>Ga0209533_1005394_pt1 | contig 10899 bp, 11 predicted proteins | sample COG_04_FD_184748 | JGI IMG/M metagenome (GOLD analysis project Ga0209533, IMG submission 184748) | Pelagic Microbial community sample from North Sea - COGITO 998_met_04 (SPAdes) (version 2) | ecosystem: Environmental > Aquatic > Marine > Neritic zone/Coastal water | place: Helgoland, sampling... | reverse complement strand
ATAAAAATAAAAATAAATGAATTAATTATAATCAGTAAAAATTATAATTTGATCTATAGACACTTTAAAGGTTTTAAATTGATTAAAAAGATGTTAATGATTAATTTTAAGATAATTGTTTATAGGCATAAGTTAAATGAAAACAGATATTTATTTAGATGGTCCAGACTTCATTCAAATTAAAAATAATTTGAAAAACAGAGAAATAAAGGGATTTACTTTTAATCCATCTCTTTTCAAAAAGATTAATGTAAAAAATTACTTAGCCACAAGTAGAAAATTAGCTAAACTTGTTTATCCTAAACCAATTTCATTAGAGGTATTCGCTGACAATGAAGAAGAGATTTTTCAACAGGCTTTAATTTTAAGTAAAGTAGCTAAAAATGTTGAAGTTAAAATTCCAATTTCATATACTAATGGTAAATCCACCAAGGGTGTGATTAAAAGACTTGTTAACGAAAATATTAATTTAAACTTAACTGCAATATTTTCATATTCACAAGTGAGAGAAATCTTAGGAGAGATTAAAGATACAAAAACTATTCTTTCAATTTTTGCAGGCCGAATTCATGATATGGGCATTGACGCTTCAAAAGAAATTTTAAAAATATCAAAATTGTTAAAAAAAAAAAGATCAAAATGTAGATTACTGTGGGCAAGTACAAGGCAAATTTATGATTTAATTTTAGCTGAAAATTGTGGATGTAAAATTATTACAATAAGCCCATCAATCTATGAAAAGAAAATAAATTTTAAAAGAAATTGGAGAGAATATTCACTTTCGACCGTGAGAGATTTTTATAAAGATGCTAAGGATTGCAACTTTACCATTTAGTTTTATTAGCAGCAAGTTCTTTGGAAGATACTATTAAATGCCAAATATAAACCTGCAAGCTTTCCGAAATTGGAGTAATAAATTTTTTGTTTTTTACTGTAATTAAAATACTTAAATTACTATTTTTGTGCGAATAGCCATCGGATCTTGCAGTTACAGAGAAAATTTTAGTTTTTTTAGTTTTGGCATATTTTATAGCTTCTATTAGATTTGTACTTACGTTTTTTTTTAAATTTCCTCCACCAACTGAGAAAATAAAAATTGCATCATTTTTATTTAACTTTGAAACCTTTAAATATTTTGTGAAAATAGTCTTAAATCCTTCATCATTAATTCTAGCTGTAATTTCACTTACATTATCAATTGGAGTGTAACATTCTATATCACAAATCTTTCTAAAATCATTTACTGCATGGCTACAATTTCCAGCACTTCCACCAATTCCTAAAAAAAAAATACGACCTTTTTTTTTTATTTTTTTAATTTCATGAATCAATAGATTAATTTTTTTATGATCAATAGCTTTTACAGTTTCAATAAAAGCATCCTTAAATGACTTTTCAAAATTTAATTTCATGATTAATTTATATGATTAATTTTCTTATAATAGTACAATACAATTTTATTTTTTAAAATATTTTATATAAAGTTTTATAATTTATTTTAGCATATATAACAATAATATTTATTAAATGTTTTTTAATTTTATAATTTCAAATTTCTTTTTAAAATTAGGGTATTTTATCATAACTCCTAGAAATTATTCTTTTGGAGCATTTTATGGCACTTTAATTAATGGTTCAAAGATTGCAAATTATTTAGCCAAAAAAAAAATTATTTGTATTTCATTTATAGACTATCACAATAAATTCGGTAAAAAAAAAATTTACAATTTTAAATTAACATTAAGAACAATTAATCAATTAAAAATAGATGAAATTATTTTATCTTTTCTTTTGACTTTCTTATTATTGCCATTTCAGTTAATTTATTTTACAAAATTTTCATCACTATTTAACAGAGTATTGGGAAAAGATTTTTCTTATAAAATTATCCCTAAATATTTTGGTTATGGGGAAAATTATATAACAGAAAGCTTGCAAAATAAGTACAACTTTGTGCATCAACTAAAGCTAAGTCCAGAATTATTTTCTACGAATAAAGTCAGATTGTTTAATAATAGCTCTAATAGTAAAGAAATAGCTTTCTGTATTAAAGATGAAAACTACAATTCATTTAAAGAGATTTCTAATATTTTTTGTTCGGATATAGAATTTACTAGAGAAACGATTAATTATTTAATCAAAGAAGGCTTCAAAATAAAAAGAATAGGCGAACCAATGATGAAAAAATTCAATTATAATGATGTAAATTACTATGATCTAACTAAATCAAAAGATTATCTTGATCATTTTAATTTAGCTATGAAGAATAGTGATTTTTATATAGGATCAGGAGCATCTCAAGGTGAAGCTGTAGAATTATTTGATAAAAAAAAATGCATTATTAACTCAATTGATCACTTGGCTAGTTCATTTAGTTGTTCCAAAAAAAATACAATTTTATTTAAAAAAATTTTTGATGTTAAAAAAAAAAAATTTTTATCTATAGAAGAAATATTTGAGATGGATTTATTTGATAATAATGCTGTCAATAAGAAATATAAAAATAAAGAAATTATGTTAATAGAAAATAACAGCAGTGAAATCTTAGATAGTGTTAAGTTTTTTTTAGAGTCTAATAAAAATAATTATTTTGATGACTCTACAAATAAAACATATTTTAGTTTACGTAAATATGCTGTTGAAAAAAAACTTAAGGAAAAAAAGTGCTCACTTTTGTTATCAGCAGAATTTCATGATTATAGAGTTCCAATAAATTATTTAAATAGATATCTTTTTAGAAGCAAATATCTTGATGAGATTTCTTACAAATTTTATAAAGAAAACTTTTAATTTATGATATTGTAAATAAATAAATATTTAATTAGCTGTATCTAAGTAGATTTTCTGTATTTACTTCTTTTTTTGAATTATCAAAATTAACTAAAATTTCTCTAATTTTTTTAACATCATTTTTAGTATCAATACAGAAATTTTTAGAAAGAAATTTTTTTTTAAATTTTTTTCGTATATTGTATATTTTGAAATTTTTATTCCTATAAAAATAATTAAAGATATGTTCTTTATCATTCAATGTAAGATCTTTTAAATTTATTTTTTCAAAAATATTTGTTTTTGCAACTTCACATGTTAGTCCTTTTGGGTAAGTTCTTGGGTGGACGTTAGTAACTATATCATAATTTTTTAGCAATATTAACTTGATCATTCTTATCATTAGATCTGTATCAAACAAAGGTCTATCAGCACATATCCTAACAAAGTATTTAAATTTATATTTTTCAATGCATTTTGTTGTCCTTTGAAAAACATCTTTATTACTTCCTAGAAAATATTTAATTTTGTTTTTTTTGCAAAAAGTAACTATCTTGTTGTCAGTTTTATTCTTAGATGTAGCAATGATTATATTTGATTTTAATCCAGTTTTATTTAACTTATTAATGATAATTTCACATACAGACAGATTATTATAAATTTTTTTCAAAACTTTTCCAGGAAATCTCTTTGAAGACATTCTTGCATAAATAATTAATCCAATCTTTCTTTCTTTAATTATATTTTGAAAAATATCCTTCATACTTATTTGTTTATATATATTTATTTTTAAAATAGTTATGCCAATTTTTTTTAAAAAAAACATTCTTATCATCTAGGAAAAAATCATAAGAAGGTTTACCAAATCTTAGTTCATGAAATTTTAATCCCCAACTTTTTAGTTGTTTAAGTGTTTTTTTATATCCTGCGTCTTTAGCCTTTTTTACATTATCTTTATTTCTGCCCATGTATCTCGATGTAAAAATGATTATATGGTTTTTTAAATAAAGTTTATTAATGATATTAATACTTTTTTTTATTGGTTTTGATGAAGAATAATGGTTTTTATATGTGTTACAAATAACACCATCTATATCAAAGCAAAATGTTTTATTTTTCATATGTGTATTTTAAAATAAAAGTCTGTTTTCTAAAATAACTAAAATTTTATTTATTTATATCTAAAAATATTCAATTATTTAATTAGAAATACAACATTAAAATTAATAATAATATATATTACTAACAATATTTAATTTATTGCCAAATGTATTAAACACATATATGTGAATACTTTAAGTTTTTTAAATATTTTGAAGATAAACTTTTACAAATAGTATCAATAAAATATTTATATAATAAAAAATATTTGGAGATTAATTATGAAAATAAATTTAGGTGCAGGTCCCAACTGGGAACAGAATGGGTGGCATGTTTTAGATCATAAAATTGAAAAAAATGAAAATTTTAAAATAAAAGGCAACCTAAATAATATTGGTTTAAAAAATAAAAGTTGCGATGCAGTATTCATAAGTCATACTTTAGAACATATCCCTCACATTCAGATTCAAAATGTCCTCACAGAAATAAATAGAATTATGAAAATAGGAGCAACAATTCGAATCTTAGTACCAAATCTCGAAGCTATAGCTAAAGCTTATGTTAAAAAAGATAAAAAATTTTTTAAAAAAGCTATAGATGAAGATCACTCGATTAGAAAAGATTTAGGTTTTGGTGGCATGTTTATGAATTTTATTGTTAGCCCAGGACAAGATACTGTTCTACTGGATAGAAATTTAAAAAATTTTATTGCAGGTTATGCTCACTTGTACGCATATGATTTTGATATGATGAAAATTCTCCTTAATAAATGTGGTTTTCAAAGTGTTAAAAAAAAAATTTTTTGTGAAAGCAAAATAAGTGATTTTAATATTCCATGTCATATTTTAGGTAAAAACAAAAAATATGAAAATCTTAACAATAAATTCTATAAAAAAAATAAATTAGTTCATCAATATAAAAATGGTAAATATAAAATTAATTTTAAATTTACAGGTTTTGATAAAGATCCTGTAACTTCGTTAATTATTGAAGCAAAAAAAATAAGTTTTAAAAAGATTAAAAGCAAGAATAATATTAATTTTTCAAAAAAAAATTATAATAATTATGCATTTTCATTATTATACAATAAAGAAACAAAAAAAAATCTAAAACAAAAGAATATAAAATTTTAGTTTTTAAATTTTAATTTTTTTCTTTGATTTAATTCACAATTAAGAATTTTTTTATTTTTATAGGTCAAACTTTCCGTAAGTAAATCTAAGTCTCTTTTGAGTCTTCTTACACCATCTGGTTCCAGGGACGCAGCATGATCGGTTCCTTTGAGAGTTCTATCCAAAGTAAAGTGTCTTTCAACCCATCTAGCACCCAAAGTTGCTGCAGCTATATCAGATGAAATTCCTTGATGATGACCAGAGAATCCAATTGCAAAAATATTTTTTTTATACTTTTTTTTAAGTCTTGAAATCTCCAATAAACAAATATCTTTGTGTTTCACTGGATAGGCAGAAGTACATGCATATAAGATCAGTTTTTTATTTTTATTAAATTTTTTTGATAATTTAAAAATTTCTTCTTCTTCTAGTTTTGTTGTCATTCCCAAAGAAATATGACAATAACCATTGAAATTTTTAAATAAATACGTCAACAATTCTTTATTATTATTGCAAGCAGATGGAATCTTAATGTGAGATAGGCCTAACTTTATTAATTGTTTTAATGAAGTCAGATCCCACGCAGAACACATGTATTCAATTTTTTTTTTTTTACAATAAGATTTAATTTCTTTGTGTTGTAAAAAATTAAACTCTAATTTTTCTCTATGAAGTCCGTAAGATTTGCCAAAAGAGTTTGATGGCACAGGGTGCGGCAAATCATATTTCTTTCTACCCAGTAATTCTATAGGGTTTCTTTTTTGAAATTTTACAAATTTTACATCACTAAAATCAACCAGTTTATCAATCATCTTAAATGTTAGTTTCATACTACCTTGATGATTACACCCAACCTCTGCAACAAAATTTATAAGTTCTTTTTTATTTTTCATAATAAACTAATAAGTATATATACTACATATTATAAATTTAACTAAATAATAAATAATTTTATGTTTAAAGAACAAAATTTAATTATTGAACAAAAATATAAAAATCCAAATAAATATATAATACATAAAAATAAATATGTTAGAGATTTTGAAAATTTATATAAAAATATAAAAGATCCTTGGTATCAATCAAAAAATTTTGAGAATGACGAACAGTATATTTTTTTATTATCTGGTTTATTTAACTACTTTAATAAAAAAAAAAAATGCTCTATTTTGGATATTGGTGCTGGCGATGGAATAATTAAAAAATATTTAAATAAAAATTTTAAATATACAGCAACCGATGTCCACAAAAATTTTAAAAATGTAGTGTATGACGATATTAATCATCTAAATAAATCATTTGTAAATAAGTTTGATGTAATATTTTTTTTAAAAACAGCAATTTATGTAGCAGACAACATCAATGTAGTAGCCAGAAATATTAAAAAATATTTAAAAAAAAATGGGGTAGTTATAATTTCTTACTCTTTAAAAAAAAATAGTTTTACTAATAAATATTTAACTGATTTAAAATTACGAAAAATTTTAAAAAAGATAAAACTTAAAGAGGTTTATTCAATAGAAATTAATAGAGAGTTATTTTTAAATGAAAATAAGGAAAAAATGTCATTTTTTATATTTCAAAATAAATGACTGTTAAATTGATTTTATTAAAATAAAAATAAATAGTTTATGAATTTAAATGTAAAAAATTTTGTAAAATATAAAAAAGATGGTGTCATTATGCTATCTAATTTTTTTTCAAATAAAGAAATACTTGCTTTAAGGAAGAAAATTAATGTTTACATAAAAAAAAACTCTTCAAAACTAAAAGGTAAAGAAATAAACCTAATAAATAATAAAATAAATTCAATTCATATTTTTAGAGATATTTTTTTCAAAAAATTCTCAAATCAAAAAAAAATTTTAGATCTTGGTTTTTTTTTTTTAAAATCCAAACCTAAGATCAAACATTATGAATATTTTGCAAAACCTAAAAAAGTTGGTATAGCTAGTCCAATGCATCAAGATAATTTTTATTGGAACCTTAAAGATCCAAATGCATTCACGATTTGGATAGCAATTGATAGTGCAACAAAAAAAAATGGAAGTGTTGAATATCTAGTTGGATCTCATAAAAAACTATATTCTCATATAGAATCAAATGTGAAGGGCAGTTCTCAAAAAATAAAAGATCTTGATAAATTAAAAAAAAGATTTAAAAAAAAGCATTTTAACTTAAAGCCAGGTGATTGTTTGATACATCATTCACAAATTATTCATGGTAGTAAAAAAAATATGTCTGGAAAATCAAGACGAGGTTTTACAATTCACGTAATACCTCAAAAAGCTCAATTTGATAAAATAAATTTAAAAAAATATGAAACGTCTTTAAAACAACAAATTAAACTAAGAAAAAAAGTGAGTTAAAATATTATGTGTCCTGGGAATGAAATAATTGATCACAAAGAATTAAATGAGGTTAAAAAAATTTTTACTAAAAGTGATGGTGTGCTTTTTGCTCATGGTTATGATAAAAGAAGAAAAAATATTTTTCGTGTAAGAGATTTTGAAAAAAAAATATCAAAAGTTTTTGGTGTCAAATATGTGCAATGTGTTAGTTCAGGTACAGCAGCAATCAAAATTGCTTTAAAATCATTAGGTGTGAAACCTGGAGATGAAGTTATTACACAGAGCTTTAATTTTATTGCTACAATCGAAGCTATCTTAGATTGTGGGGCTAAACCAATAATTACAGGTATCAATGATAATCTAAATATGCCTGTAGAAGAATTGCCGAAACTAATAACTAAAAAAACTAAGGCGATAATTTTAGTTCATATGCTTGGATACAGTGGAGAAATTAATAAAATACAAAAATTATGTAAAAAAAAAAATATACCACTTATTGAGGACAATTGTGAAGCAGTAGGAGCAACCTTTAATGGAAAGCAGCTTGGCACATTATCTGATATAGGAATTTTCAGTTTTGATTTTGGAAAAACAATTACAACGGGTGAAGGTGGATGTCTACTAACGAATAATAAAAAAAAATTTTTATATTTCAAGAGATATCATGATCATGGTCATAAACTTATAAAGAATATTTCCAGAGGAGTAGATGATGCAGATATGCCGGGTTTTAATTATAGGATGACAGAACTTCAGGCAGCAATTGGAATATCTCAAATTAAAAAACTGAATTTTATTTTAAAAGAAAGTAAAAAAAGATTTTTAATTATGGAAAACAAACTTAAAAATAAAATAAATTTAAGAAAAATTTACAAAGGATCAAAACCTAATTATGACACATTAATATTCAAAATAGAAAACAAACAAAAACGAAAAAAAATTGTTGATTATTTGGTTGCAGAAGGCGTTGGCACAAAGAATTTACCTGACGCGATCAAATGGCATTTTGCTTATTTTTGGAAACATGCAATTACAAAAGATCAGATAAAAAATACGTTAGCATCAAAAAAAATTTTAGAAAAATATATCGCAATACCAATTTATTTAAAAAAGAGTGTCAAACTTTATGAAAAAATATCTATAGGTATATTAGATCTAATTTAGTTTCTTACTTTTAAGTTTTGTGTTTTTTTTGCGAGCTCAAAAGTGAATTTGTCGTCAATGTCTATAAAATTTATTTTATCAACTTTATAAGGGTAAGTTTTTAAATTAATAATTTTTTTATTTTTGTTAAAAAAATTTCTTGTAAAAAAAAATAAAGATCCAGTTATGAACATAAATTTTTTAGAATAGTTTTGTCTGTTTAATATTCTTCTTTTCATGAGATAAAGCCAATTTTTTTTTTTCAGTTCAATAATTTCATATGGACTTTCAATAACTTCAGTAACATGCATTAGTGAAGGTAATTTCTTTTTGTTTATAAATTTAATAGTTTTTAAAATTTCATAGCTTTTAAGATTTGGTGATGTAACCTGAAAAAGTAAAAAATTTTTATTTTTAACTTGATTATTATAGTTTAATAAAAAATCATTTATCAAATCATCTATTTTAGAGTCACTTGAAGATAAGTTTTTTTTTCGCTTATAATTTTTATCAATTTTTTTATGACTTATTATTATTTTTTTATAGTTTTCAGAGTCAGTAAGGATATATATTTTTCTTATTTCATTAATATTTATCAGTTTTTTTAATGTAAAATTAACTAAATTTATTTTGTTCTTAAAAAAAAGAATATTCTTATTTTTTAAACCTTTTGATTTTGATCTTAGAGGAATAATAGCATCAAACATAATTTTTTTATTTATATCACTTAAAAAATGATGCATATTTATAATAAAACTTTACAAATAAAAACATAATAAGAATTTAATCTTAGATCAGTTTAATTATGAACAAATTTATTCAACTTTTGAGTAAAGATAATAAAAATTCAATAATTATTTTTATAGTTTTAAATATAATTTTAGTATTTTTTGAAACCCTAAGTATAGCTATAATTCCATTGATTATTGATTTTGTTATAAGTGAAAAGCCACTATTACCTGAATATTGGAGTTTAATCGATAATTTTTATGTTAGATCAAGTAAAAATAATTTAATATTGTATGCATCCATTTTTATTGTTTTTCTATTTATATCAAAAAATATATATATTTTAGGTTTGGTTTATTATCAAGAAACACTCAAAGCAAAATTTAGATCCGATTTAAAAAAAATTTTTTTTACGATGTATTTAAGTGCACCTTTTGAAATTATCAATTCTTATAATTCTTCAAAAATATTAAGAAACACTGATCAAGAAACATCAAGTTATGTATCTAATTTTTTTTTAATTTTAAAAATATTTAAAGATTTTTTTCTTTTTTTATTAATTTTAATACTATTAATGTCTGTAAATTTTTTTGTTACTGTAATTTCAGTTTTAATTCTAATCTTTTTGCTAATATTGTATTTTTTCCTATTTCATAAAAAATTGCATAAATTTGGTGAAGATGGATTAGATGCAAAAAATTCACTTATTAAATGGATCTTGCAAAGTCTAAATACAATAAAAGATATCAAAATATCAAAAAAAGAAAGTAAAGTCCTTCAGAAATTTATATCTAAGGTTGATATTTTTGAAAATTCAAGAAAAAAAATTAGCTTTATACAAGCAATACCCAATTCAATCTTTGAAATTATATTTGTGATAATTATTTTTACACTAATTATTTTTATGTCAAATGTACAAGTTGAGAATATTTTACCTATTTTATCTTTGTATATAATTTCATTTATTAGATTGCTACCAGTGTTTGGTAAATTTGGACAAATAATTTCAGCTCTTAGAAGTTCGTACCCATCAGTTTTACATCTTAATTCTGAATTTCAAAAACTTGAAAAATTTCAAAATATTAAAAAAAAGAAAATAAATAAATCTATTGATAAGATAGAATTTGAAAAAAGTCTTAATATCAATAACATTGATTTTGAATATTTTAACGGTGATAAGAAAATCTTTAATAATTTTAATTTATCAATTAAAAAAGGTAAATCTATTGGGTTTGTAGGAAAGTCTGGGTCTGGAAAAACAACTTTGATCAATATTATATCGGGACTGCTAAGTCCCACAAAAGGACAAATAATTTCAGATAATGTAGATATTTCATCAAATATAGATTTATGGCAAAAAAAAATTGGACTTGTGCCACAAGATAATTTTTTATTAGATGATACAATTTTAAAAAATATTATATTTCTTGATGACGAAAATAAGATTGACAAAAATAGACTAGAAAATGCAATACATTATTCTTCATTATCTAAATTCGTAAATGAGTTAAGTTTAGGTATTAACACTAGCGTAGGTGAAGGTGGCGCCTTTCTTTCTGGTGGTCAAATTCAAAGAATAATTTTGGCAAGAGTTCTATATAATGATCCTGAAATACTAATATTAGATGAATTTACTAACTCCTTAGATCCGGAAAGTGAAAACCATATTTTAGAAAAATTAAATTTATTAAAAA
>Ga0209533_1005393_pt1 | contig 10900 bp, 4 predicted proteins | sample COG_04_FD_184748 | JGI IMG/M metagenome (GOLD analysis project Ga0209533, IMG submission 184748) | Pelagic Microbial community sample from North Sea - COGITO 998_met_04 (SPAdes) (version 2) | ecosystem: Environmental > Aquatic > Marine > Neritic zone/Coastal water | place: Helgoland, sampling... | reverse complement strand
GCTTACTGAACCCTAAATCCGTCGCGCTGTTGTGCCAGTAAAAGGTGCATGGCTTCTTGCTGCCACGCTGCTGAAATTCAAAACGGAGCTGACACTCAGACGGTGCCAGCCATTCGTTACTGCCCACGACCGTTTCTGCTTCGACGGCGACGGGCTCATAGAGATCCAGAGCCCATACAGGAGCGTCGGCAATATGCGGAAACCAGTCGCCCAGCATGCCATTGCCATACTTGCGCCAACGGCGCCAACCTCCCGGATGATAGCGTGTGTGGAACGATGTTGTTGGGCACGGCCCTTGCCACAGATCCCAATCCAACGACGCCGGAACGGGGCTTTCCTGGGGCGGCAGTGGATAGCCAGGCTTCACACCAAACTCACCGGAAACTTTCAGATAACTGTGCACCTCATCAATCTGCCCAAATACATCGGCTTCCACCCACTCGCGCATTTGCCGGAGGCCATCATAGGTATGCCCTTGATTGCCCATACAGGTGACCAAGTTGTAGTGCTCTTTAGCTTTACGAAGCGTACGTGCCTCCCAAATATTATGCGTCAGCGGCTTCTGAGTATAGACGTGCAGCCCGCGCTCCATCGCCGCCATCGTCGCAACAAAGTGAGTATGGTCGGGCGTGCCGATACAAACCGCGTCGATCTCCTTGCCCATCTTGTCAAACATCACACGAAAGTCACTGAACGTCCGGGCCTGTTTAATATACGGATACTTCTCGGCATGCTCGAAGAGTCGATTCGAATCCACATCACACAAGGCGACGATGTTTTCGCCCTGCAAGCCGTTGTATGCCATATAAGCAATGCCCCCGGCACCGACCATCGCGACATTTAATTTACTGTTCGCGGAGGGGCCGGATTGGCCGATACTGAAGCGCGGCAAGACGAAGGCTCCCGTGGCAGCGGCAGCAGTTTGAATAAAAGTTCTACGGGATATGGAGTTCATAAGATACGGATACTTTCCTGTTATTGTGGAAAAAGTATACACGCCCCCCCGACTTTCGTCTAGTCACGCGATTGCGGGATGCCCTCTTAGCAATGCGCCTCCAGGCATTCCATTGTTGGGCGAGTTCCAGTTTAAACTGGAGATTTCAACAGCATATCCTGCGGCGACTATTGTCAAAGTTGACAATGCGAAAGTTAGAAAATGAACAGGTTGAAAAGTGAGTGCCCTGAAATGAAACTCCCCGCGGCAAGCCGCGGGGTATCGAAAGTCATACCGAGTTCCCTGGTTGGGCTACGGGACTTGAACCAGTGCCCCCCTGCTTCCCAAGCAGATGCAACTCTCTCATGAGATATTCGACTACGAACGAGATCAAAATGGCCGACATTGCCCCTTATGTCTAATGGCAATTCGGCTCCGTGCCACGAAAGTAATGGAGAGCTCACACAGCCGTATCCTAAGAACTCAGCACGCCGTATCCACCTACAACGACAGGCTCGGCTTGTTTGAGCGATTTTTCAAATGGTGCATGGACCCCAAACGCGAATACCTAGATGCATCTCCAGCCGCAGGATTGACTCGCCTGCCAGACGAATGGCAAGAACCTGAAATCTTAACTGTTGATGAAATTTACCGTCTGTTTCGTGCCGCAGAGAAAATTCACTGCCTTCAGGGCTGCGCCCTATCGCGGCGCGATGCCCCTCTCCGTTTCGCTCCGTCTAATTTCCTAACAATGGCATCATATGCCCATCGGTCCGATGAGGATGCTATTACGTCCCGAGGCGAAGCCGACAGTCTTCAATTAGATCCTAAGTTTAGACCCCACAGCCCGCGCAATGCTCGCCGGCAGACATCCCCACGAAGGCTTTCAGTCTTCGCGTCTTCGACCCTGGAACGGGCTCACGCTCGAACTCACCGTGTTTCTGTTCTGATTGTTCTGTCATAATATTATAGTCCGTTTAGTTCACCGCCTGAGCGGCAAAGGCAAAGACCGGCCAGCCATTTTTGTCGTTCAAATTCGGGATCGCTATATCAGTCCAGCCCATGCGGACGAATTTCGGAGAGGGAACCGCTGCGGCGCTGACCTCGACCGTATTGCCCCTGATCACCGCATCCGCAGTCACGAACACCTTACCATCCGCAGACAGTTCGAACCATGACGGCGCCTGACCGTCGCTCGTGCTCAAGCCCTGGTCGACATCCTTAAAGGAGACGACGACTGTTGCCCCCTGCAGCGTTGCTCTTGCAACGCTCGGCCCAGTGGCAACCACAGCCTTGCCATACTGTTTTTTCAAAGCCTGTGCAGCCAAACGCTCGGCAACCGGACGTTTTTCGACCGGGTGAATATTTTTAATATCAATGTTCGTATCGTGAATGGCAACCACGCCCATCCCGGGGATTTCTTCAGCGCCCTTGTATTGCGCCGTCCAGATAGTATCGCACAGCTTACTATCCTTTGGGTTTTTACCGCGGTTATAATCGAACGGTGCGATCTGCACCTGATAGAGCGGAATATCTTTTACATCGAACACCTGCGACCATCCGGCAGAGAGCGCCTGCAACTTTTTGAAGTAATCGTTCGCCCCGCGGTTGGATTCGCCCTGATACCAGATGGCGCCTTTAATCGCATACGGTGTGAGCGGTGCAATCATCGCGTTGTAGATGAAATTCTCAGAATTCCCATAAAGATCAGGCGCGGCGAAAGCCATCTTGATGCCTTTATCGGCCGCCGCCGCGACCTGATTCATGGTAGCGACCGTCTGCCGAGCACGAGCGGCAATGACTTTCGCGTCGGCACTGCCGCCCCGCTTGTTATACTTTAGTCCAACCGCTTTGTAACCTTCGTCGGGGATATAACATTCAATCCGTGTCCCGCCCCAATTCGCATCGAGAATCGCAACCGGCACACCCAGCTCTTGCTGTAGTTTGAGCGCAAAGAAAAAGCCCACCGCCGAAACACTGCGCATCGGAGGCTGTAAGATCTCGGCACAGTTTTTCCAGTGTCCCGAAGTATCATCCAGAGGCACACCGGAACTGAGATGCTGATCGACGTGAAACGCCCGCACCAGTCGATTCGCTTTCTGCGTGGTTGCAAACGCCTGCTCTGCCTGAGCGACCTGAGCCAAGTTCCACTCCATATTCGATTGCCCGGAAGCCAGCCACACTTCGCCGACCAACACATCTTCGAGCTGCAGCGTGTTGTTGCCGGCAATCGTCATCACACGCGATTCCGCCGAGGCGGTCAACGGATCCAGCGTTACCATCCATTTGCCAGTGGCATCCGGCGTCGCGGTCTTGCTTTGACCGGCAAACTTGACGGTGACTGCCTCACCCTGATCCGCCCAACCCCAGACCGGTGCGGCAACGCCGCGCTGTAGAATCATGTGACTGTCGATCACTTTAGGCAGCACGACATCTGCATGACTGAGCGATGCGATGCCGAGGGCAAAGGCGGCCATCAAGGTGGCTCCCTTCAACTTAAAGGCGGTGTTAAAAAGACCGTGAGGACGGCGCGAATGAAGGAGACAATGGTTGTTCATAATAAATTGATCTGTGACTTGATTGGGGTTAATTTTCCGTTACTCGACAGTGCTTCGTCGCAGCAGCCACTCCGTCGAACCGCCCTGATCGAGCGGCAGGTTGAAGGTCATTTTAAAGCTGTTGGATTTCGCATCGTAATCGGTCTGCCAAAAATCGTTACCATGCACGGATTGATCGAGTGCAGTCTCTACGCCGTCGATAATCTGGTAGAGCACATAACCAGTGGCGCGCTTCAGCCCCTCGAAGCGAATCGGCACATAGCCAACGCCGCCGTCGATTTGCACGCTGACCGCCGACTGCTCGGCTTGAATGATGATCGGATAATTGTGCAGCAGCGTGCCGCCGTTGACGACGACCTTCAAGTCGTTGCCGATGGCTTCACGGTAGGTGGTCTTCCAAGAGGATGGATTTTCAGCCACATGCGTCCTGAAGGTTTCATTCGGACCGTAATAATCATCCGCACTGCGGGGCAAGGTGATCCATTCGACCTCAAACTCCAAGCTATCCCCGGCGTTAAACGCCGTCACGCCCTCCGGAGCAGTCAGTAGGCAATCGAGATTCGATAATCCACCTCCGGCGGAGTGGTGGGCTGGAAAGGAAACCGTGGGATTGCTATATTCTTTGCCACCGATGACCGCTTTGTAAGAGCGAATCACCAACGCACGGTAGCCAGTGCCCCAATCCCGATTGTTATTATGGTAGGCTCCCGGACACGCCACCCACCACGGAGCACCTCCGGTCAAAGTGGTTTTCGGCAGGAACTCTGTTCCCACCTTCAGCCCATTAGGCACATCGTGCTCCTGGAGAAGGCCTTCCCGGTTGCCGTAGGCAATCTTTGGCGTCACATAGCCGCCAGTGCGCCCCATTTTATATAGCCAGCCCTTCTCCACAGAGACCGTTTGATCAAAGGTATATTTAAAGGTTTGAAAGGTGCGGGCAAAATCATCGGTGCGCAGGGTCTGCACCTTGGTCTGCATCTTGACTTCGCGCTGGCTGCCATAGTTGCCGTCGTAGCGCACCTCACTCAAACACGGCCCGTGTGCCAGATACGCAGTCTTCATTTCACTGAAAAGCAACTTCTGATCCTTAGCGTCCTTGACGCATAACCAGTCCCCGCCCCAGCCCGCATCGGTCCAATTCCACTTGCCGCCCGCCTTGCCGTTGCGGGCCATCAACATCCGCACATCGGTGATCGCCACGTCCGTGCAACTCATGTCCATGTCGAAGCAAATGGTCTCGCCCCAGCAGCCGATCGCCAGCTGATCCCAACGGCCCAGACCACCGTAGCCGACCAACGACAGTTGCGCATGACTGGCCGACGGCAAGGTGCCGTAAAAGCCGTAGGCGATGCGCAGTTTATACGTCGTGCTCCCCGGTTGCGCGGGCAGTTGCATGGTGCCGCGGAAATAGGCTCCCAATTTCGCGTAGTGCCAGTTTTTGCTCAACTGCACGGGGATGCCAGTTGGCACGCCGTCGCCATCACACAGCATCGGTAACAAGCCGGTGATATTGGCCGGATTGCGCAGGTAGAATAAAAATGGCACGTTCACCGCAGCCTCGCCGGTGTTCTCCACCACCACATCGAATTCGTCGTAGTTGCGGATGTCGGTGTAACCAGTCTTCCATTCACGATTCTTACGATATACCTCGGCGACGTAGCAATTGTAGGCCGGATCAAACTTAACCGAATAAGGCGCGTCCTTCGGTGCACTGACTTTGATCGACAGCGCTTGCTGCGGAACGGCGGCATCTGCCCCCAGTTTAGCAGTCAAACTGAACTGCTGCTTTTTGCCGAGCGGCCACACACCAGCGACCTTCTGTTCGGCCAGAGCCTCCCCCAGACGCAGACGCACCGTGACATCGCTCCACTCGGGAACCAGCACTTCGTCAGCACCATAGCTATCGAAGGTTTCATTGTAATTCAAACCGCGCGCATTCGGCAGACCTTCTGGCGTCTTCGCATGCGCCTGCAATTCCTGCTGCGAGAGCGAGCGATCCCAAACGCGCACTTGATCAAACACCGCCTTGGTGATCCCGCCGTTGCCATCAGCGCGTTGTCCCAGCACCAACTGCCCCTTACCGGGACGTCGCATCGCAACCAAAGCCTCCGTGCCCTGCAGTGTGCCATTGATGTAGAAACGCATTGCTTTGCCATCATAGCTCATCGCCAGATGATTCCAGGCATTCTCCTTAAAACTGCCACCGCGCTGCTCGATCGTGCGTCGCCCTTCCGCTCCAGGTGCGATATTCATATTCGCCGACACCTTGCCGTGCCGGATCTTAAAACTATAATGGCCATGACTGCCCTCATGTCCGTTCTTGGCCAACAGATAGCCAGTCCCAGCCGATTTCATGCTTTCCGGAATCTTCACCCAGCACTCGACTGTCATTTCCGCAGACTCCAGACGCGCGTCATGCGGCACCTTCCACGGTTTTTCGATCACACAGAGGCCATTTTCAACGACCCCTTGGTGCCAACCCTGCTGATAAATAAGGCTCGGCGCGAGGTCGGCCGTCAGGCTCAACGACTGTGGCCAACCGACCATGCTCAAGGAGCCATTCACGCCCAACTGGCGCCCCTGCGCATCCTCAAATCGCAAGCCCAGCAGCTCATAATGCTGCACCATCCTACCCGACTCCCAAAGCCACGCTTTTTGCAAGTGATTCGCGACCTGTCGGTTGCCCGCCTCACACGTCACCGCACGAAAGACCGTGCCCTTCGACTCCAATTCAATCGCCAGCTCAACCGGCTGCAACTGCTCCAGCCGCTCCGCCCCCGCCTCCAGTGCTTCGGTATAATCCAGCGACTGCGTGAACGTCCCCAGGCGCGCCTCTGTTAAATCGGCAAGGTTCAAGGCAAAGCCAAAGTAGCCAGTCTCCAAGCACAGCACATCCGCCGATGAATCGTCCGCATGCTTGCGCATCCCATTGAGCCAATAGCCAAATGCATAATCGCGCTCAGAAAGCGGCAGTAAAGGCGCCGTCTTCACAGTCGGAAGCACTGCCTCCACAGGTAACGCTTCCACTGGCACGATCTCCACCGGCGCTACAGCAAGCGCTTTAGGTTGTGAGTCTGTCGGCGCAGTCTGTTTCGGTTGATCGCACGCGACCAGAGTGAACAAGCAACATAGAGTCAGAGCGGAGCGACATTTGTGATACATGGAATAAGTTAGTGTGTCGGGGGGGGGATTCACCTAGGCCTCAGCGAGCAGTGGTTGCGCACTCAGGCATGCTAAAAGTAATGAGTTAAGCGGCGTGTATTTGTTCAAAATCATATTCATTTGGATGGTGCGGATAGCTAAGAAACTCAGTTTATCTATCTTCTAATATGTTCATCGAGTATTTTATCTGTAATTTACTGAGCAAGATCCGCGGATTGACCTCCGACTAGGACAGCGATCCATCCGAAAATGACACAATCAATTTAATGTTAAGGTAAGGAGATCCTCGGGTAAGAAAAAGTCCGGCACATTCAACTGGAATCATGCCGGACTTGATTAAATAAACGCGATCTCCGCTAGCGAACTACTGGCCGACTGAGAGTGCAATCGACTGAGTCGTGCCCCACTGGCGTCCAGTGAGGTTGACCTGCCAGAGATTGTCACCGAGGTCTTCGACTGAAGACACTTCGCAGTTAACAGCGTCAACCGCCTTCAATGCACTCTTGCTGTAGAATGTCAGGCTGCCTTCTTGAGCGCCTGCATCAGTCAACTCAAGTGTCACGCTAGACGTTGTCGTGCGGATGTCTTTAATCTCAGTCGCACCCATTGCTAAGTGCAGGTTCGAGCCGACCAAGACTGGAAGATCTGATTGAGCGGCGACCATAGGAGTGAAACGCAGGAGGCGAGATGACAGAGCATCCAACGCTTCAGTCGTGTATGTATCCTTGGCAAAACCAACGAACTTGTTTTCCCAGAAGTCAAACACGGCACAACTCACACCAGCAGGGAGACCTGCTTGCTTGAAGTCGATCGACACCGCGTGCGCTTCATCTTCGCTCGGGTTGTAAAGATTGTAAACTGCGAAGTCGCCATAAGGCCGGTCGGCAGCAAAGCCAAACACTTCGTTACGTGCCGATTGGCCGAGTGTCAGCAAACGAGAGGTCTCGGTGTGGGCCGGCCGCAGAATTTCGTAGTTGCGGATATTACCCTGCACATCTGGAGCGGTGATCGGATCACTGATCATAGACGTTCCGCCAACTAGACCAACGGAGTTGTGCCATGTGCGCCACATACCCTCACCTTGCGGGGTGCCACCAAGCGAGCGTCGACCTTCCATCGAGCCCTTCGAGCTGACGTAGGCAACATCTGGATCATTCTGCCACCAAACATTGTCATAGATTTGGAAGCGCAGCACCGACTTGAGGCACTTGTTAAAGTGAGCAGGATGCGAATCAGGACCGACACGAGCTGCATCGATGAAGCCCACCACGCCACGTGTGGGGCTACCGAGGCAGGAGAGAATATACATATCATCGCCAGCAGCAGCACGATACAGCGTGTAAAGATCGCGGAACACTTGCATGCGAGTCTTGGTTTGGTCGACGAAGCGATTACCGATACCGTTGAAATCGATCTTGATGTAGCCGAAACCACGTTCACGGGCGTCGTTAATAATGTTATAAAGGAATTTCTTAGTGGCTGGGTGATCTGGATTGACCCACTTCGCACCAGCTGGGTGGAACGGATTCGCATTCATGAAGCTCGCGATCCCCTTTGCATTGGTCTGAATCGCATCAGGGTTCTCATCAATCCAAGGATGCTCGGGATTGATCATCAATGGCGCAAACCACACACCTGGGATATTACCCGACTCGCGGACGCGCTTCGCAACCGCTGCCATGCCTTCTGGAAACTTATCATTCGCGCTCCAATCACCGTCCATCTTTTGGTAACCATCATCAATCTGGACGATGCCCTTACCGTAGGAGTTCGGGTTGGCTTCAATGACATCCGTCACATTCAAAACGTGCTCCGCATCGATTTTCGTGGTGAGGTCATACCAACTGCACCAGCCGTAAACAGCTCCACGATGCAGACGCGCACCGTGTGTTGCAGCGACCCAACGTGTCCAAATATTAGTGGATGTTGTGGATGGCTCGAAGGAGAAGATCATCTCCTCACTGCGGCGGCTCTCACCGGAACGAACGAGCACGTTGTCCATCGCGACAGAGGCGATTAAGCCCTCCTTAATGAACTGCACGTGCGTGTATGCCTCGGCTGGACCAACTGGGCCGACGAGGAAACCGTCACCATTTGGACGGTAGAACAGAGCCGCTTCATTCAAGCGTTTTTCCGCGACATCAAACGTCACTGCATCCAAATCTTGCATCAACGGAGTGACCAACCACTCCGAAGCGTCATCCACGGTAAGATTGCCCCCCATGTTGTTGCGCATGTCATACAGATCGAAATTGTGCAGACGCAGATCTGCATCACTGCGATTGTGTAGCACCGCTTGCACGGTGAAGGCATTCAAATCCTTCAGCGTTTTAACCTTCAGCGTATATTGATACGGAAAACCGGGACGACCATAGGTGGCCTGCACCAGTTCAGCCTCGCCAAATGGTGTCGTCACCGTGCTGCGGCTCACCTCGCCCAGTAATTGGGAATCCTTGGTGCCAATACGCAGACGCTTATCGCCTGCCGTAAACACCGCAGACGAAGCTCCAGTAAACTCTTTAAAAGCCGCATGGTTCGCAGTGACTGCGGCCCCATCCGAACTGAAATTCACCCATGCCTCTTCAGCATGAACCGACAGCTGCGAAAGCATGCCAGCGCATACCATTCCGACGCCTTTGATTAAGGTAGTTTTTTTTATCATCAATTATTTTTAAATTAGTAGAACAAACGAGATCACTTGAAGATCACAGCAAAGATATCATGTATTTCAAAATGGCATATCCTGTGTATACAGGAGTTCTCCCTATTACTGCGAAATGGTATGCCTGCATCTCTCTTGACATCTATTTCTGATTTTCAATTGCACACACAATGATCCTGCTTAGGTTTTCGCTAGATATGACGCTCAGCTCAAACAGCAGGCCTTCAATACAGCTCACTTGAATGACGTTTTGTAAATATAACTTTGGGATACTTGCCTTTTCGGCGCTTTTCTGGATTTCCAGTCACGTGTCAGCCCAAGAATCCGAGCAAGACAGACAGCCAGATTACGATTCGATCAACTCACTAGAATCACGTATTGCTGAAATTGAAGCCACACTTGGGCAACTGGCTGAATTCACCATGCGTAGCGGTGTCGGAGCCATCGGCTATCGCTCCAGAACGTCAGCAGAGATACAAAACCCCAAAGAATGGGTCAAAATCACATTAGCAGCGCCCGCAATGGTCGATCGCATCGTCTTGGTGCCCAGCATCTGGCGCGTGCCTGGCGGCGGCGCTCAAGCCGACAGCTTCCCTCTCAACTTCAAGATCATCGGCGGGAGCGCACACGACAAAGCTGGCACTGTGCTCGCAACGAGTCAGCCCGCAGACCAACTGCTCCCGCGCATTGCTCCCGTTATCATCGACATTCCGCCAACACAGCTCTCTTGGATTCGCATTGAAGCGGACGAACTCTCGCTCCGCATCTGGGATGGCAACCCCTGCCTGCAATTATCTGAGGCACTGATCTTTGAAGGTCTAGCCAATGTAGCGCTCCACGCTCAGGTCACTGCCTCTTCCAGCGAGGAAAGCGAGTTCGGCGCCCGCAATAAACGCTACCTCGTTGATGGCTTCATGCCTTATATCATGAACTCGCCAACAGGCCGCCAAAGCCGCGCCTTTGTCAGTTTAGTCAAAATTCCAGAGACGCCTACGATTTCGATCGATCTAAAGAACCGCTACACGGTGACGCAAATCAACCTACACTCGACAGAGGTCAGCGATAGCATTCCACAAACTGAACCGAGTGATTTCGGTGTCCCACGAAAGCTCAGTATCATCGGTGCCAATCTTGCAGACTTCTCCGATGCCAGCTCTCTCGTGGAATTCGAGATGTCATCCATTTACGATGCCGGCCCCATTATCATGCTCCCGACAGTGCCAACCAACTGTCGTTACCTGCGGATCATCATTTCAGAGCCCTTCAAATATGATCATGGCGGCCCCAATAACGACCGCATCGGTTTCGCCGAAATCGAAGTGCTCTCCGCAGGTAACAATGTTGCGCTCGGCACAGTCGCAGAGCCAAACTTCACCGTCGATAACTCCGCACGATCCAGTCAGGCGCTCACCGATGGGCTCAACTACTATGGCAATATACTTCCAATTCGCGAGTGGTTGGCACAACTCACCTTACGCCATGAACTGCAGCGTGAACGACCGCAATTACGCGAAGCCGTCAAACAGCGCTATGCGGATCAGCAGAAAAACTTCCAACGCTTGATCTGGCTCTTTGCAGCACTAC
>Ga0209533_1005387_pt1 | contig 10906 bp, 8 predicted proteins | sample COG_04_FD_184748 | JGI IMG/M metagenome (GOLD analysis project Ga0209533, IMG submission 184748) | Pelagic Microbial community sample from North Sea - COGITO 998_met_04 (SPAdes) (version 2) | ecosystem: Environmental > Aquatic > Marine > Neritic zone/Coastal water | place: Helgoland, sampling... | reverse complement strand
GGGGGGGGGAATTCAGATATTTTCAAATTCATTTTCGTTTTTTAAAAATAAAAAACTTGAACTTTTAAAAAAATCACTTTTTATGACCATAAACTTACTATTTTTAATATATATAAATACGACCATTATATGGTTATGAATATATTTTGCGAAGTTATATGATATTTAATATAAAAAATACCCTTTATTAGATATGTAATTTGAATATATTTAAATAAATTATATATTTAAAACGCCGATTTCCTAAAAGTTTTTCTTACTCCTGAATATATTAAAAAATTGATTTACAATTATATTATTACATAACTTATACTAACTTTATCAAAAAATGAACTTAATTTCGCCATACGATTTGGAAACTGGACATACATATTATATTGAAAGCTATACTAAAGGTAGCTATAATTATAATAAAGGTTGCTATGATAAAGGTGTTCGTACAAACAAATATCGTGGCGTTATTAATAACTTGAACGCCGGTATCTGGTCTCATCGGTATAGTGTACTTGAAATTGGAAATACGATTGAATATGTAAACGGACAAGAAACCACATCAACTGACCGGCTTTCTCCAACCTTTCCGGGAAATGTCTTTTACATATATGCAACTACTAACACAATAGACGGCCCATATTGGTTATTTTATAAACCCGTTGCTGATTATTTAATGACTACACAAGTGCTTAGACAACGTACTCGCTTGGATAAAGTAAGTATTTGGGGGTTATATAAACAGCATTTGGGCAAAGCCCGGGGGGAGGGCGCAACATCTGTTGGGATCCCACCACTGACATGCAGACGTACGATGAAAATGGTGAACTTAACTGGGGTGATACAACTAAAGTATGCGTATCTAACCCCAGAAGAAGAAAAATTGAAAAGTGAGGAATGGCGTTTTAGATGTGCAAAGGTGTAAGCACTTCAATATATCTTTGTCGTCAAATGACTTCTGCCTGTTTCAATGTAACTTAATAATTTTATTTTGTTCATTACATTTGTTGTATTTATATTTGCTTTTTTAATTAATTCAGTAATTTGTATATCTCGTTTCGTTAATTCCTTTTTGAAATTATTATCTCGTTTTGTTAATTGTTCATTTAATAAGGTTACTAATTTATTCATAGAATCTTTTACATCTTCATCTGTTTTTTTATCATTACATATCTTATAATGTCTGGTTAGACTGTCTGTTCTAGAATATGATTTCTTGCAATATATACATTTGAAACTGATCTATTACGGTATATTCCATATGAATAAATAATATCGTTTCAATATACCAGCTAATTTAATTGCCAGAGTACCATTAAAGAATATAAATTATTTAACTCATTTTTTATATATATATAAACTAATATTATTATTTACGTTATTTGAATACCATTATACGGTAATCAAATTAATTAAAATATTATATTTGTCTAAATATAATAATAATCTTTTCTAATAAGTAATTTTATATATATATATATAATGAAGTATAAAATTAATTATTCAATTGGTGGTGCATCTGGATTAAATCCAAATGCAAAACCCTTTAATCCAGCAAAAAAACTATTGGTCTTGCAACCAATGCAAACACCAATACAAACATTGCCACATGTTGGAAAAATACCAATTAGTGAGTATGAACCACATTTAATAAATCCAGTAGCTGAAAATATGACAAATGAAGAGATAATTAATACTTGTAGTCTAAATAAAACATTTTGTCAAAAAATGAATTGGGAAAAATTAATTAAAAACAGAAAAATAAATATAGAAAATGTTTTAAATTTAGACGAACCTTTACCTACAATGTGTGATAATGCAAATCCTGATCAACGCCCTTTTTGTAAAACATTTTACAATTATACGAAATATACACCACAATTTAAGACAATCGCAGCTGGTGGTTGGCATAGTATGGCACTTAAAAATGATGGAACTGTTCATGTATGGGGTAGTAATACTAGTGGTCAACGTGATGGTAAACCAGATGGTTTAAATAATGTAGTTTCAATAGCAGCTGGCGGTTTTCATAGTATGGCACTTCAAAATGATGGAACTGTCGTTGTATGGGGTCAAAATGTGTATGATCAACGTGATGGTAAACCAGATGATTTAAATAATGTAGTTTCAATAGCAGCTGGTGGTTATCATAGTATGGCACTTCAAAATGATGGAAATGTCGTTGTATGGGGTAGTAATAGTGATGGTCAACGTGATGATATACCAGCTGGTTTAAATAATGTCGTTGCAATAGCAGCTGGGGATCGTCATAGTATGGCACTGAAAAATGATGGAACTGTCGTTGTATGGGGTGATAATACTTATGGTCAGCGAGATGATATACCAGCTGGTTTAAATAATGTAGTTTCAATCGCAGCTGGGGGTCGTCATAGTATGGCACTGAAAAATGATGGAAATGTCGTTGTATGGGGTAGTAATAGTGATGGTCAACGTGATGATATACCAGCTGGTTTAAATAATGTAGTTTCAATCGCAGCTGGGGGTCGTCATAGTATGGCACTTCAAAATGATGGAACTGTTCGTGTATGGGGTAGTGATGCTGGTGGTCAGCGAGATGATATACCAGCTGGTTTAAATAATGTTGTTTCAATCGCAGCTGGTGAGTATCATAGTATGGCACTTACAAATAATGGAAATTTCGCTGTATGGGGTAATAATACATGGGGTCAACGTGATGATATACCAGCTGGTTTAACCGCTAGAGTACCATAAAATTGTCGCCGCATATATATTATTTACCGATAGGTACATAATATATCATAAACCGAAGGTTTATTTCAAAAAAAGAAACATATACTCAAGTAATTAAGTTTCAATTAACTCAATTGCTTTATTTGAACATTCTTTATTAACTACATTTCTATTATTATATAACAATAACTTTATCTCATCCTTAATTATATTAATCACTTTATTATTATCCTTCTTCTCTATATATGTATTAAATTTTTTCATCATCTCAGGATATTTTACCCCTTTCTCTAACCACTCTTCCAATTTATACTCTATAATACCCTCATTATCGTCCATCAAATTACTTATCTGCTCCTCCCTATCTTTACATTCCCACTTATTGCCATCATACATCATCACATACTTGTTCTTCAAATTTGATATATACACATTATGGTTCTCCGGTTTATTCACATCAAAATGGACCTTTTTTATCAAATAAGGTATACAAAAATTCGAATGTTTTAAACATTTCAATATATCCTTGTCCGTTAAATGACTACGATCAGTATCACTATAACTTAATAATTTTATATTGTTCTGCACATTTATAGTACTATTGCTTATGCCAGCCTTCTTTATTAACTCATCTATTTGTTTATTTTGTTTATCTATCTGTTTATCACGTTTATTTAATTCATTATCCTTTTCATCTAATTTCTTATTTAATAATTTTACTAATTCTATCATTGAATCTTTGACTTCCTCTTCTTGTTGCTTTTCTTTATCCTGTTTCTTTTTTTTACATGTTTTCAAATGTCTATTTAAACTATCTGTTCTTGAATATAATTTATCACAATATTTACATTCATGATTACCTTCTGTTTTTTTATTTAAATGTTCTTTATAATCATTACAAATATTAAAATGATTAATTAGATCTTTAGATGTATAAAAATATTTATCACAATATGCACATTCAGTTAAATCTCCTAATTTTAATTCTGGTTCAAATGCTTTACTTTTAATATTAAATTTGTTATCTATTATACCTATTATCTTCTTTTTTATATCCTCTAAATCTCCTGTGAATATCTCTCTTTTTACATTATAATCTCTTAAACCATAATTTAATTTATGATCAATATCTTTAATATCTGGACACGGAAAATAATAATGCAAACGTGGTTCATATGTACATGCACATCTATATTGACATAACCTTTGTCTAATATTTGATGTAATCCCTATTTTATAATGATTATTATTTAGATAATCAGTTTGAATAATATAAATCTCTCCTGCATTTTTATTATTTTTATAAATATTTTTACCTAATTTAGATTTATCGAATTCATATATATTATTAAATTCAACTAACATTTTACAATGCATCTTTAAATGTTTCTCTAAATATTCTTTTTTTATAAATGATTTTTTACAATATTTACATACTAATTTGCCATTATTTATTATTATTTCGTTTTCTTCAATATTTTCATCCAAAATCATACATTCTTCGTCCTTTTTAATCTTTTCTTTTATTTTTTTATAATCTTCATAACTTAATCCTTGTAATATATATTCTTTACATTCATCTAATATAATATTATTATATTTTGGTTCACATATATATTTACGTCTAAAATGTATATTTATTTTGGACTTGTGATTTATAGTGTATCCACATCTATAACATTGATAATTTACCATGTATGTATTATATTTATATATATTTTTTTAAATATTTTTAAATTTAAATGTCTAAATTATGTCTAAAATATGTCTAACATAATAATACATATAAATATATGTGCATTCGCGATCTATTTAAAATGCACATATATTGTATATTTAGACCTTTAAAATAGACAAACACAACCGAACAACTAAAAATAAAATTTCCAAAGGGAGGGGGGGGAGGATTCTCTTTTCAAAAAAAGTAATCTCGTTTTTTAAAATATTAAATCTCATAACTTTTTTTTTTCTACTTTTTATGACCACAAACTAACATTATTATTTCCGTTATTTGAATACCATTATACGGTATTCAAATATAAGAATATTATTATATTTTATTTATCTAAATATAATAATAATCTTTTCTAATAAGTAATTTTCTATATATATAAAATGAAGTATAAAATTAAACTACTGGATACATTGGATCATATAAAAGACCACACATACCATATGGTCCATATTGTGAACCTCTACCAATTTTCATATAACCTTTTTCAGAACCACCCCAACTAGTACCCCAAGAGTTTCTTAAAATATAATAATCTTGGCCATTATCAGAACCATAACCAACTAAAACAACTGCATGATCAATGTTTGGTAAAGAATTAACATCTTTTGCTGAATTTTGATTACATCCAGTAAAATCATTATAAATTCCTCCACTATATAATTGAAATGATTGTGTATCTGCTTCAATTGCAATAGATACAGGTTCAACAGATAAACCAGTCATCATTGAAGATTCAGAAGAAGGTATTACAGTTACATAACTTGATACTATAGTTTCAGAAATTGGTGAACAAGTTTTTTGACAAGAACCTGTTTGTTTAGTAGTTCCACTTGTATAAGGATAAGATGATTCAGAACATTGACCATTATTTTCTTTTTCCCAATTCCACATTCCATCATACATACCACCATTACATCCAAGATTTCCATATTTTAATCCAGCACAAGATACAACTTGTTGTTCAGATAAATCATATAAATTACCAGTTTTAATTGCTACAGCACTTTCAACAGTTGATGTACCAGAAAAAGCCCAACAAGAACCACATTGACCTTGGTTTTTTATTTCATTAACAACACCTTTTTGTCGCCAATCAATCGAAGTAGGAAGTGAAGATAAATCTAATACTTTACTTTGTTCAACTGCTGGTACAGTACCTCTCAAAAATTCAGTACCTTTACTAAGTAATTCTGAATTATCTCTAAATCCCATAAATTCTGAAAATTCATTAGAATTCATACCAGAAAATGTATTATGACCTAATGTATAAGTTAAATTTCTAGAATTAGTTTGTTCAATAAATTTATCATTATCTAACCAATTATCAAATATATGAGCAAGATGATGATCATCGTTGGATTGAATTTTGTGTTCATCAACCCAATTTTCAAATCTTTGAATAACTGATGAATCTCTATGTGATTCAATAGAATTAGAAGTAACAACAGCTATAGTAGCTAAAAATCCAAATAACTTTAATAAGTTTAACATTTAGTATTATATATATATAATATTATTTTTTTATATATTTTTTTGAAAGTATTTAAAAAATATATAAAAAATGATTTAATAGAAGAAATTATACCGGTTCGGATAGTAATACTTATGGTCAACGTAATGTACCAGATGGTTTAATCGCTAGAGTACCATAAAATTGTCGCCGCATATATATTATTATTCAATAAATGCGATCCATGTTTCAATAATATCATTGCTATAGCCTCTATTAACAAGTTCAGTTCTCGCTAATTCCTTATGTTTTTCTACCGTATATTCATTTTTATCAATTAACATATCTTTCACAATTGAAATAATCTGACCTATTTGCTCTGATTCAGATATCTGGACTTGAACGAGATCACTAAACCCATTCAAACAATTAATAATACGACTCATTCGTCCTGTATAGCATTTGCACAAGGAATCATCTAACTCAATATTCATTATTTTGAGTATTTCGTCCATATGTTCATTTTTATCTATGACTGACATTGTATGTAATAGTAATTCTTCAAATGTTATTAAAAGAGTCGAGTGGATCGTTTTATCTTCAATGTACTCAAATAATAGTTGCTTTGATTGCTCTGTAAGAATTATATTATTAACTATATAATCTGAAAGAGATTGTATAGTTGGTGAAATATTTATTATATTAGATATTGATTTACGTATACATTCTTGAATATTGTGATTATGTACATTTTGATGATCTGTATAAATATTTTGTCTTGTGTTATTAATTGCTCTCAATAGATTGGGTGCGATAAATTCTATCATATTATTGCTATAATCTATATGGTGCAAATTTTGTACATATTGTAATCTTAATTGGGTTAATTGATTTGAACTACAATATAATTCTTGTAACATTGGAAGATTGAGGTTATCTAATTGAATTATTTGGTTGGTCATACAACACAATGATTGTAACATTGGTAGATTGAGGTTATCTAATTGGGTTATTTGGTTTTCACCGCAAAATAATATTTCTAACATTGGAGTATTGAGGTTATCTAATTGTGTTATTTGGTTGGAATTACAATCTAATTTTTGTAACATTGGATTATTGAGGTTATCTAATTGGGTTAATTTATTGTTACCGCAACGTAATATTTCTAACATTGGTAGATTGTGGGTATCTAATTGGGTTAATTTATTGTAATCACAATCTAAATTTTGTAACATTGGTAGATTGAGTTTATCTAATTGGGATAATTTATTGTGTCTGCAATCTAAATGTTGTAACATTGGTAGATTGAGGTTATCTAATTGGGTTATTTGAATGCGATTACAATTTAATTCTTGTAACATTGGAAGATTGAGGTTATCTAAATGAGTTATTTGGTTGTTATTACAATCTAAATTTTGTAACATTGGTAGATTGAGGTTATCTAATTGTATTAATTGATTGCTACCACAAATTAAATATTGTAACATTGGTAGATTGAGGTTATCTAATTGGGTTAATTGATTATAATAACAAGTTAATTTTTGTAACATTGGTAGATTGAGGTTATCTAATTGTGTTATTTGGTTGGAATTACACTCTAATTTTTGTAACATTGGTATACATAGGTTATCTAATTGGGTTATTTGGTTGTTACTACAATCTAATTCTTGTAACATTGGCAGATTGATATTATCTAATTGGGTTAATTGATTGTAACTACAATCAAATTTTTGTAACATTGGTAGATTATTTATATAATCAACATTTTGAATAGCATGTTCATGTTGTGAAATATTAAGCTCAACTACATTTTCATTTATAATATGCCCATCATCTAACCATTTCATGTAATCTTCGTAATTCCACTTCATTTTATTTATTGAATATTAATAGTAAGTAATAAATAAAGTTTTCAATATTAAATAGAAGTATATAGCGTCTCAAGTTTATTTTGTAAAATATGTTCGATTTATTTGGTTCAATATACGAACGAGTTCCAAAATTTATATCAAAATTAGATGCATATGTTTCAGATGATTCCATTTGAGTAGGAACTCGCAATCTCTTAACTTTTTATTACGATAAATTAACATTAATATTTCCATTATTTGACTACCATTATACGGTATTCAAATATACGAATATTATTATATTTTATTTGTCTAAATATAATAATAATATATTATATGAATATTACATAAAATTGTAAATTTATGAAGATACAAACCATTATATAGTCATCATGAAAAAATTGAAAAAAAATCCTTTAGTATATTAAAATATTAAAAGTAACTGTTTGTATCGAAGACTATCACACACGCGAACACACACACACAACACACACACACTCATGGTCAGTAATACTACGCGCCGGCGTAATACGCTTGCAGCAGTAGCAGCTGCAGCAGCAGCAGCAGCTGCAGCGGCAGCAGCAAAGGCTGTGGCAGAAAGTACGCCAATTACACAGTTTTACCCAGTTTTCGATTTTTTAAGTGACATAGAAACCATTAACTATATTTTGGCGCTATTATCCAATAAAGTGCTAAGACCTAAGCTACATGTACTGGGTATCACTTTGTTCAAAATGCATGCATGGGAAACACTCCATCGCGCGGTATCTGCGTTTATGTCGCTAATATATCACACTGACATATCCTTTAATCGATATGGAAAAAGTTTCAATGCTAGTGATATGATATTACGAAATGCTACCACAAAGCTTCCCAACCGGATTCCTATTGAGAATACCGACACCAACATCCAGCAGCGCTCCTGTATAATTATGGAATCAATAACCAAATATATGGTGAAGGAAAAAAACATTAATCCCATAGATCGAACTAATAAGACAATTGTTGCATTAAAGATCCTGGTAAATTGTGGCGCAGATGTAAATGGACATTGTTGTAATGACAAACTTAGTACCGTGCACAGGGAGTGGACACCACTAGTATATGCAGCGTATTTGGGGAATATTGATATCGTAAAGTATCTGGTGAGGCGTGGGGCTAATGTGAATGTGAATCCAGATCACATGTGGACACCACTGATGTATGCAGCAAAACATGGTGACTATGATATGGTGAAGTACCTAGTGGATAATGGCGCAAATGTAAATGCTCGACGCAGTCGCCCAAATGCAACGTACTATGAAGAATCAGTACTACAAATGGCATTAGAATCTAAACAAGAACATGCAGTAATTCACAACATAGTAAAGTATCTAGTAGATAAAGGCGTCAATATGAGTGCTGGTGACCGCGTACCACCGTGGATGTATGCAATAAAAATCGGTAGTATTGATACCTTAAAATTCCTAGTGGATAATGGCGCAAATGTAAAAGTTGCAAATGTGAATGCCGCCCACTTCTGTTCAACTTTTGCAGTCGTTCGCTCTAATGATAATCTTGAAATGATAAAGTACCTGGTATCTATCGGCGCAGCGTTTAACATCAAAAGAGCTCTAATATGTGCTGCAAGTTATGGCTATCTTAAATTAATTAAGTACCTCGTAAATATGAAAAATGACATTCTGAATCGTCCTACTGAAATACCGATTTATGATGATGATGATTCAGAAATCGTATATAGAAGAGACGAATATGCATGTACATATGGTGAATATGCATTGTTAACCGCCGCTGAGAAGGGTCACCAAGATGTGGTGGAATACCTTATAGGTCAATCTGTCAATATAAACGCCAGAGATTATGACGGGATGACATCATTATCACTTGCAGTAATTCAACGTCATCGTGGTATAGCAGAATACCTGCTAAATAAGGGGGCACTACAAGTCAGTGATACTGTACTTGAAACACCACTCGTATATGCTATTATGTCAAAAAATCTTGACATGGTACAATTACTGATCGAGAATGGAGCCGAAATGAATCATTGCACTGTTAAAGGGTATACAATATATGTCCTTGCACTAGAAAATAGCCCTCCTATTTTTGAGTACTTGAAACAAAAGGGCATGACCAAAGAAGGATATTTCAACAAGAATCCTAGTTACCACTGGGGTTAGTAACAGGTTAGGTATGTAAATGTAACAAATTACGATCTTGAATTGATTGTTAATTTTACATTATTTTATATATTTTTCTAATTCTGAATTATCGTTCCTGTTAGTAACCCATATATGGTAATTCTTCAAAGGTTATTATTTTATTTATCTAAATATAATAATAATCTTTTCTAATAAGTAATTTTATATATATATATATATATATAAAATGAAGTATAAAATTAATTATTCAATTGGTGGAGATTCTAAATATAATAAAGATGAGAAATCACGGCTATATGCAAAAGAGTATGATGGGAAAACTCTGCTATATGCAGCAGAGAATGGTCTTTTTGACGAGGTGGAGCGCCTGCTGGGAAAGGGAGGCATTACGAATCCGAATGTTAAAGATGGTAATGGTAACACACCACTGTCACTCGCAGCAATGAATGGTCATATTAACGTGGTGGAGTACCTGCTCCTACTGAAAGCTGAAGTGAATGTTAAAGATGGTAATGGTAACACACCACTGTCACTCGCAGCAATGAAAGGTCATGTTGATATAGTGGATCGCCTAGTGGGGAACCTCGCGGATGTGGAAATTCCTAATAAAGAAGGCTACACCGCACTGGCACATGCAGCAGAGAATGGTCATATTAACGTGGTGAAGTACCTGCTCCTACTGAAAGCTAAAGTGAATGTTAAAGTATATTTTGGTTTATCACCACTGTCACTCGCAGCAATGAATGGTTATCTTAATATAGTGGATCTCCTAGTGAAGAATTCAGCGAATGTGTCTGATTGCGATGAGAATTCCTACACAGCACTGGCACATGCAGCAGAGAATGGTCATCTTGACGTGTTGAAGTACCTGGTGGATCATAAAGCCGATGTGAATGTTAGGGGTAGGCATGATGACACACCACTGCATTATGCAGCAGAGAATGGTCATCTTGACGTGTTGAAGTACCTGGTGGATCATAAAGCCGATGTGAATGTTAGGGGTAGG
>Ga0209533_1005380_pt1 | contig 10915 bp, 7 predicted proteins | sample COG_04_FD_184748 | JGI IMG/M metagenome (GOLD analysis project Ga0209533, IMG submission 184748) | Pelagic Microbial community sample from North Sea - COGITO 998_met_04 (SPAdes) (version 2) | ecosystem: Environmental > Aquatic > Marine > Neritic zone/Coastal water | place: Helgoland, sampling... | reverse complement strand
GAGGAGTTGGGGTTGAGTTCTCAGAAACTGAAACGGCCCAACGTTGTGGTTTTCAAACCCAACGAAATCATTGACATTGCCGCCGTGAACGGCGCGGACGAATCGTTCTACTGCGCGCTGGAGAACAACGAGTGGGTCACTTTGTCCAAGGAAGGCAAGCAGTTCACGGTAAAACGGCAGGACTCCGGCGGTGTCGAGTGCTACGGCATTCTCAATTCGACGGCGGCCTCGTTTACCAAGGGCGGGGCTGCCTACACCACAGGTCCGTACGATTTGAAAGAGGACGACGTGTTCAGTGTCACGTTCGACACCGAGACTCACGACTTCTTCATTGGGTCCGTGGGTGACGGCAGCGGCGGCTCGTCCGGCGGCGGCTCGTCCGGCGACCCCTTTTTGGTGACGTTGTTGTAGTTGCTGCAAGAGTTGTTGTGACAAATAAATTAATAAATTTATTTTATAAAAAAAAAATATTGACTCAAAGTCATTTATTGGTACTTCAGTGGTATAGTTCAGAGTTCCAGCTCTCCACTGTCTTCCAAGTCTTCGAACACTTTGCCCAACTCCCGGGTATATTGCGCCACGGACCTGGTGTACTTGCGCATGCCGCTTGCGGTGTGTTTCTCTGTCTTTCTGATGACGAACAGTTCCACTACACGTTGCTTGGACATGAAGTTGACAATGTAGCCGGTCGTCCGGTCCATGTTTTCGAGGTACGAACGCACTTGCCAGAACACTTCCTCTTTCGTCATCGCGTTTGTAGACTTGAGTTCGAGCATGGCCTTTTGGCTCGGGACGTCGATGTCGATTCGTAGACAGTGACCGTTGCCGGCGTCGCTGCGAAACGGGACGACGACCTCCGGGAGGGCGTCCGAGTACGTCGTTCGAAGACGTTGGAGTAGCAAGTCTCGGTACACGTGCTCGCGCTGGTACAGCCCAACAATTTCCTGGATTTGACCGCAGTAGTCCAGAATAATCTTCTCCATTTTCTCAAAAAGCAAAAACAATCAAACCGCCGCACTATCAAAGTCGTGTGTGATGCTGTTAATGCGTTGGCAGTACTTCTTGGGAATCGCCCACTGCTTCCACTTTCCATTCGCCCCGTCTTTGAAGAGCAGCTCCATCAAAAAAAACCGTTGCCCCTCAATGTCGAAGTGCCGCACGAATTTGCCGTAGTACGCACCGTTCGTCTTGCCCCGCTGCGCGATTGTATTGAGCAGGGAAGAGTCCTCCGAGCAGATGGCCTTCTCCAGTTCCCGACACTGAAACTTGCCGTTACCCCGGGCGTACACGTAGTGGTACTCTCGTTGATTCTTGCGACGCACAAAGAACGGAATGGCCTCGTCGTTCAGCTGCACCTCGTTGTCAAACTGGTGCATTTTTATTTTTTTATCCTGGTATTTTTGTTGTTGTTGTTGACAACGCGGCCTTTTGGGGGTTGGTGACACTGCAAAAAAAATAAAATAAAATGTGGAAAAAAAAAGCGAAAAATGTACTTCTGCTCCTTCGTTGAGCTCGAGCACGCCGCCACCCCCTGCGTCAACGTCGAACCCCTTTGCCGGAGCGAGCTGCTCTATTCCATCAGAGCGGGGGAATTCATTGCTTCACGAGAGGATGCTTCACGAGAGGAGGGTTACTTGATCATACAGAAGAGTCGAACAGTCCCCGAGGTGTACAAGCTGATACGGCAAGAAGACACCGCACGTTTTTTTCGATGCTTTGTGACGTACCGCTGCGGTGCTCCCGGCTGCCGCACCAGCGCCGTGTCGTACGACGTGTTCATAGACGGCGACCGATTCGACGAGGCACTGATCAACGAGACGTCGATGCCGTGCGAAAAGATTTTTTTAACATTGCTGCACCGCCGCCGCCACTTGATGTACTTTGACCGCACACACCTGCCATCACTCCCGCCCCTGCTGTGGGAGAGGGTACGCCGATCGACGTCGGAAGACGTGGTGGTACGGCGAAATCGGGTGAGGCTGAACGACGAGGGGTGGCAGCGGACGTGCCGATTGAACGACAGCGACAACGATCGGCTAAATCGTTTGTTGGCTGTCAAGGCGTCAACCGTCCACGCTGTCAAACTGCTGCCTTTGGGGTCGCACCACGTGTATAATTTGTCCCGAAGCCTACTGTACCGGACAGACGAAAACGTGCCTTCAGTCCGGTTCACGCAAGGGTGCCGGGCTCGTGGGGGGCTTCTCGTGGGCGGTGGGGGCGGGAGAGTCACGTCAGTGGTGGCCGCTGTGTCCCTCTCCAGGACGATGCCGACGCCGAATGCATCATCGCTGGTGCGCAGTTTTTACGTCCCAAGCCGAGCGACGCTGATCGTCGTGCCCAACCACCTAGTGGGTTTTTGGGTCGAAAAGGTGCGACAAACGAACGGTGCCCTGCGGATCGTTCAGTTGCGGCAGCACAAGGATTTCAAGAAGCAAACGATTGGCGACGCGAGTGGTGCAGACATTGTGATTTGCAGCGAAAATATGTTTGTGACATACACCCTAAAGCATGACAGCCGGTGGGACAGCGCCGCTTGGACGATGCAGCGGGTGGCGCTGGAGCAGGACGAGACACACGAAAGTAACCCCATTTCCAACAACTCTCTGACATACTTCAACTGGCGGCGTATAGTGTTTGATCAGTATCAGCGACTCTCACACCTGCTCACAGAATCCACGGCGCGATCGATGCAAGCGCAGTACGGTGTGTGGTTTCTCAGCGCCGTCGACACGGTGCCGTCGCCGTCACTTCACACTATCATGATGGCCTTCATGACCTATGACGATGACCCCCTCGGTATCGACCCGTCGGGAGTGGGCATGGTGAGCATGGTGGACTCGACGGCGGTGACACGCACGGGGTTGGCATCGTTTCTCACGACGCGCCACGTCGTGCCGCTAACTCCGGACGAGTGGGAGCGATACAGCGCACTGGAGGATGTCTGCCGAGCCCACGAGAATGAGACTGTACTGCAGCAGCTCTCGGGGTTCGGCAGCGCTCTGGGAGGGCAGTACATCAAACTGATCGAGCGGTTTCACGATGTCGACAAGTACATACAACATCGATACGCGACAAGGCTGTCTCACATTCCCGGGGACGAGGACACGGACACTCTGCGACGCCGGCAGCAACACTTCAGCCAGAAAATCGCCGTCTTGCATGCCAACCGGAACCAAGGTCAGCAGCTGGAGACCTGCAGCATTTGCTACTCAAACAGTGTCAGCTGCATCGTGATGTGCGGCCACTGCTTCTGTTGGCGGTGCCTTTTTAAAAGTCTCAAGCGGAGCAAAAGCTGCCCCTTGTGCCGGTGCACCATCTACAGTGGGGACGCCGTGGAGTTCCGGACCGACCGATTCAAGACACGCCGTGAGCGATTTCTAGCCGCGGTGCAGACGTTTCAAGCCGCCGACCAGCGCGTCGTGATCGTCTGTCAGCACCGCGTTCCTCTGCAACAGTGCCGCAAACACCTATTGGACCGCGGAATCATGTGCCGGCGACTCTATGGATCCGTCCGTACGATGCAACTCTCCTACGAAAAGTTTCAAGCGAGAAAAATTAATGTGCTGCTGCTGCCTCTGTCCAACCTCCACGGACTGACACTGGATTCCGTCGACCATGTTATGTTTGTATACGCACCGCTGAACGATGGTGTGATTGTCGATGTGCGACGTTTGAACGAAAACGGCAACATGATAAACTTGCACTACTTTGAATCAAGTTTTAACGACGCCACGACCGTTGAATCCGAGCAGTGGCGAAAACTGTTCGCCTAAAAAAACAACAATAAACCTCCTTGGTGTGACAAAAAAATAAGTAAATATCTTTTATTTCATGTCGTAGGGGTCGTTTGGGTCAAAACTCTCGTAACACGTGCCACCCTCATCTTCCTCGGACTCCTCGGGTTCCTCCGGCTTCTTCGGCTCTTCTGGCTCCTCCGGCACAGTCAATGTGAAACGCTTTAGCTCGCTCCGATAGACCTGAGCGCAAATGACAAAAAGACGCACGTCTTCTTCTGCCACCGTCGACAGCTGTTGTAAATGCATCAACTGTTGTATGACGTTTTCTGTTTCAAAATCATCGACCGTAAACCAATGAAAGAAAGAACTCCCGAAGGAGATGAACACTTTGGCCCAAAAAAAGACCCATGTTTTTAACTCTTTCTCATCGTAAACGGCTGAGCAAATAATACGCAGGCACATAAACATTGCTCGTTTGTAAAAATTGAAAAGATGTCGGTGTTCCTCTTCAAACATGTCGATGTCTTTTCTGAGCGTGCCAAAAGCATCTTGCAATGCACTTGACCAACTTGGACGTCGTCCCCCACGCTGTTTGACACCGCCGTCTTCAAACAGCATCACCAACATAAAAAAACGGACGGGACTCTCCTGTCCGTCCACGCACTGTTGTACCACCAAGTCGGTCCGTTGCCACAAGTCGACAGGAACATCTACTGCGCACGCCAGAAAAAATTGCTGAACAATGAATTCCTGCGTTGAGTTGTACAAACTTGCACCTGGGTTGCCGTTCCAGTCGTAAATCTCATTTTGTACTTTTTTATGCGGATTGCTTTGATGCTGTATTTTGTGCTTGACTTGTCGAGCACGGTGAGAACTGCTTCGTTTCCTCATTTACCCCTTTTTTGTTTGACCATAAATAAAGAGTTTAAAGTATTGATATCGATTAATACCTGGTGCCTGGTAGTCTCTGGTACCTTAACCTGGTATGATGGAAAAAACTTCTGGCAAATCTGCCAGCAATGCCCGGTTTGAGCTCTAGCTAGCAAAATCGATCATCTGCTCCTGTACCAGGAAAATTTAAGCTGAGCACCACCCACCACAACCACAACACCCAAAACAAAAACATGTTGGCGTACTCTACACACAAACGCGACGGAAGGTGCTTATGTTGTGAACCTTTCAATAAGAGGCACACCGGAGGAGACTGTGTTCAACGTGTGAGCGAAACATTGCTATTGGTGTTGGACAACCTGAATAAAATAGGCGACGAAAAGTGGGAAAAAATATTAACAAAAGTCGGACAAAAAATCGTGAAAAGCAACTTGAGAACTACGCTCGTTAGGAATGTTTTGACAGGAGAAATGTCAAGTGCCAAAAAAAGTCAGGTGTTGGAGTCGCTGAAAGACAATTTGGCATCGTGTTCTAACAATGCAAAAGTTGCGGATGATGACGACTCGGACGACTCTGACGACTCGGACGACTCTGACGACTCTGACGACTCCGACGACTCCGACGACTCCGACGCCGACGACTCCGACGACTCCGATGACTCCGACGACGACGACGACTCCGACGACGACGACGACTCCGATGACTCCGACGACTCCGACGACGACTCCGACGACGACGACGACTCCGATGACTCCGATGACTCTGACGACTCCGACGACTCATCCTCATCCTCCGATGACTCCCAAGAGAAACGTATCAGCTCAAACAACTCGAACAACGATGACGACTCGTCGTCGGGCGACGATGTCAACCACTTTAATTTAGTTCCGAAGCTAGTGCGAAAGAGGGTCAAGAAAGTATCTCTTTCGGATCGGGTTTCGAAAAAAAAGAAACTAACTAAAACTACAAAAACTACACCCCCGGAATGGTTACAAAGGCCCACTTGGAACAAGAGTAAGAATGCATGTAGTTACTCGAATACTACGGAAAAGTTCGGGAAACTAGTTGTCATCCCGGTCAAGAAACCAAAACCGACGATGCTGCCTGGTACTAGTGTTGTGTCAAATGTTGTGTCGAAGAGTCGTAGTACAAAAAAGAGGGCCGCGATCAAAAAATTGTCGTCAAACAATGGAAAGAAAGTTGTTTTGTTCAAAAAGATGTTGACTGATGGACTGTCTCGATTGCGACAGCAAATGTTTCTTTCGTCAGATATTACCGACGACTTGTTGTTGTTCGAGCCCATCAAGAAATGGGTTGATGAATTTCAAAACAATCAATTTGATGGGCTACATAAAATAATAGATCAAATGTTGAGCGATGATAATGCACGTGTTCAAAAACAAAGTAGAAAAGTGGTGCCATACAATGATTTAAGCCAACGGGATTCGGAACTGTTGCAGGAAGTGATGGATTTGGGATTGGAGGCAATCTCTCAGCAGCCAACAACAATTCCACCAGAAGTGAGTGACGAAATAAAAGGCCACTTGCCAGCTAAATTATTCCCAAAAATTGTTCCATGGATAAAGCAGTTTGTCAAAAGTATTCATGTTGCCCAGCTCAAAGATGTTCAAGAAAGGGTGATAGAGATCAAAGACATTTTGAAAACAGGTACGCCATAAATATACATTAAAAAAAAACAAGGAAAGAGTTGCCGTTTTTTTGTTTTTCGTACACACAAACTTTCATGTGGCCGCATGCACTGCTGCTGTTTGCTTTGGGTGTGTTTTTTAGTACTCCGTTGTGTTGTGTCTGGGTCCGGTTCATTTATTTGTGCTTCAAACTGCAGTGGTTTCGTGCGCGACTGTGTTGCCTTGACCGCTGCAACTTACCAGCCAACGATCGACCGAGGGTCGCACACGCCCCACAACGTCGCATCATGAGGTCGCCACGTGTCCAAAAAAGTGTGGCTTCCATCACACCCATATGTAAACACCTAAAACTCCGTGATGAATCACCCACACAGAAAAGAAACTAACAAAAATTTGGAGTTCCGTGACTTGGTGCACTTCGAAGAACTAACATACAATTACAGAAAAATGTCCCCCCCGTCGTCCGGCCAGCGACTGCACAGGGCCGTTGTCGACACGCTTTTACGAATCCGCACGAACGCGTCCATTGTCGACAGGGGAGACTGGTGATTGTTTAAAACCGTTTGCATCGACTTGGCAAACTCCGACTCGTCCGGCACCGTCTCGTTGGCGCCGGATGTAAAGATCAGCCTTGCTTTTAGTGCTCTGTTGCGACGCATTCGTTCGGTCCTGTTGTGCCGCTCGAACGACGGCAACCCCTCGACTCCTCTTGACTTCGCAAAACGTCCGGCAAAGCAACAGTCAAACACAAACAGCACGTGGTTGGCTGGGCAGATGTCTGAAAAGCACCTAAGCTCTTGCTTGGTGATTTTATCGCGAATGTCGTCGGACACCGCAGAATCGCTGGCAGCAATATAGGTGATTCCGTTGTTCATGGACGTCGCGTGGGTCGCAAAGTAGACGACCAGCAAGTCGTTCCGGTTGACACTCAGTCCAAACAAGGCCCGCATCACTTGGCTCTTGGTCAGATTTGTAAGCACTGTCGTGTCGAAATCTCGTTGACGAAACGTTTCGGCCATGGAAGTGCACTCGGCGATGGGGTGGTCTAGATTGGGAAAGTGTTGAAAGTCTTGTGTCGCAAAAGCTAAAAACAGCCGCTTGGAGTAATTGCTCGTGGAGTGATTGCTCGGACTGTTCGGGTCTTTCGGGTCGCTGCTGCTCGGGCCCGAAAAAGGCGTCGACGACGAGAGCGTTTTAATGTTGGACGGACGCACTGCGCGAGACTTTGTCGTGGACCTTGTCGACGAGAGCGTTTTAATGTCGGACGGACGCACTGCGCGAGACCGTGCAGCACCACGAGTCAGGGGCGACATTCTAAAAGTCATTTCTCTGACAATATGTTCGGGAAGAATTAGTTTGACACTCGCTCCACATCCCATCAGACAAACAGAAAATTGTACAAACACTACAGATATTTCTTTTGGTTTATTTACAGCGTATATTTTCTTGCTGAAGATCCCTCTTCAAAAAAAATGTGTTCCACACCTCTTCTGCCGTCGCACGTTTTTTATTGTTGTTGTCAGAGACGTTGCAGACGCAGCAGCCCAAAAGTTTTTTTAAGAGCTGCATTTTCTCAACCGGTGCGGTTGTCGGTTTGCCACGTTGTCTATTGTTACTCTCGATATCAAGGACGTGATATGCATACTCTGTTAAATTGCAGTAGCGAAACTCAGTGTCAAACAGCGTCTTTCCTGTGTACATTTCCGCCATGACGCACCCAAAAGAAAACATGTCGACGGCAAGAGTAACGTCTCTAATCGTTCCCTTTTCACCAAAGACCTCAGGTGCTCGATAGGCTTTTGTTTGAAACACATCTTCCACCGTGCACGGCATAATTACGGCACAACCCAAATCAAACACCTTTATGATTCCTCGGTGGTTTGAGTCTGTCAAAAAACCAATGTTGTCAGGTTTGATGTCCGCATGGGCCACATTCAGTTTGTGCAAGTGTTTGAGCGCGGAAAGGATTCCACGTCCAAATTGAAACACGTCCACAAGCGAAAGGCCACACCCACACTTCTCCACCTTCCTCTGTATAAATTTTGCCAGTGTGACATTGTTCAGCAACTCGTAAAACAAACAACCGTACTCTTTACCGTTCATCGTCAACCGCGTAACGCCGCACAACTTGACAATGTTTGCGTTAACCTTTGTTTCATAATCTTTCAAAAAACACATGACCTTCAATTCCCTTATCCAAGCCTTTTTACCACACATGCACTTCAACGCGTAGTCATGGTCTCTATATTTTACACTAAACACCGACCCAAACGATCCTCGGCCCAGCAGTTTCTTTGTGTCCAGCATACTTGCCATACTTGCCATTTCCATGTTTTTTGTATCCTGTCCTGGTAGGTAGCCTTCCTGGTAATGAATTGGCAGAAAAATTAAAAAAAATTCTCGGCAATAAAAAGCTGATTATAGACCTGAAAAAAATCGAGGAAACACACTGAATAAAATAAAACCAGGATTGCATACTTTTTGCGCAATAATTTTTTTGGAGGTTGTTGTTCAAGATGCGTCGCGTAAATTTTTTCACTTTGCACATTTTTTTTTTTTTTTTGCAACGGGCATGAGATGACATGGTCTTGCAAAATTTGTTGCGAAAAAAGTATACAATCCTGGTTTAATTTTATTCGGTGCGTTTCCTCGAAATATTGTCAGGTCCCTCCGGTAGTTTTCAGGTTTTTTTAGATTCAATAAAAAATGGAGATAGATACAAGCGTTAAATTTTGTCGAAACCATCGATCCGTTGAAGGGGCACGTTGCGGGCAACCTTCGTCTGTTTGTGTCGGTTCTTGAACCCGATCGACCACAGCAAACAGAAGACGGTCGAGGATCCTTTCGTTGGACCGGCCCAGTGGACTATGTCGCTGATTGTGCAGTACTATTTTGGTGGCTAATTAGGGGGGCCTGTTGTTTTTAAAATTAAAAATTTATTGTATACTAGGTACCAGGTATACTAGTAAGTAGTAAATCTGAACCCAAACCAGGTAAGACTGGTGGTAAGACTCTTGACTCTCGAACTTCAAACCAGGAGTTTTCAAGTAAAAGCACTATGAGTGACTTCTCTGATGACGATATTGAGAGTGAGGAGGGGATAAGCGAAATTGAAGATGAAGACGAATTTAGTGCTAACCCGAACCGCAAACGTCGACGGCGTATGGAAGAGAGCGACGACGATTCTCTGGTCGATGCTGCAGATGTCGTTGTGAGACCGGTGGAACTTCACATGGCCGTGCCAGGTACTCCGCTGCTGGACCAGCACGCCGAAACGCTGGTTTCGCACGCAAGCTCGGAGCCTCTGCCCGAGATCACGCTTTACGAAATGGGAAACGAGCTGGGTCGAAAGTGGTTAAAATTTTTGCACGAGAACGATAACCGATTGGAGTGTGCTTATGTGCTATACGGCTTGCGTGCCGACGAGCACCATGACATGGAAATTTTGGAAAAGAAACTGCGAAAATTTCGTTCCCGCGTCCTCTCGCTGTACTGGCGGTACGCGTTTGAGAAAATCGTGCAGCACGACGAATACAACGAGATCTCTGAGATTTCGCGTCGCTTTACTCGCATCGTGCACATCATGAAGTACTGCCACGATGCAATACGGTCGGACCAGCTGACTCGTAACTTTTCAGACCTCAACATTGATTTTGCAGTTTCACAAAACATGTCGTTTTATGAGTTCAAGCTCAACACCGACGGGTCTGACGAGACACCGTATCAAGAGCTGCTGCGCCATTTGCTGTCGGAAGCGTACCAGAGGGGCTACCGAAAAAAGGACGACACACTGTATAAGCAAATCGTTCTTGGCGGCCAGTTGCGTACACACGCCTGGGAAGTAGCGATGACCCTGAAAGAATTCACCTACAACGCCACAAAAAAGGAGGTCGATCCGGTTCAGTGGAAAAACGTGACGAAGAGTCGTGGTAATGTGTCCGCGGCGTGTGAGTACCTCGAGCACTCGCAGGACTATGAGATCCCTCGCCTTGTGTCCGATCGTTATTTGTTCTCGTTTAAAAACGCCATGTACAACGCAATGAACAACGAGCTGCATCGGTATGGCCCCTCTTCCAACATTCCCTCCACGGCAGTCTCCTCGAACTACATCAAGCAGGTCGTACCCAGATCGATTGAACAACTGTTGGAGATGCGCAGCTTTGGTATTTGGCGGTATATCGACACGCCTCACACGGATTTGGTGCTCAAGTCTCAGCACCTGCACCAACAAATTCGGGCCAAGAAGGGAAAGTACAGCGGTGATTTTGTCAACGTCCGCGTCGGGGAGGAATGGTATTGGGGCCACGTGCAACGCATCGAGGATGGCGACCCGCAACACGGTGGGGTATCTACCAACGCCACGTTTGACATTGCGATGGTGTTGAATTTGGGAAATCATTTTCATGTGATGGTAGACGGTGATGATATCGATGCTTTGACAGTCGAAATCGTCAAAGTGCATCAGACGAGTCGTGTCTTCGAAGTCAATATTTTGGACGACAAAGACGACGAAGACGACGAAGACGAAGACGACGATGAACGGATGGATGAACGGGACGACGAACGGATGGATGAACGGTTGAACGAGTGGTTGAGTCAGTTTCGAGCCAAAAATCGATTGGGCGACCCCTTGGTCGG
>Ga0209533_1005379_pt1 | contig 10915 bp, 10 predicted proteins | sample COG_04_FD_184748 | JGI IMG/M metagenome (GOLD analysis project Ga0209533, IMG submission 184748) | Pelagic Microbial community sample from North Sea - COGITO 998_met_04 (SPAdes) (version 2) | ecosystem: Environmental > Aquatic > Marine > Neritic zone/Coastal water | place: Helgoland, sampling... | reverse complement strand
ATGTTTCATTTTGTCTAGAGTTTGTTGTTGTTGATGATGATGATGATGATGATGATGATGTATTTGAATCACTATTTCTATTTACTTGTCCTTGTAATACATTAATACCGCTAGTAACTGTACCAGTAGCTATATCGGTAGCACCTTTAATACCTTCTCCTCCAACTTGAACTGTTTGTTTTGTTAAATCACCCAGATCAGTAGTTAATGATCCAAATAAATTTCCAAAAATAGGACCAAATGTATTTTTAGCATAGTCTAATGAAGTACCTAAATAAGTAAAAATATTTATTCCAAGAAATAATAATATAAAAATTATTGCTACAATTCGATAATTTATTTTTGCGAATAAAGATGTTAAACTAGTAATAACTCCAGATGATTTATTTTCGGATAAAAGGTCATTAGAATTTTCAAATCCAATATCATCATAATTTGTTGATTTGGGTGAAGAAGATTCAATATTGTTTGATATATTTATAATAGGTTCATCTGATAAAGTTGTTGTACTCATATAATAAAAATAAATATTAAAAAATTATAAATTGTCTTAATTGCGAATTATAGTATTTAAAGTTTCCATTTTATTTAATTTTTCAATTGTTTTTTCCTTATTGGTTTTAGTTTCATCTGTTAAATTTTCAAATAAATAATCTGTATGAGGTTTTTGTTCATTTTTTTTTATTTCTTTATAAATTAAATTAATATTTTTAACAATTTTATTAATATTATCTTGATTAGAGACTAATGATTCATTTATATTTATATGTTCTGTAATAATAGAAATAGCAAAATAAATAAGACCTTTTCGTTTTCTTTTTGTACCATTTGTATATCGTAAACAATACAAATTTAATAAACTATTCATTATTTTAGTTTTTAGTTTATCTTTTGATACAACGTCTAATATAATCTCCCATATAATCCAAATAGAGTCTTTTTGAAATTTATCTTCAACCGGTATAAATTCTCTACGATCACATACCAAAAGTTCCTTTTTTTTCTTACAAATATTTTCAAATTCAAGTAACCATTCTAACCAATAGCAAGCTGATGTAGAATTATTTGATTTAGGTGATAAATGATAAGAAAATTCATTTAACATAATAAATAATTCTTTAGGATCTTCTTTTTTGAAATATTGTTCAATATATTTAACATTAGGTGCTGATAATTTAGAATGAATATTTGTAATATCAAAATCGTGATTTTTTTCTAATTTAACATATTCAATAGCATGTTTTTTTTTTGAAGTGCACAATATACCTATTATTTCAGCAAATAATTTTCTAATTCTTTCATTATTTCTTAAAGATAAATCACAATCATCATAACCATTCTGAATGATTTCTTTAAAATTGTTAAATCTTAATTCTATATAAATAGGAAGCTTTGGATTACCTAAATGTATATATTTAGACATATAAAACAATATTATTTCCCATAAATCTATAAATTGTCCAGAACATATATATTCTGCACTCCAATAACATGATTGTTCTATTTGATTATTATATATTGATTTTAATAATTGTTTTTTAACCTCAGTTTTTTTAAAATTTGAAAAAGTATTACTTTTAAAATCAACATTTCCACGGATATCATTTATATCGGTTTCATTCATAATTTTATATATATATATTTTTCTACAAAAAATATCTTTATATTACATAATACTAATGAATATTTTAGAATACTTACAAAAGAAATATAAAAAATTTTCAAATTGGTTATTAATTTTAGTAGTTTTAGCATTATTATATATTTTAATCAGTATGTATCATGATTATAATTCAACAAAAGAAGGGTTTGAAGGTTTAGATCAAAATGAAAAGTTTGTATCAAAAACTAATTATAAATCTATAAATGATGAATTTTACACCGATATATATGATGATTTACATTATAAAAAAGCTAAAGACGATTTACATGTAAATAAATCTATGTACCATTCAAATTCAGATAACAATACTATATTAAATATAGGGTGTAAAACAGGACGTGTTGCAGGTGAATTAAGCGAAGAATCAAATTATAATGTATATGCTATTGATGAATCACCTAATATGATAGCAATTGGAAAAAACACATATCCTAATGTACATTTTAGTGTAGGATCTCCTTTAAAATCTATGTTATTTCAACAAAATAATTTTGAGCAAATTTTAGCTTTAAATTTTACCATTTATTATTTTAAAGATAAAAGAACATTTTTACAAAACTGTTATAATTGGTTAAAACCCAATGGTGTATTAATTATTCAGTTAATAGATAAAAATTTATTTGATCCAATAATACCTGGTTCCAATCCATTTTATCTTATAAGTCCTCAAACATATTCAGAAAATAGAATAACAACATCTTCTGTAAAATTCAATAATTTTGATTACAATGCCGATTTTAAAATTTATCCGAACAATTTAGCTAAATTTAAAGAAGTATTTAAATTTAAAAATGGTAAAATACGTCAACATGAACAAAAATTGCACATGCCTAGTCCAAATAAAATAGTGGAAATGGCACAAGAATTAGGTTTTATAGTAAATGCTAAATATGATTTAATAGAATGTGCAGAATCATATCAGTACTTATATGTATTACAAAAACCTCTATAATTTTTTTTCAAATATATTTTGACTTTATAATTTTTTATATATCCATGTAGAAAATTATAATTAGAAGACACTCTTCCTATTTTGATTAAAGAGAGATAGTAATATCATTATCCATAAACTTGATTATGTGGAGGATTTTTATTAAAGTAATAAGGCCATTTGTTATTCCCTGCTTTATATGTTCTACGTACTTTATAATTATATAGAGGAACCGTTGGATCAAGACATAAAGTACGTACTTTTCCAGGAACATCACATTGACTTGTTAATCCACAATAATTTTTTTGTTGTTTACATTCTAAAACTGTATTATTTAAAGGTAAATTTAATAGATTGGGATTTGTAGAACTAGTATTTTGTGTGGCAAATGTGTTTTTTTTCTCAGTATATCCTCGGTTTACTCTAGAAAACTGTTGTTTTTTTGATAAATTCGCACTATTATTTTTATATTTGAAAATTTCAGCTTTGCGACGTTCATTTAATTTATTATAGTTATTATAATTAGGACAATTATATGAAAATCTACTCCATAATCTAGGAGGGTTTGGATATGTTTGACATGTACTCATTATATAATATAATAGAAATATTATATAATTATTTAAGGGTTGTAACCATCTTGATTTCCCATAAAAAACCACCGTAACGATAGATAATAGGGTTTAGACTTAGTTAACATATCACTGGTCATTTCAAGATTAGGGCCATTTGTAACAATTCTATTTATTTCGGTTGTTCCTAAAGCATGATCATAATAACGTAAATTAGATAAGTATCCAGAAAATCCTCCATTCATTCCAACGTATACATCATCGTAATTTTGTTTAGGTACACCGCTTAATATTAAACGGCGAGTTAATTTTCCATTAATATATACATCCATTGTTCTACCTTCAACACGTGCTTGCACACATACCCATTTATTAATAGGTATATTAGGAATTTCTACCTTTTCTGTAATTTTATTAAAAGTATTCATAATCACAACTAATGTATTTGTGTAAGGTGCGATATACATACCTGGTGCATTATTTGGTTCATTTATTCCACTAGGTTTATTTGATAATAAATTATTATCATTTCCTTTGTGGAATATATGTTTATATCTTCCTTCATTATATTGCATATCATCAATAAACATCCAAACAGACCATGTAAATTCAATACCTTCATTTTCATTAATAGACCTAATAATAGTTTTAGCATCACCTACGGATGGATCTTGTGGTAAAATCATAAGTTGTTTTGCATCAACCATACCTTCAAACATGTAAGGACTACCTCCAAATGAAAAAAAGAAATTTAATATAGCTACACCAAGTCTAAGGGCTAAAATAAAACCTACTAAAACTAAAAATAAAAAAGCTATCTTTGCTACTAAACTATTTGATTCTAAAAATTCTTTTGTTCCGTCTAGATATTTGTTTGAACTAAAATCATTAAAATTAGTTGCTCCTTCGGATATTTTTCCTGATTCCATTATATCTTATAATATAATATAAGAAATTATGTTATTGAATTAAATTAAATTTCAACTGAGGATTGTTCTTGTTCATCTTTATAGAAAGATAGTTTAACACTATAATCTCCTAATCCATTTAAAAACCCACTAGAGTATCCAAGTCTATAAATATTGTAAGCTTCTTGAGGATTTAGTGAATTATCGTAATAATGAATATTAGCAGTATATCCTGAAAATCCTCCTCCAGGTGTTACATAAACAGGCGCTTTTGTAGAAATTTTTGCTACACCAGGTAATACACATGTTCTAACTAATTTACCATCAATATAAATGTCTAAAGTTCTTCCGTAGAGACTAACTATAGCATTTACCCATCTTTGAAGAGGTATATTAGCTACATTGCATTTATGTACAATATCTGTAGTACTATCTGCTTTTGGATAACACGAAACAGACACTTGTAAATTATTTTCAATAGCTCCTAAAACTATTGAAGGAGAAGGGTGTAAATTATCATCGAGTCTTCCTAAAACTATTTTTGGTTCACCATATCTATAACTCCAATCATCTATGTAAAACCATACCGAATAAGCATAATTAGCAGTACTTGTACTAGTAATATCATCCGCGTCAATTTTAGTAACGGTTTTTGCGTTAGTTAAACCATTTATTTGTGTAGATGAACTAAAAATATATCTAAATATAACATATAGTAAAATAATTACAATTACTCCAAGTATTATTGCCTTAATATTCATAATATATATATATATAATGAATATTATTTTAAAAATTAAATAATTGGTGGATTTAAATCCTTTGAAGCGTAATATAACATATGAATACTATTTCTAGATAAATTATTGTTAAAGTATATAATATTACATATTCCTCCAGAAACTCCATTTTCTGTCCCACAAGTAACAGAATCGTATTCTTTATATGGAATTATACCAGACTCTGATGCTACTAATTCATTGTTTAAAAACACATCTAATATTTTTCCATCATAATTTACTACAAAATTATTCCATTTTTGATATTTTATATTGTTTGTTTTGTAAACAACCTTATTTTTATAGGTCGTCCCTGATTTATTAGAAGGTACCTTCATAATAATTCTCAAAGAATTTTTTTTAATATTAACTTGTAAATTTGGTTTATTTCCTATATTTAAAATAGATGTATATTTTTCATAATTTCTATTAGTAGAAGGTGGAAAAGAATCTAAGTATATCCAAGACGAAACAGCATATTTATAACGAATACTATCTTTATTATCACTAATTTCTTTATAATTTAAATCTTGAAAATTACCTAAGCTAGTTAATTTATTTATATACACAGGATTTTTTAATAATTGTTTACCACCACCAACTATAAATAAATGTAATAAATAAGGTAATAAAAAACGCAATATAATAAGAATAGTTAAAGCTATAATAATAATGATTGACGACTTAGGTGCGATTTCATATTCCTTTTTAACATAATCACTTAAATTTATAAATAAACAAGGGATATATAATACACATGTTTTAAAAAGTGATAACCAACTTGGTTTAGAACTAGTATAGTCTGGAACATTTAGTTTAAAATATTTAACTATTAATGTGATTAAACCGATAAATATACCGAAATTTATTAGATAAATAAGATATTGGGTTATATTATCGTCAGATGAATATAAGTAAAATATAAAATATATAAATAATAATATTAACCCAGAAAATAATATAGTACTAATTATTTTCATAATAAATGATATATCAGATATTTCTGTATTATTTACCATATCCTTTTTTTTTTTAAAGAAAAAATAAAATATCATTAATAAAAACCCACCACAAAAACTTGAAAATATATAAAAACCTTTATTTGATGAATTTAATATCTCTCGTGGATTATATATAAATAATGAATAAAATAATACTATATATAAAATAAAACAGATAAAAAAACTTGTCTCCATTTTATGTAATGAAAAAAAATTTTTTATTTTTTCATATAACAAGTTAGAAATTGTTTTTATTTTTTCAAGTAATGATTTATTATTTTGTTCTGCATTCATAATAAATCATTAGAAAACAATTTTTTATAAATTCTCCATTGCTGTTTTTTTTCCATGACAGTCTCTACATAATGCTTCTAAATTATCAACATGATTGGAACCACCATTTTCTAATCTTATTTTGTGATCTACTTCAAACCACGCAGGTAACTGTTTATTACATCCTGTACACATCCAAGACTGTTGTGCAGCAACAAATTTTTTCTTTGTTTCACTAACACATCTTTTTGTTCCTGTTTTACCAGAATTAAGTATTCTAGATTCTTGTTGTTCATATGGGTTATTTGATTTAAAAAAACTTTTTTGATTTGTAAAATCCATAAATGGGGTTAACATATCAGTAGCATCTTTATTGATAGGCATATATTTAATAATATCAGAAATATGTGAAACAATATTTTTCGATTCATTTGGATTTTTTTTTAGAAAAATATAAACACTGAAACCAGTAAATATAAAACCAACCATTTTAAAATATTTAGTCCATGATTTAGCTATTTCTATATATTTTCCATCGTAATATGTATTCATAACAAAAAATCCAGTTATTGCTAAAATTAAAAGTTCAAATTTCATATTATTATATAAAATATAAAATTATTATTTTTTAAAATTTACTTATCGATAGTATATTTTTTTTAGTATGACTTTTTTTATGTATTTTATTTTTAACAGTATGACTTTTTTTATGTATTTTATTTTTTTTAAGAATTTTATTTAAATGTTTTATATTTTTTATTACGTTATTTGTATTGATTTTTCTTTCTCCGTATTTAAATATATTTTCAACTAATAAATCACGCAATTGATTCATATAAACAGTAAGTATGTTACTATCAATTGAAAATAAATCACGATTATGATGATATACAAAAAATACATTATAATAAAGTGTTAATAACCCCCATATATTTGAATTATAAATATAACATTCTGAAACATATTTTTTTAAATTGAATTTATAATTATTGGTGAATTTCATCAAAATTTTACTAATGTAACTTGAAAAGAAATGTAAATAATATCCATATTCTAATAATGATTCTTTTTTTTGTTCAGATAAATAAGTATCTTTACTAATAACATCAGAAAACAATATGTTAAATATAGCTATATTATCATCATAATATCCATAATATCTAGCTAATTTAATTAAATATTCATTAATTACAAATGTGTTTATATTCTCTTCTGTAAATGATATTTCTTTATTTTTTACTTTTTTTAAAAGTTGTTCATAATTATATATGAATTCTTCACCAATAATCATAGAAGAAAATGGTGTATTAAACTGTAGAGGTCTATTAATTAATTCTATAGGAACAACTTTTTTCTTTGTAGATATTCCTGAAATACCCCAATCTATAATACGAATATCACGTTTATCATCAATTAACATATTTTTATCTTTTATATCACCATGTATAACATTACGTTTACTCATTGGAATAACAGCATTTTTTAACATATGAATAATAATATTATTTAATTCTGTTAAATGTTTTGAAGTAATAGTTTTATTTTTATAAAACCATTCATGTAAAGTAATACCTCCATATGGTAAATTAATACTAATTAAATTTTTTAAATTAGCATTCACATTATTTTCATTAATATTTACTTTATTTAAATTTTCACATTTTTCATCAAAGTTTTGTTTATCCTCACTATCTAATTTATTTGGTTCACAATGATCAATATTTTTTAATAAATAATATTTATCATAATTGGGAACAGATTTTAAAAGTTTATTAATTTTATCAATAATATTTATTTCCTGAAATCCAAATTTTTTTATTAATAATTTACTAACATAATCTTTTTTTCTAGTGTTGTTATTTTTACATTTTAATGCTGGTGAAAATAAACATCCAAAACCTCCTGAATTAACAGCAGCTCCAGCTTTTTTATTTCTTTTTATAGTTTTATTTTTCATTTTTAACTATATTATAAATATATTATTTTTTGTATAGATAAAAACAACCAATTAACAATGATGTGAATATAGATCCATATAATAAATTTTTTTTATATTTTATTTCTTCTCTTAATATTACTTCTTTTGGTTTATATAAAGAATAATAATTGTTTAATGCTTCAGTTAATGATATCTCATCTTTATTTAATTTATGATTAATAGTATTATGTATAAAATGAACCCATTTTATAAAAGAGTCTTTTCCATCTAAATAAGGTGTAACTGGATATTTATCGAGCATATTACTAAATTCGTTACCAATTTTATCATGAGGAATAAATAATGGAAAATTACTAATTAAATCATAGTATTTCTTTTTTATTGTTTCGTTCGCCTTGTTAGGATAATTATTTGCTATGGTAAATAAAAAAAACCAATAGTGAGGTCCCCATACAGAAGGTTCTAAATAAGTCATTATTATAAACAAATAATATAAAAAGATAGAGAATATAACATATAATGAAAGCATTTAATTATTGTAATAATTGTGGAAAATCAGGACATCAATATCATAATTGTAAATATCCAATCATAAGTATAGGTATAATTACGTTTAGAAATGTTAATGAAAATATAGAATATTTAATGATCAAAAGAAAGGACAGTTTAGGATATGTAGAATTTATGAGAGGTAAATATCCAGTTAATAATAAAACGTATATTCAAAATATTTTTAATGAAATGACTAAAGACGAAAAAAATAATATTTTAACTAAAGATTTTGATGAACTATGGAGAGATTTATGGGGTGATTATAATAGCATTCAATATAGAAATGAAGAAAAAATATCATTGGAAAAATATACTATTTTAAAAAATAATAATGCTTTAGAAGAATATATTAAAAATTCAGATACATCGTGGATAGATCCTGAATGGGGATTTCCAAAAGGAAGAAGAAATTATCAAGAAAAAGATATAGGATGTGCTTTTCGTGAATTTGAAGAAGAAACAGGATATTCTAAAAAAGATTTAACATTAATTAATAATATTATTCCTTATGAAGAAATTTTTACAGGATCAAATTTAAAATCTTATAAACATAAATATTTTGTCGCTTATATGAAAGAAAAATTTGAAAATGAAAATTTAAATGATTATCAAAAAAGTGAAGTTGGTGAATTAAAATGGATGTCTTATACCGATTGTATAAATAAAACCAGACCTTATAATTTAGAAAAAATAGAAATATTAAAAAAATTAAATAAAGTAATAAATAATTATAGATTATATTAACAATATATAAGATAAATGGAAACAGATAAAAAGAAAAAAATTAAATTAAAAAAAAAAGAGGATGTTTTGGGAAATAATTTAACACAAGAAAACATTGAAGAAATATTCAAAACACATTTTAAAGATGAAGAATCTAAAGAGACAAAAAAATATAATAATTTTATATTTAAAAAAGAAATTTTAGATGGAAATATAATAGAAAAAAATACAGATTATAATTTTTTATATCCATCATTAGATGATAAAAATTTTAATATTAGGATTGCAGAAAAAAAAGAATTTAATGATACACAATATGATGGTAATATTTATAATGTAGAAGATCATGCTAAAAAAATGTGTGAAGCAGAAATGGAATTATCTCCACATCAATTATTTGTTAAAAATTTTTTATCTTTTCAAACACCTTATAATAGTTTATTATTGTATCATGGATTAGGAACTGGTAAAACATGTTCAGCTATTGGTGTATGTGAAGAAATGCGCGATTATTTAAAACAACTAGGAATTGTTCAAAGAATTATAATTGTAGCATCTCCAAATGTACAAGAAAACTTTAAATTACAATTATTCGACGATAGAAAATTAAAAGAAATAAACGGATTATGGAATATTAAATCTTGTAGTGGAAATAAATATTTAAGAGAAATAAATCCAATGGCTATGAAAGGATTATCTAAAGAAAAGGTTATATTACAAATAAATAGATTAATCAATAATTCATATATTTTTATGGGATATATTGAATTTGCGAATTATATTACAAAAAAATCAAACACAAATGAGACTGATCCAGTATTAGCAAAAAAGAAAATGATAAAAAATTTAAAAACCCATTTCAATAATAGATTTATTGTGATAGATGAAGTTCATAATATTCGTATTACGGAAGACAATGATAATAAACGTGCTGCGCTTGAATTATTTAAATTAGTAAAATACGTAGATAATTTAAGATTATTATTATTATCTGCTACACCTATGTACAATACATACAAAGAAATCATATGGTTATTAAATTTAATGAATATGAATGATAAAAGAGCTACAATAGAAGAAAAAGAGATGTTTAATAAAGAAGGAAATTTATTAATAGATAAAGATGGTAATAAAATTGGTGAAGAATTATTACGTAGAAAGGCAACCGGATATATTTCATTTATTAGAGGTGATAATCCATATACGTTTCCTTTTAGAATATATCCAATAATGTTTTCTCCTGAAAAATCTTTAAAAAATATAACATATCCCAGATCACAATTAAACGGAAAGTCAATAATTCAAGGTATTGAAAAATTAGATTTATATGTAACAAAATTAGATAGTTATCAAAACAAAATTTATAATTATATAATAAGTAAAACAAAAACAAAATTTGATGGTAAAATAAATTTTGAAAATCAAGATAGATTTGGATATACAATTTTACAAAGACCATTAGAAGCATTAAATATATCTTATCCTATACATGGTGATATCGATGATGTGAAAGATGTTAAATTTTTAGTAGGAACTAATGGATTAAAATCGGTTATGAAATATACTGAAAAAGA
>Ga0209533_1005378_pt1 | contig 10915 bp, 6 predicted proteins | sample COG_04_FD_184748 | JGI IMG/M metagenome (GOLD analysis project Ga0209533, IMG submission 184748) | Pelagic Microbial community sample from North Sea - COGITO 998_met_04 (SPAdes) (version 2) | ecosystem: Environmental > Aquatic > Marine > Neritic zone/Coastal water | place: Helgoland, sampling... | reverse complement strand
TTTTTATAATCAGAGATTGAGTTTTTGTATGTTTCAAAATAAAGTGGAATATCTGCTAATTCGTTAGATACCGAATTAATACACCCCTGTAATGCATAACATCCCTTTATTATTTTATCAAACGAATTAATGTAATCTCCTTTATTTGTCTTCATTTTAAGAGATGAGCTTTCTAATGTTACTTTTATGAATTTTGCCTGTGTTGAAATAATGTTAAGGTGTTTATTGAAAATTGGTAAATATGCCATCATTTTGTCTTTCATATAATCCGGAACATTAATCAAATTATCTTCAGCGAAATGAAGGATATTTGCAGAGGCAACACTCTTTTTATTTGTAACAATACTTCTTATTGCAGCCGCCATAGTCTTAAACAAAATCCTATTTTTAAAATATTTGCTTCTTTTCTCACCATCCTGTATTATAAAATCTTGTAATGCGGAACTTTTTGTTACATCAGTGGTATTCGCCTTAATAGTATCATCCAATGTATTATTATAATCCATGACCTCATCCGAAAGAACATTAACAAATTGCTGTAGGAGTGGTAAATAAATTTTATTACTTTGAATTTCAGTAAACATTAAAATATAATTATATAAAAGATTATTAAATTTAATAATCAACCCTCTATCACCGTTTTTATGTGAATTAACCGTATCAACATCATCTGTGTAGTTGTATAAATCTTTGATACCTATATGACCAGCATTAGCAGGAGTTGTACCAGTAAGGACTGAAATTTTTTTGTCACCAGAAGCAAGCGGATCACCATCAGTTTTTGTTATCAATGGGTTAACGTTTTTAATATTACTATCGTCTATAATCATTTTTGCAATTAGACTAACGGAATCGCCAGTGAATGTATTAGGGTCATGTATACTAATTCTATTTCCTGGAAATCTTGATAAATTGAGGGTTTCCCTTGTACTCATATTAACACCATTAATTAATCCACCAGCAGCACCTCTATTAGCAGAAGTACTTTCTTTCTTAAAAATCAGCAATTCTTGCATCATATCATCATATTTATCACTATCTTTATCAACTTTTTTTGTTAAATAATTCCAAATATTCTTTAAAGCTGTATTTCCTTTAGAAATACCTAATCCATATTTATCGCAAAGTATTCTATCGTATAAATGTTCCTTGATATAATATAGACTATTTACAATTTGTGTATTGTCTTTGTCTCCTTTGATCATTATGGCCTCAAGTGAAATCATTGCAACGCCATCTTGTTTCTCGTATCTACTAACAAAATTACGCGGTAATATTTTCTTAAATTTATTAATAGATTTTTCCACACATAGAATTAATGTTTCCACACATTCTTTTAATCTATCAGTAGAAATCATAGGATATCCATTACTTCCACTGAATTTTACTTCACACATTGGATTTTTATCACAAACCAAATACATAATCTTTTCCATTATTTTTTTCAAAAGTGGTATCGGGTTACCATCAGGTAATAAATTCTTACCAATAGATGCAGTACTGGGACCAGCAAGAGGATCACCACTCCTTTCTAATAAATAATAAAAATACAAGTATGGTTGTTTATTAAAGCCACCCAGATTTTTATTCATTAAATTTTGGTAGCATGTGTTGGCGAGCTTGATAATATTGCCGTCACTGAAATTATCAGCGCCATCAGTATAATTTTCACCGCAATCAAATACATTGATAAATCCATTCCAGTCATTTATGATTTTATATGTAGAATATAGAATAGTAAGTGGATTAACGACGGATTCGTGAAACATAAGCATTATATCATAATCATACGCGGCAAATTTCTCGGTTCCCATAATAGATGATTGAATTATTCTAAAATGCTCTGATTTATCTGATTTACTCAGTCGCTTCTTTACATTCCGGATAATATCATCCAATCCTGCATATTCTGCACCTAAGTCTGCAAATGTATTATCATAATCCTTCCCATCAGATCTTTTTGTTGATAATTTAAGATTTTTAGTTACTAACTTTCTAAAATCGTCCATTTCTTTTATAAAATTTTTATTTAAAAGAGCAGTTCCCCTTGGTCCTCTACTCGACACTCTTTGGAACTTTCGTGATGGTATTTTATTAGAATCAAATGTTTCATTATAACCCAGCAGGTCATAATCATCTTCTGGGTCGTCTTCTTTACCGTATTCGTCTTTTGATTCTAAACCTTTATATTTATCAGTTAAGTACTTATCAATTTCTGATCTTTTAATCATACCGTATCTTAAATTAACTTCACTAACAAAATTTTCTAGAATCTTTATACAACAATTTGCGCCATATTTAGGTTTGTAATGTCTATAAATATCATTTATGTGTGAAATTATATTAGCGGATGTATATTCGGTATAATTTCCATCTCCTATATTCATACCGTCAATAAATATATCTTTAATAAATCCACTCCATATACCATCAAACGCGGGGATCATAGAAATAATCTTATCCATAGAGCCTTTGTAATTTTCATAACTAATATCTTGGGTACTATTCTCATAATCTTTTTCATACCGCCCCTCCTTGAAACCAAAAACTTCTCTATACCATTCAGCGAGTAATATTAATCTAATATATAACTCAGTCGCTTCCGGAATAATCTCTACATTATGAAACCCACCCATAGCATTTCCTCCCATAATTTGTCTCAATGGTCTATTTGACATTCCGTCGTTTAATTGTAGGCTTTTCGGTGGTCTATGAAACAAACTGTACGCACCAACGACAACAAACACCTTTGACACCAATGACTTGATACATCTGGTATATATATCCTCAGTTTGTAAGTACATATTATCTTTATTTCTGTATAATTTAGATTCCGTTGTAATAAGTACATCGCCGTCTGTTAAATCGAGAGTTTCTCCGATTTCTAATGGGTCGTAAATATTTCTAGTTTCTCCGATTTTCCTTAAAAATAGTTTCATATCTGCGATAACAGCTTCATTTAATAACCCGACGCGTGGAGATATTCCAGCTGTTTTATTACCTAATCCTAAACATGAAGCGACTGCATATTTCATAAATGCCTTAAACATTAGACCTGGAGACATCAATGATTTATTTGCATCATGAATTTTTGAAAATGTTAAAATAATATTTTCTAATGCTCGCATACTCTTAAATGATTTTTCAATCATTATAATAAAATTTTTGACATTTTCTTTGCTTAACTTAATACCTTCTATTATAGGATTATTATTATTATCCGCAGCAATGAATTCTTCATAATAATGGTTTTTGTTTACTGGTTTATATTCTGCATTTTGATCTGCCCTAAACACATGAACTAAATTATCACCCGATTTATCCGTGAACCATTTTGCAACAACTTCTAAATTGTTCAAAAGATGTAGAAAGTTCTTTACAGTATCTGGGTTATTTTGAATACTTTCTGTGAATTTGCTCAAATATAAATCTAATGCCTGAGATGCTTCAATCATTTCAACCTTTGCAGATCTAATATACTCTAAAGCAAATACAAACCCTTCCCATTTGTCACGGAAATCATTTGCTGATGTGTTAGCAGTTTCAGCAGTTTTTCGCATTAATGTATACATTTTACACATGCTAGAACTTCCAACCTTATCAACTGTTTCTCTATCACTAATTATATCTTCCCGGCAAGTTAACCATTGATATTTTTGATTAATTTTATCAATCAAAATAGCACATTCTTCGCCAAGAATATTTTCATAATCATCAGTGTAATTTTTCTGCTGTGATGAAGCTATTGCCATTCCTGATTTAACATTAGCGATGCGGTAATAATACTCAATTTCTCTTATTGATTTTTTAATAGATGAAAGATAAACATAATCTTTTTCATCACCTCCGGCAATCATTTCAGCCACTTTCCCGCCGTATTGTCCAACCTTGTTATCACCATTAATTTCTTCTTCTTCATCATTGCCTCCAAATGTCATTTCCATACCTGCAATTTTACTAATACCCGTCGCATAAGACATCCTATTATATTCTCCTAAATCACCACCACTATAAGTGCCTCCATTTTTTAGTGCATTAACTAATCCACCATATACACTCAAGTGATAAGCATTGGCTCCATTACATTTGCCACCACCCATCTTTTCCCTATCTGCATCTACGTGTACATCGGTTAATGATTTTGTGATATTTTTATTGAATCCATCAATTAATTCTATTAAGTCATCTAATGCATTGGATAATTCTTTAAAGGCGCTAGAACCTGTGCCTTTGGCACATTCATCAGCGGCATCAGATAAAGTATATAATGATGTTACATAATCGTTTTTAATATATTGCGAACGGGTGTCTAATCTGTATCCACTAAGGGCTTTGTGTAGATTTTTCCTATCGGGTTGAACCCCATCAAAGTATGATAATTGTCTCATAAATGTATGAATTGAATCATTGATTTTAATATCATGACCCATCTTTTTAGCTATTTTACTAAGTTCAATTGTGATTTTATTATATCTAGATTTAATCTGATTATTTAGCATTTGGAATAACTTCTTTTTAGTTTTATCTTTGTTTGCTAATGTTCTTTCAATACTTCTATTAGTTGCATGTCTTCTATTACTATACACATTTTCTGCTTCATTATACATATTATCATCTAAAAGATTAGCACCGAATGAAAATCCATCATCCTCACCAACAGAATGATCGCCACCCATAACCCCTCCCTTTTTACTCAAATGAGCAGCAATATCGTCGTGTGATAAATCAGAACGAGCCACAATATCAATAGATTTAACTAAATCCGCAATATTTTTAGTGGTTGGTTTTTTGTCGACTAGTTTCTTATATAATTTATTTCTCAAATCGGTTAATCCCTTTGTGTTTTTATATTCGGCGACACTCATACCCAATTTCTTTAGTGCTTTATCGACCAATGCGGCAGATTGTGATACATTATATGTACCATTTAACATATAACTCAATTTATCACTAAATTCACGAGTCCCCATAGATAAAGACAAATCTTTAACTAATCCTTTAAATTCTTTATTTTTTTCTACTAAATCAATTAATGATTTTTTTGTTGGGTCAACAACTCCAGATGATAGATTAGCAAGATAAGAATGTTGCCTCTTTATCTCACTTGATAATGCTTTATAAGCATCCTTTAACATAGTTGATTCAGTCGATGAGACACCTTCTAAATCTTTTATGAGTTTTGTATTAAGACCATCTATGTATGATTGTAAAATATTTAAATTAGACATAATTCTACTAATATCGGCACCAACTGTTAAAAATTCACTATGAAGTCCGGTAAATAATGTATATAGTAATTCCGATACATTTTGGCAAATATTTTCTGTGCTATCATTTTCATTTATGATATCTGCTTTGTATGTTTTATTTATAGCCTTTGCCATAGTTTTACATATTTCCGAATGCATTTTAGAATTAGCTTTAATTTTTTTATTATTTCTTGGGTCAGGAACTATACTAGCAAATTTAGATACAACCTGACCTATCGGGGCACTATCGGCAAAACTAGCTGGAACCTTTAGTGTTTTACAAACATCTTTAGCGATAGATCTTATTAATTTTTCTTTTGCTGTTGAAAATATACCATTTGCATAATTTTCCAAAGATTTATAATTACCTCCAGTTTTATAACCACCACCTGTTATTGTACCGTATCTTCCACCTGTTGCAATGCTAGTCATAAGGCCACCATAGTAGTTAGAATTATTTCCACCGGAATATTCTACAGTATGACTCATTTGTATTATGTTTATTTATAAGGGATTCAGTTATTTATATATATATAAAATTAATGAAACTTTAAATATAAAATAAATAATAATTTTAAAAAATCATTTGATATTTTAATATATATTATTTTTTTTTTACAAAAAAAAATATAAATCCACATAAATGCCTATAAAATAAATAATAATTTTAAAAAAATCATTTAATATATTTGCCCCCAGAAATAATAAATAATTATTTATTTTACAAAAAAATATAAATACACATTTAAAGCACCTTATAATAAACTATTTTTTTATAATTACAATATTTATCAAAAAAATAATATTATAAAGTGATATCGATAAAATGATATATAATTAAAACATGAATAGTATAGAAAAGTTCTTAAAAAAAAATAATAAAAATCTATATCAATGTATAGAAGACCTATCATTAAATTATTTATATAATTATGAGAATATAACTTTATTATTACCCGATGACAAAAATATAATTAATGACATTGTATACAATTATATAAATAATCAGGAACAAGCAATTCAGCAAATTAGCTCTTTATTCATAAAGGGGTATTTCCCCAAATTAGAACATTTTGATAGAGTTGAAATTATTAATTGTAATAATGAAAAATTAAATTTTAATAAAGAAAAATCAAATAATGAATCGGTTATTTTGGGGAATGATTATCAAATATACTCAAATCCTAATTATGTTAAAAGGTCAGGTTATATGTTGTATAATTTAAAAACCCATAGATTACCACTTAAAGGAACCGTAATTCAAAGAGAAAAACAAACAGTTAAATATGAAACAAAAAATGCAAACATTAATTTAAATAACATTAAAAGTAAATTGCATACATTTATTAAAAATAATTATTATAATTTTCTCAAAAAAGATATGAATATTTTTATTATTTTATCTAACTTAATATTAAATGGCTTAGTAAAAAATACAATTTCCGAAAATAAAGCGATAAACTCAGAATCCCAAAAAATATTAAATGATGTTAATATGAAATTATCACCAATATCGCGTGCTACATTTTATTTATTAATAGATAAAGATGATGCATTTAACATTTTTAAACATATTAATAATGATATATATGAACTTATTGAAAATATATTACTAAATAGAGTTAATACTAAAGTATTAAATAAATGTGATTCAATTGCAACATATAACAAATTATTAAATCACATTAAATCAAATACTACAAATTCATATAAAATACCAATGGTAGAAAAGGTAAATAAATTAAAATCAATGGCAAATAATCCAACTAATATTGAATTTATAAATTATTTAAAAAAAGTATATAAAGAAACATATTCAGATGAATATAAAACTATATTAAATAATAATATATTTACTGTTATATGCGAAATATATATATGTATGGAAAATGTAGAAAGTAATCAAATGGGGATTAAAAGCGGATACAATGAATTTAAGGATAAATTTATTATATTTGTAGAAACCAGCAAATTAAATGATTTAATTAAATATTCAAATGATGTTGTTCGAATGCACAGTATATTTAATACATTAACAAAATGTAATATATTCTTACATAATTCTAATAAAGATTATATAACGCCGGAAAATAAGTCAAATAAAACTGTATATAACCGAATACCGACCGATATTGATACAATATTTATTTACGAGAATGAAGACATAGAAGATAATGAAAATTATGATAAATTGCTGGATATTTGAAAAAAAAATTATCATTATAGAATTATTTTAATAAATTAAAATAATTCGCTTTGAAATTTGTATTACTCTGAAAGATTTATTACTTTACCATTATTTTTTCTAAAAATGATATTGTATTACTTTTCTAAAGTGATCATTTATAAACTTTTTCAAAATTAGTAGCACCTAATATGTGCATCCTACAACACATTAAATTTAAACCTACGGCATCTAAGATAAAACCAATCGGTTTTGCAACATTTGGACAAATTTCTATTTTGTTTATATTTACTTTTTCATCAATTTTAAGAGATTTATAATATCCATTTTTTACGATATTAATAAAATCATAATATTCACCTAAGCAATTTCCACAACTCGGGCATAAAATATAAACAGACATAATTATATTAATTATTATATTACTTATTCTAAATAAAATTCACTTTTTATATTATATATTGATATCTATATTTTTTGGTTTTGTATGAATTGATACACTCACATACCATAATATAAATAAAATATAAAACTAGTAAAATGAGTATTCCGATCAATAAACATTTACAATTATTCACCAAAATATTACCACCAATAATACCAGCGGCTCCACCATATGTAATATAAGGCGATTTATCCAGTTTACCACCCCCACTTATGGGAAAATATGATGGGAGTGTATCATTACCCCAGGGAATGCCTGTTACGTCGGTATATGTATTCTTATATTCACCTATATCAAGTGCCGAATCAGTCCCATCTTTTAAACATAATGCTGATGATTTAATTGGGTGGTAGATCCCATATAAAATACTGTTATAATACATTTTATGACGAGTGTCAAACATAAAATTACTTGCTTTAGCTAATTTTTTGTTTAACTCGTCCTTTTCTGCTTTTAATGCTAAGTTTTCTACTTCTAATGCGGAGTTTTCTCCTTCTACTACGCCTTTATGTACTTCTAACATGTTTTTTTTGTGATTTTAATGCTAAGTTTTCTACTTCTAATGCGGAGTTTTCTCCTTCTAATGTGGATTTGTCTGATGATAATCCGGTTATTCGTCCTTCTAATGCGCGTTTTTGTATTATTAATGTGGCTTTTTCTGTTGCTAATATGCCTTTTTCTCTTTCTACTTCGGCTTTTTCTTCTTTTATTTTTAATTCGTCGTGTGTGTACATTGGTTCATTTTCTTCTATATGCACCCTACTATGTAACATTTCATTATTGGTTTCTTTTGTAATAATGTTATCTAATTTAGATTTATATTCTTTTAAATTAGTTATATCTTGAGATTTTGTATCTGAAATTTCCTTTATGATTCTTATATCATCATCACTCAAATTTTTAAACTTTTTAACTCGTAATAATTTTTCATCCAAAATTTCTTTTGGTGTTTTAATCATTTATATATATAATATAACCAACAAAAAAATTAATTATTACAAACTTTAAATATTATCTTGATTAAATATTGAAAAAATTTTACATCTTTTATATTTTTGTCTAAGTAAATATCGAACATTAATTCTTTGTTATCTATGCCGCTTTGCACTGCATATAAACCAGGTAATGTTTTTCTCAGTGTGGGTAAACTAGGTATATTTTGCCAATTCAATACTGTTGTTGGAAATGATATAGTTGCAGTATTATATTCTTGTGAATAATCCACTTCGATAGTTGTGTTTTTATGATTAAATTTTAATAATGACATAATAGTATATAATTACTCTAATTGATTCAATTTTCAATATAATCAATAAAACTCCATTTTTTAAAAATTGAATTTATATTATAAACTTATATAAATAACTAAGTATAAATCACAAAAACTCTAATACTAATAAAATGCAAACTATTACTCTCGATGATGTTATTGCCTCTGCAGAAAAATACGGTGAAGATAAAATTTTAATTCCTGATATTAAGAAGGTTAGAGATTTAAAAACTCTTAATCCAAAATCAGTATATGATACAACTTATATCCCACTTTTATTTAAAAATATAAACGGAAAAGAAATGAAAGTTAAAATTAAATTCAGCGAACAAATAATTGCTTCATCGGCAAAATTACCACACGGGAGCGATGACGATTCAACACCTAAACATTTAAATTTATCATTTATGAAAATGGATATTGAAGATATTAAAGGCGGTGATTATGTTCCTAAAACAAAAGAAACGGATGAAGATCAAGAAAAAGAAAATATGAGAGTTCAAAATAATATTGAAAGATATCATTCTAACTCATTAAAATTTCTAAAAGTCTTAGATATTATTGACAAATCATATACTGGAGTTTGTAATGAATTAAAGCAAAATATGAAATCATATAAATTCAAAATTCAAAAAGATAGAAAAATGACAGATATACCAATTTTTCATATCAAGCAGGATGTTCGGTATAATAAAGAAACTGAAACTGATGAAAAATTACAAAATCCAATCTATAGACTTAAAATCCCCGTATGTAAAAAAGATGGAAGATTAGGAATTTGGAGCAATTACAATAATGAATTTAAACCAACTGTATTTGATACTAGAAAAATGACAAAAAAAAATAACTATCAACAAGTTCCCGCTAAAGTAAAGATAGGAGGAAAAATGAGAGAGTTAGATGTTCATAATGCCGGGTCGTTTATTACATATAAATCACTGATAGGTGGTCATATTGTATTTGAATGTATAGTTGCTAGTAAATTCGGTTTATCATTAAATAACAGTTTTTATGATTTATATGTACACAAACACAAAACAAAATCAGCACAGTCATCTATGAGCATTGAAGAAATAGTTCAAATGAGAGGTGGTGTATCAGAGAACGAAGGAACAGAAAGTGAATCCGATGATGAAATAGAAACAGAAAATAAAACTAACGATAATAATGATAAACCAGAAATTGAAACAATAAGAGATTCTGACGACGATGCTGAAGATAATAATGAAGGAGATAGTGAATAATTTTAGTTAAATTTGTTAATTAGATATTATGTAAAAAAACTTTAAAAAAAATATTTTTTTTTGTGTTTTTAAATAAGAATCACACTATTCTTTTACCAGATTTTAATCTAATCCAATAATCTAAATGTGATGCAGAGCGATCGCCAGAATATACATAATCTTTTCCATTTGGCATAATCATTACTATATTAGGAACACCGCCCCCCGAATGATTTTCTTTTATTCTATCATCATATTTACTAACAATATTAGAATAACTATTATCGTTTACATCAATTTCAACTAAATCAAATAGTTTCTTTCTTTTTTTGTCTGAATTATATAATTTATATAGACTTGACCAACTATTACACATCTTTATACAATGTGGGCAAGTTTTTGTTTTAAACCAGTATACTTTTATTTTATTATGGGAATTATTAGAATTGGAATTATTAGAATTGGAATTATTAGAATTGGAATTATTAGAATTGGAATTATTAGAATTGGAATTATTAGAATTGGAATTATTAGAATTGGACT
>Ga0209533_1005377_pt1 | contig 10916 bp, 18 predicted proteins | sample COG_04_FD_184748 | JGI IMG/M metagenome (GOLD analysis project Ga0209533, IMG submission 184748) | Pelagic Microbial community sample from North Sea - COGITO 998_met_04 (SPAdes) (version 2) | ecosystem: Environmental > Aquatic > Marine > Neritic zone/Coastal water | place: Helgoland, sampling... | reverse complement strand
ATGACGTAGGGTCTTGGCACGGTATACGTGACCTCGATGACCTCGTCAGCTAGACCTTGTACAGGAACCTGTACGGCTTCTTCCCCAGATAATTGGGCAGGACTACGGATGTTTCCACGGTAGGGGCAACCGTCACAGCCAGAGCCGCAGAACTGCTCAAACTTTAAGCAGGTGGTCGGACCTGTGCCGTTCCACCCCGCCATTTTGTCCATGCTCACATCCAGATCGAAATCTGGGTGAGCGCCGCCCAGACGGATAACCGCCTCGGGCACATCGTTGCAATACTTAGCCAGTCCCATGGTGGCGCGCCACATAGGCTCCTCTACGCGGTTGCCCATGGCGTCTGTTACCCCGCCGCTATCTGCGATGGCGTGTAGCTGATTACAGCGCGTCAGGACGCTCTCAAGCACCACGTCGCCAGAGCCCATGACTGCGGCCATGACGCTAGACTTGCGACCGCTCGTACTTGGTCGCGCCGGGGCCGTTGCCTGCACGGCCTTGTTGAACCACGGCTTGAGTACGCCGAACAGCGCAACTGGCTCGTAGTCTGGGCAGTCAGCTTTGCAAGCTACTGGCTTCCAAGGTATCTGCTTCTTGTGGTTTGTACCAACTGGGCGAAGCACCATGGACGGGTCGTGAATCTTGCTAGTGTCAATCTCTACGCCATTCTCCTCCAAGGCTATGCGCAGAGCGACAGACGCCTTGACCCAGTGCTCAGCCTTTATGTCCTGCGTCAAAGGCCAGTAGCAGTGAATGCCCTTGCCTGATGAGACAACCATCGGCGTAGGCATGTTGATGGCTTTGAGCGCCGCACTCATAGCGGCCCAACCCTCGCGCTGTGTAGCGTAGGGCTTGTCGTCACCAATATCTAAATCAAGAGCCAACGCGCGAAAGAACGTAGCGTTAGCCTGTGTGCGTTTGTACTTAATCTTGCCTGTCTCGTCCACCTCGCGGTGGTCGGCGAACTTACCAACTGAAAAGTAGACGGTCGAGTTTGGCTCGGCGTCCCATGTTTGAATAGCAGCTACTGCTTCGTCGATATCAGTAAACGAGCCACGGTTCCAGAAGATACCCCGTGAATTCCTGCCTGATGAGTCAGGTCTATGAATGCAAATTACTAATTCGTCTTGGTGAGCAGTGACGCGTTTTATAAATGTTTTAGTGTCCAATGCCTGTGCCCCTAGATGAAAAACCCCCGGACTGGCCGGGGGTGCCTTTTTGGCTAACCAGTGTACTACTCGTCGAACAGGCTGTCGAGCTTGTCTTCGAGTTCACTGGACGCTTTTACCGCTGCGACCTTTGGCTTAGCCGCCTTGGCAGGGGGAGCTGCTTCCTCCTCATACGCATCATCCACAGCGGGGGCCGCGATAGTCGGCGTAGCCACTGGCGCTTGTATCGCAGGCCCGGCACTCTGCATAGCCATCTGGCGGGTGGCGATTTTAGCCGCGTCACCTGAAGCAAGTTCGTCCACGCGCGCAGCCGCCTTCTCACTCACATACCCGTTCTGCTTAAACGTGATCTTGGGGTAGCTAGCTTGGTCGTCGAACCCCAACTGCGTGATAACTTCTTCAGGAATCATCCCGTAGTTGTCCAAGTCTTTGAAGTACTCGCGCATCGCCTTCATACCAGACACGGGCACAGTCAGGCTGTACACCTTGGTAGGGTCTGCGGCGGCAACGACAGCAAGGTGGCGTTGGTCGGCACACAACTTGGACTTAGCGCCGCTTGGCAGAATCTTCGAGCCGAGTTGGTTGTTGGGGCAGCTTGCGCAGGCATTGTTGACAGGCGACTCCACAGCGGCGTCTGGCTTCATGCCGTCGTTGGAGAAGCAGGAGGGGCGGACGTTCTCGGCGGCGGCGTCATACGCCTGACCATAGAACACCTTAGACACGCGGGGGTTTGCACCGATGACAATCGTGTCGAGGGTGATACCAACCGTGGTCTCCACGCCGTCTTCCACCAAGCGGTAGCGACCTGCCTTGATGCTGATGCGGGGGATGCCGCCGCCGCCACCTTCGCCAACGATGGCAGAGGTAACTGCTGATTTAGTACCAGCTTGTTGGCGGGCGGCGATACGAGCGGCAATGTGTGCCGGTACATTAGCGAGTGCGTTACTCATTTAAAATTCTCCAATTTACAAAAGTGACTTAGTCTGTGGCTTGCGCTTTGCGGAAGTTAAAGACACGGATGGATGAGAAGTCAACCCCGGGAGGTGGGCTTCCGTTGGCTTCGATAAAGCTACGCACAGCTAGTTTAGAAGCGCGTGACTCAATCAAATCCCACAGGTCGTTGTCTCGGCAATGTGTAAAGAAATCTTCTCGGGACGCAACCTTAGCCGTGTAGTGTGTAGACCAGTATCCGGTTCCGAGTGATGTCTTGACAGAGTCGAGTCCGTCTTCCTGCGCTTTGGCCGTGAACCAACTTTCCAGAGCATGTAGCTTTTCGGTTAGTGCGGCCTTAGTCTTTTTGTGCGCCGCTTCGAGCGCATCAATCTCCTTGCGCACAGCAGTATAACGCTGTGCAGCTTCTTCGTAATTCATGTTTACCCCTAGTCTTCGTTAATCCCATTTACCAAGTCCAGAAACTCTGTCAGCGTACTTTGCTTTGCGCGTAGCCGCCGATAAAGCTCTGCTTCAAAAGGTGTAGCCCATATGTGCCACACACTAGTTTTGCCCGTCGTCGTCAGCCGCCTGATACGAGCGTTAGCTTGCTCGTACTGTTCGAGTGAGTAGATAGGTGCAAACCACACGATGTCCTTCGAGCGAGTCAGCGTCAGACCGTGCGCCGCAACCTTTGGGTGCGCCAGCAAAATCTTCGGATGATCGGTATGTTGGAAATCGTTAAAAATTTGATCTCGCGCTTTCTTGCTAACACCGCCATGCACCGAGGCAACCTCGTAGCCGTCTGCTGTTAGCTTCTCTTGTAGCCAGTCTTGGACTCCGCGCAAAGGCACAAAAATAATTGCCTTGTCGCCGATCTCATTAAGTAAGTCAGTGAGTGTATTGTACCGCTCTGAAGCATCAATGGCAAGTCGACCCGATTCCGAGTAGACCACGCCGCATGATATTTGCAGGAGCTTGCTCAACACCACCGCCGCGTTAGCGGCAGTCACTTCTCCTGCGGCAAACACAGTCACCGCTTTGTCCTTCATCTCCTTAAACGCTTTTTGTTGCTGTGCTGTCAGCTCAGTCTTGCGACCCACGAAGTTAGTTTGCGGCAAGTCTTTGCACTCGTCAAGCGAGAACCTGATCGACGGCTGAAGAACTTTTTTACAAGTCTCCAACGCGTCTGGTCTTGGCGTCCACTTGAACTGCGTTACCTTCTGCATGACCATGTCCTTGAACGTGGTGTAGCTCTTGGGGCAGGTCTTGGAGTCCGCCAGTCGTGCGAGCGTCCACGCATCAGCGGGAGTCTGCGAGATAGGCGTCCCCGTCAGTAGCCACAACCAAGGGTTGTGCGCGGCAGTCCACTTAGCAAACGTTTTGTATCGTTGCGAACTCGGGGACTTCAGCGCGGTAGCCTCGTCGTATATCACTACGTCGAAATCTGTCAGCTTGCTCTGCATATTGGTAAAGCCGTCGTGGTTGATGATGACGTACTGAACCCCCGGCGTTTCTAGCAAGCTCTCACGCTTAGCGCGTGTGCCTGTGCAAATAACAAACGAGCGATGCGGCAAGTGGTGACGAAGCTCCCGCGCCCACACAACTTTGAGTGTAGACAGCGGCGCAATAATTAACACCTTCTTAGCCACGCATTCGTCAAGCAAAAAGTCGGCGGCCCATATCGCGCTGATCGACTTGCCCGTTCCCGGCGCGTTAAGGCACAGGGCACGCTTATGTGTGGTTAAGAACGCAGCAGTCTCTTTCTGGTGGTTCATCGGCTCGAACCGAGCAGGCCAGTTGTAGTACTGCAATACTGGTGGGGGTACGCTGAAGCCGAGGTTGCGAAGAACCAAAGATTCTTCCACCCCATACTCTAGCGCCACCATGCTTTGTCCGTTGTGCGTAAACTCTTTGGCGTGTGGGATTACATCTGCCACCGCCTCATTCTCTGAACTACTTATAACGATCTTACGTTTGTCAGGTATTACGAGCATAGCGCCACCCACCCTTTGAACTCCTGCTCCCAGTCGTGCAGGGATGACTCGCGCACAATCCACACCTGCGCCCCCGCTTGCATCAGGGCTTGTATCTCTCGCTCTTGGTTGGCGGTAGTTGTTCCTCGTCCGAACTTAGTCTCAACAGCAAACATATTACCGTTGACGCAACCGACAAAGTCAGGAATTCCGGAGCGACCATAGCCGTTGGCGGGAGGCATAAACCACCAGCAAATATTTGTGTTCTTGAGTACATCTTTGACTACCTTTTTAACGTCGCCTTCGTTCTTCATCTCTTACCTTTTAGTCTTGCATCGGGGCAAATATATTTTGCGGGGCACCACGGGCACAGGCCAGACGGCTTCGCTTTGAACACGCCTAGGTCGATGACCTCCTGCACCTTGTGGAACCGTGGGGACAGCGCGCGCCACAGCGAGTCTAAGAACCGCCGCTCGTACGTTGCGTTAGTAACCTCGTTAAACTTCAGCCACAAAAAAGATGTCTTTACTTTTGTGACTTCGGGGAAGTGCCAGAATACCATCGCAGCAAACAGTTGCAACTGCGTCGGGTTCTCTTTGACCTTGCCGGTTTTGTAGTCTAAGCAGTACGCCGTGTCGCCGTCTACGACAAGCACGTCAGCAATAGACCTCACCCACACGTCGCTAGAAAACCACTCAACGGGTTGTAAGTCAGCGTTGACCGCCATCTGGTATTCAAATAACTTGTCACCGTTGCGCGCCATAATCTTATCGACTACGCCGCCCCACTTCTCAAGGGTCTGCTTGCCTTCAACGGACAGCGCGGCTTCGTCTAGTTCACCCTTGCCTTTTTGCTCGAGTACTTCGTGCACTCGGTTGCCATACTCAGACGCGTCGTTACTAGAATTCTTTACCCGCTTGGATACATACAGGTAGTCGAACTGTGCGGGGCACTGCTCGAACGTCGACAGCCGACTAAACGACAAAGGCATCACATCACTCATCAGTTCTCCTCTAAAGCTAGTACGCCTAGCTGTTGGTTAAGTAAATCAATGCATTGCTCGAGAACAGCGCGCTTCTTAAACGCGTATCGGTCTGACCTGCCCGCCGCCGCCAACGCCATAAACTCGCCGTCTAGTATGCGCACGTCGCCGTCTATACAGCGTAGGGTCACACGTATGCTCGGCAAGGCCATACTCATGTCTGTCTCTACATTTAGCCAGATTGGTAGCCGCCCATCGAACACGTCGTCACTTGGCTTCGCCATACGATTCTCCTGCGCCCGTCTCACACGCTACTGGTAAGTGGTCACGACACCACAAAGGTGCAAGCGCCAAGCACTCTTCCATGTAAGCGCGGGCCTCAGTTAACAAGTCATTACGTACAACACAAACTGCTTCGTCGTGCACCGAAAGCGCCACGGGCTGTTTGTGATTGATGCGTGCAGTTTGCCACATCACAACTTTCATTGCAAGATGCTGACACAAATTTTCTACCATTTTTGGTCCGTGGATTCGTACGCGCATCCTGCCCATCTGGTAGTTCCACTCGCCGTCCGTCTGCGTGAGGTCGTGGTACACCACACCGGGTTCTCCCGCCCTGCCAAAGCCGTTGTTCTGCGTGACGCACCACCCGTTAACATCCACAGGCTGTAAGTCTTGCCCGTTGGCTATCTGCGGTAGCACCACATCATTGCAGTACTTCCATAGCTGCACGACTTTGTGGTGTGTGCCTCGATAGAGCTGAACGATTTCAAACGCGCGTCCGATAGAGATAGGCTCAAGCGCGGGGATACTACGCGCGGTCACCCGCACCATTTCTTGAAACCGCTCCGCTCCTGCGCCGTACTGCAACGACAGCATGGCCACCTTGCCTAGCATCCGCTCCGCCACATCGGCTTTTGTGACCGTGCGGCCAAACAGCTTAGAGGCGAAGTCGCAGTACAAGTCCACGCCGTTGCGAATCTTATCGACAACATCTAGCTGACCTGCCGCCGCCATGATGACGCGCAGTTCGATGTTCGACGAGTCGCCTACCAACACCGTGTGGCCTTCGGGGGCGCGTAGCGCCTTACGCAAACCTGCGGACGGGCCACGGGCAGGGATGTTCTGCCAGTTAATCTTGTTGCCGCCTGAGTAGCGCCCCGTAGTCTTGGCACCCCAGAAGTTAAGGTACACAGGCAACGCGCCGCGTCGGGAAGTTTCCAAGAACTTTAGCGCGCGAGTCTCTGCGATGGTTGTCTTAACACCGACACGCGCCGCGACTAACGCCTGTACTTCTGAGTCTTCGTGGTCTAGCAGGTCGGTGAACGCTTTGTCGGACTTGGCGAACGCGTACGTAAGGTTGCCAGTTGCCTTGCTCACCTTGAGCGGCGGCGTGACCCCGAGCTCTTCCAAGCGCAGGGCGAACTTGTCGTTGGACATAATCTGTGCGCGGTCAGTCGCGGCAAGGATAAGCAGCTTTTCTTTGCGCTCTAGCTCGTCGTTGTACAGCTTCTCCATCAAAACCTTGTCGCCAACCAACTGGGGCTCGGTGAACATACGCACGGTCATGTCGATGAGCTTCGCGTCTAGCACGGGTGTGTCCGCGTCCAGACGCTTGCCTATCTCGTTACAGAGCCATGTGTCGTGCTTGCAGTAGGCGGCGTACTCAGCTAATGCCACGGGATTAAAATCCGTGCGGCGCTTACCTAGCGCCTTGTGTACGGCGGTGCCTTTGTCGGGCAGGGCGAAGTGCTTGGTGATGCTTGCAAGCGAGTGCGACGGCAACCAAGGCAACAACATACGAGCTTGTGACAGCGTATCCATCCACAGCTTTGGTTTGATGCCAAAGTGCTGAGTCATGATGTACCCGTCGAACAAGGTGTTGTGGCACCGAACGGCGCAGTTCTCCCAGTCGACTATGCCGCGCAACCACGCCGCAGTCTCAAGGTCGTCGCCGCTAAACCACACAGCCGGTTCGTCGTTGCGCATCAGCGAAACGCCGACAACCTCGAAGCGCTCGTCGTGGACGTACGCATCGGTCTGCATCTTGGACAAGGAATAATCTGCGGAGTAGTACGTCTCGAAGTCTAGCGTGATGATATCCATCACAGGCTCTCCAACTTGATGAGCAGGTCGACGTAATGCTTAACCTTTTCGAGGTCAGCTTTGCCGCCCTTGTTCCGCCACCTAGTTATGTACTTAACCACGTTGCCTTCGCAGTAGCCAAGGCTGTTGGCGTGGATGTACTCGATGGGTTGAATCTTCATGCTCTTGTAGTGGTCACCTGCGACCTGCGTGTCGAGCGGGTTATCAAAATCTGCCAACGTCTTTATCTTGTACGCCTGCGTATCAGTAGCTGTCTTTGTCGCCATGTGTTTTTACTCCTCTGGGTTCCAACGCCAATAAAGCCTTGGCGTATACGTGTTGTAGTGTGTGGCGCAGGTGCAGGGTCTCGTCCATCGCCGCGCTGAGCTGTCTTCTCAGAGCTGCAATTTCTCGATGCGCCTCGCCCAGTTGTAAATCTAGCTCTCGTTCTTCGTCGTTCATGCTCTGTCCTTCAGTCCGAACTTGTTTCTGATTGCATCGACACAATAATGACCATCCATCCCCTTGTCACCAAGGTCTTCACAGATAGACATAACGTCCTCCAAAATCAACTCGACGAGCTTTTCTGCGTCTAAACGGTCAGTCTGACTGTCCCAACACTTTCTCGTGAGCGCCGTAATTTTTTCGTTCATGTGTTCTTCTCCTTTATACAAATGGCTTTAAGTTAGGCACGCGATACTTCGGGCCTTTGGTTATCTTCCCGTGGTCATTTAATATCGGTTGCCCCGCCGAGTCAAACTTACTCCAGTTGCTCTCGTTCACTTCGGCGACAGCTTGGCTAGTCTGCATCCCGAGGCAATGCCCGACACCTATCGCTGTGACTACTTGGTCAGCCAACGAGTCGAGAAACTCTACGTCGTCGTCAACAAAGACTTCGGCTGTGCCTATCTTGAGTTGGTCTCCGAGCCGCGAGGTCAGCAACTGCAAGACGTGCATCGCGTTGCGCGTCTCTGGTATCTCCGAGCCTAGAACGCCAAGCATCTCCGATATTTCTTCTAGGTGACAACCAAGTTGGATATTGAAGTCGCGCGTAGTTGGCTCGGGGCGCGCGCGTTTATGCCACAGTTCAATAAGTTCGACGCTCATGGTGTTTCCTTTATGGGGGTTGCTAACTTGTGCTTCATCTCATGGTGCACGATTGCGAGGGCGCGCTCCATGTCTTTGACCGTGATGACCTCAAGTTGCGCGTCGTGCAACTCCATTGCCTCGTTGAGTGCCACCATCTCAGCGGCGTTGAGTATGAACTTCTTTGTAGCAAGCCCACGCCCACCAACGGTACGCAAGGCTCGTAGCCCTGCGTCAACAACATTACGGTACTCAGTTCCGAACCCTAAGCGCCACAACGACTCGGTGATATTGAATGCAGCTATTAGCACATCTATATCCTTTGTCGTTGCAGTCCCCTGCGTCAGCATGGTAAGCGCGAAGTGGTTCTTCGTCTTCAAGTCTAACGCAAACGAGGCGTGTTTCATGACTGGGGCAAACCCTTCCATGACATAGCCGAGCGGGTCTGCCCGCACGGGGCGGGGTCTGTACTTGCTACGCTTTCTCATCCTTTCCCCTCCCTTTCAGCTTGTGCTTGTCCGCGTTCTTTGTGTTCAACTGCGGCACGGCATCCCCTTTAGAACTTTTCGCCCTCGCCGCACCGCCTACCATTCCTGCCGAACTTCTCTTGAACGACGACATATCAATCTTGAACAGGCTGAACGTGTTAAACGCGTTTTGCACTTGGGGTTTCTTCATAGGTTTCTTTCTGTTTGCGGCTACCGCCGTGTGTAACTTCTTCGATACGCTCTACGCTGTGGAACTTGTGCAAGTTGCCACAGAGAAACGTGCGCCGCCTACTTCCATCCGCGCGGGTGCGCGTCTCGAGCACGGTAGCCCACGCTTTGCAATTCGGACAGTTCATTCGTAGTCACCCAAACGCGTGTTGATAAACAAAGCCAGACCAAAAAGCAACAGTACCGACAAACCATACCCAAACCAAACTTGCCACGATACCAACATATATTTGCTCCTTTAAGTACTCGCTGTTCACTTCTTTTTCTCCTTGAAAAGTGGAGCCCACGTAGTGCGCGGCTCGTTTGCGTGCTTGATGTAGAAGTGAATCAAGTGGTCGAACGCTTGCACGTAGGTCATGCGTACGCCTGTTTGCGCGTGGATGACATCACGAATCTTGTCGACGCTCTCGTCCACTTCAATGGTTATGCGCTTAGTCTTAATCATCCTCTGAACTCCGCGATTGGTATCGGCGTGCCCGCCATGAACTGTTGCATAACCTCGTCGAGGGCTTTGCGTTGCGCCTCTGTAAGCATCGACTCGGTGGGGCGTGGGTCAACGAGTTTCTTAGCTTGTGTGGCGTATCTGCGGTAGTGGAAGCGGTAGTTAAACGTGGGGTCTACCGAACTTAACTTTTTGATGGCGGCGGTGTAGTACTCCTCTTGGTAGGTAGACCTCCAATGTTCGTTTGCCAAGGCATTTTCTGCGTAGTCCGCGTGAACCAACGCCGTAAGTTTATTAGCCACGTCTGCTGTCAGGTCTCGGGCGCTGACATACGACGGGTCGCGGTCGTGAAATAGTCGAACACCTGCGCGCGCAGCTAGGGCTTTTGCTATCTGCGCCGTGTGCCCGTGCCCTGACACTTCGCCTGTTTTCAGCGCGCGCAGTACCGCGGGGTACACGCGCGATGATAGATTGTTGGGGTACAGCATGACGGTGGTTTGTGTACCTTTGAGTTTCGCCGCGTTTGCGACGTCGTATAAATATGGCATTACTTAATCCCTTACATTGTTACTTTGTTGAATACTACTGAGCCTACGTCGTTGCCTTGATGCACAAGCGTGTACTCTTTGCCGACTTTTGTCGCACCTCGTCGCGCCATGTCGTTGAGCACGACCATGATGGAGCGTCCGAGCGTTGACAAGTACACCACTTGGGACTGGTCATCTACTGATAGCCAGTCGTGTGCTGTGGTGATGTTTACACCTAGCTCCTCGAAGCCGCGCACCAGTTTGCTCTCGATGCGCGCCATGCGGTTGTGTAGTTCTTTGTTGCTGTCGTATGACATGGTGTTCCTAAATGTTAACTTTGACGTATGTGCCGAATGGCGCGGGGTATTCTCTGTATCCGATGTTTGCCCAGATGGTGGGGAACTCTGGCTCGACGCACTCCTCTAAGTTACCCTCCATGTCGGTGAAGTACACGATACCTGCGTAGTGGTCGTCGCTCTCGGCAACGTGCTCGAACACAGGTTGAAAGCGTGTACCGCCGCCGCCAGTAGGCGTGAGACGAATCTCCTCGCCCTGCTCGAAGCGCTGTACAGACGACACCGAGTGGTCGCAGTAGATAACTTCTACGAACGCAGGGTTTAAGTCAGTCGTGATGGCTGTAATCTCCGCCGCAATCTTGGCGCAGTCGTCGTCACTCATAGACCCTGATGTGTCGAAGCCGACAGCCAAGCCGCCAAGCGCGTCAACGCGTAGTGATGGCAGGTACATACCACGACCGATGAAGCGACGTGACGGGCGACGGTATGAGTAGTCAGCCGCAGAAGCGTCAGTCAGCATGGAGCGCAGTACGTCTTGCCACGGCACAGTAGATGTGCCGACAGACGCAAGTACACGGTCAATCATGGCAGAGCCATGCCCGCACTCTTTCGCCATCTTTGCCGCCGCCGCAATGGTAGCTTCCATGTCGGTCTTGCTGACGTTGCCGTCACCGTCCTCTAAGTCACCCTTGCCGTCAAAGCCACCT
>Ga0209533_1005371_pt1 | contig 10924 bp, 9 predicted proteins | sample COG_04_FD_184748 | JGI IMG/M metagenome (GOLD analysis project Ga0209533, IMG submission 184748) | Pelagic Microbial community sample from North Sea - COGITO 998_met_04 (SPAdes) (version 2) | ecosystem: Environmental > Aquatic > Marine > Neritic zone/Coastal water | place: Helgoland, sampling... | reverse complement strand
TAAATTGCATGAAAATACGAGTGATAAATCGAATATTAAATTAAAAGATTTAATTAGTGAAAATATAGAATTAAAAGAAATTATGATTGAACAAAATAAGCAAATTTTTGAATTAGTAAATAAAGTGGGGAATAATACAACAAATAATACAACAAATAATACAATAAATAATAAATTTAATTTAACCGTGTTTTTAAACGAAGATTGTAAAGATGCGGTTAATATAGAAGATTTTATAGATTCCTTACAAATTCAATTAAAAGATTTAGAAAATACAAAAGAACAAGGTTTAGTTCAAAGTATATCAGATATATTAATAAAAGGATTAAATAATTTGGACGTGAATAAAAGACCTATTCATTGTACAGATACTAAGCGTGATGTATTGTATATTAAAGATGAAGAAAAATGGAAAAAAGATCAACAAAAAGATAAAATTAAACAATCTATTAATGAAATAGCTCAAAAACAACGTATTGCTATTAATCAATGGACAGATGCACATCCAGGTTGGATGGATAGTGATGGTTTAAAAGATGCATATGTTAAATTAGTGAATCATTTAATGCTTCCGGTTGAAGAAACTGAGAAAGATCAAAACAAAATAATAAAAAACGTAAGTGCTGCAACAGTGATAGATAGATAGATAAATAAAATTGATTAAATTTAATATTATATTAGTAAATAACAAATAAACATAATATTAAATAGTTAATATTTTAAGAATGAAATTAATGGTTTTTGATACAGAGACAACAGGTCTTCCTGAAAAAAGAAATTCGTCTATATATAATACGAATGAGTGGCCACATATCATACAATTAAGTTATGTTATTTATGATATGGAAGAAAATACAATAGAAATCATTGATGATTATATTGATATACCAGAAAATGTTATTATTACACCAGAAAGTACAAAAATTCATGGAATAACACGTAAAATATGTAAAGAAAAAGGTATCACTATAGATGCTGCATTGGAAAAATTTATAAATAATTTAAACAAAAGTTCTATCATTATAGGACATAATATTTCATTTGATAAACGTATGATTATGGTAGAAGGCATTCGTAATAAAAAACAAATTCATATGAAAAAAATCGACGATTATTGTACTATGAAAAATAGTATTGATATATGTTGTATTGAAAAAGTAAATGATGCAGGAGAAAAATATTTTAAATATCCAAGATTATCAGAATTACATCAACATTATTTTAACACAGAACCAAAAAATACACATAATGCAATCGTAGATGTCTTAATCTGTTTTAAATGTTTTATGAAAATGAGATATAATATAGAAATTACTAAAATGAATCGCGAAATTAGATCTATTTTAAGATCTCATAGTTAGGTTATAAATATGCTGTGAATATGTCTTGTATATGTTGTGAATATGTCTGTATATTTTTTTTTATGCTGAACACATTTCACATATTTCATCTTCTTGATTTGTATTGTTCGCATTGTTCGCATTGTTCGCATTGTTCGCATTGTTCGCATTGTTCGCATTTTTTTCTGGTTCAATGGTAAATTGTTGAGGTTGATGTTTAGGTTTACGACGTAAATAATAAATACCTGTTTTTAATCCTTGATTCCATGAATAAAAATGCATTGAAGTCAATGTATTGTAATTAGGATCTTCCATCCATAAATTTAAACTTTGACTTTGGCATATAAATGCTCCACGATCACGAGACATATTAATTAAATGCTTCATTGGTATTTCCCATACTATTTTGTATTTATCCTTCATTTTTTCTGGTATTCCATCTATATACTGTATACTTCCTTTGTTCGCAATAATATTATTTTTTATTTCATCATTCCATTTATTTATTTCAATTAATTCTTTAATTAAATGCTTATTAATCACAATAAATTCACCTGCTATAGTTCTTCGTGTATATATATTACTAGTAAATGGTTCAAAACATTCATTATTCCCTAATATTTGACTGGTACTAGCAGTAGGCATTGGAGCTAGTAGTAACGAATTACGTGTTCCATAAGTTTGTATTGATTCTTTTAATTTTGTCCAATCATAACGATCACTTGGAGTTACATTCCACATATCAAATTGTAATATTCCCTCTGAACTAGGAGAACCTTTAAAACTACTATATGCTCCACAGCATAATTCATTTTCCATTTGTATTTCATATTCGTTTAATAATGATAATATACCATTTTCATTATAACGATTATTTTTTTTCGCATGTTGAATTAAATCATATCGATCAATAGCTATTTCATTTGATTTTTCCAAAGCTCCGTGATACATAGTTTCAAATATTAATTTATTTATTTCTAATGCTTCATCACTATGATATGATACATCCATTAATGCGAATGCATCAGCTAATCCTTGTACTCCTATGCCGATTGGTCTATGACGTAAATTACTCCTTTTTGTTTTGTTTGTTGGATAATAATTCACATCAATTATTTTATTCAAATTTTCAGTAACTACTTTGGTAATTTCGTGTAATTTATCATAATCAAATATTTTTGTTTCTTTATTAACAAAATTAGACAATGAAATGCTAGCTAAATTACAAACAGCAGTTTCATTTTCATCAGAATATTCAATTATTTCCGTACACAAATTACTTGATTTTATTGTACCTAAATTTTTCTGATTCGATTTTTGATTTGCTGCATCTTTAAAAAGCAAATAAGGTGTACCTGTTTCCATTTGACTATCTAATATTTTAAACCATAAATCACGAGCTTTAATTTGTTTTTTATATTTATTTTCCGATTCATATTTTTCATATAATTGTTTAAATTCTTCACCGTAAGTATTATGTAAATCCGGACATTCATCAGGGCAAAATAATGACCACATACTATCTGTTTTAATTTTTTCCATAAATAAATCACATACCCATAAGGCATAAAATAAATCACGAGCTTTCATTTCTTCATCACCGTGATTTTTACGCATTTCTAAAAATACTTCTATATCACTATGCCATGGTTCTAAATAAATAGCAAAACTCCCATTTCTACGACCGCCTCCTTGATCTACATATCGCGCAGTAGTATTGAATACTTTTAACATAGGTACAATACCATTAGATGTACCATTTGTACCACGAATATGACTACCAGTCGCTCTAATATTGTGTATATGTAAACCTATTCCCCCAGCCCATTTTGATATTTGTGCACAATCATGCAATGTACTATATATACCATCAATAGAGTCTTCTTCTAATGCTAATAAATAGCAGGAACTTAATTGTGGTCTTGGTGTACCAGCGTTAAATAAGGTAGGAGTCGCATGAGTAAAATATTTTTGAGACATGAGATTATATGTTTCTTTAATTTTATCTAAATTTTCTCCATGAATACCAATAGAAACACGTAACCACATATGTTGAGGGCGTTCAATTATTTTTTTATTTATTTTCATTAAATAAGCACGTTCTAATGTTTTATATCCGAAATAATCTATTAAATAATCACGATCATCTACAATTAAATTATTGAAAAAATCTTTATGATTTGTTATTATATCAATCGTTTGTTTACTAATAATTGGATAATGATTATTATGAATATCTGTATACTCGTATAATTGTTTCATATTTTCACAAAAATCTGCATTTGTATTTTTATGATGATTTGAAACAATTAACCTGCTAGCTAAAACTCCATAGTCAGGATGTTTTAAATTAGATGCACATTCTTCCGCAGTTAATTCATCAATTTTAGATGTTGGTATTTTATCATATAATTGATCGATAATTTTCATAATTAATAAAGAATAATTTATAGACAGATTAACTTCAGATCCTACTTTTTTAACACGATTTAAAATTTTATCAAAGGCAACTTCTTCATATGTTCCATTTCTTTTTAATACACGCATTTCTTGTTCATCCGACATAATTTATATAAATAATATATGCTATAAATTTTAAATAGTTGTTATTATTAGTTTAAAAAGAATAATTATTATTCAATAAAATTGAATTAAATAATAATAAATTATAATTATACAACTAATACGATGAGTAAAATAGAGAAAAAATCTTTGACTAAATCAAAATCAGATATGATTATAGAAAATAATAAGGACTGTGATAAAGATGGTAACGAACTTACAATTATTGAAACCTTTGTTGGTGCAGGTGGAGCTCATTTAGGGTTTAAAAATGCAGGATTTAAATCATTATTAGTAAATGATAATGATAAAGATACTATTGAAACCTTATTATTAAATAATGTTATAGATAAAGAACAATGTTTATTATGTCCAATTGAAGATATAACAGAAGATATGATATTATCGAAAATTGAAAATAAAAAGGTTGATGTTTTATTCGGTGGAATTGTATGCAAAGGATTTTCCTTAGCTGGTGTTAGAAATCCATTTGACCCAAGAAATTATTTATATCAACACCAATTACGTCTTGTTAATATTTTAAAACCCAAAGTAAGTGTAATTGAAAATGTGACTGCTATTAAAAATATGATGTTATATATTAATTGCGAAGAAACGATAAAAACGTTTCAAGATTATACAGAATTAAGTGATGTTAATAAATCATTAAATGGAGAAAAATCTAGCAAAAGAAAAAATGGACAAGATTACAGTGAATTAAATGTAAAAATAAATGTGAATAAAAAAAATATGGCTGAATTATTGAAAAATATTGATAAATATAAATATAGTGTTTTGGATGATATAAAGAAAATGTATACAGAAATGGGTTATAGATTTTATGAGAAAATTTTACAAACAGATAAATATGGTGGATATACAAACAGGAAAAGAATAATTATGGTAGCCGTTAGAAATGATATCACAAAAGAGTATGTTTATCCAACAGAACAAGATACAAATAATACATTAAACGATGCCTTAAATTTAATAGATTATGAGGGTATAAATAATCCGTCAATAGATGTAGATAACAAATCTATGAACCATAATCAAAAAACGGTAGATAGATTTAAGTTAATACCTGAAGGGAAAAATATTGCAGATGTGATGAATGATATACCAGATGAATTAAAAATTAGCGCATTTTATTCAAGAGGAAATACACAACGCTTAAATAGAAATATACCAGTACCTACTTTAGTTCCAGGACATAGTAATTTTCCAATTCATCCTTGGGAACACCGTTCAATTACAGTTCGTGAAGCAGCAACTATTACAGGATTTCCTAATGATTATACATTTTATGGTTCTCATACTTCAAGATGTGTTCAAATCGGAAATGCTGTTCCTGTACAATTAGCCTATAACATCGCATTATCTATTAAAAATTTATTAAAAAATACCTAAATACGGAGTTATTATATTATATAATTTTTCAAAAATTGAATACATATTTTTTATCTTTTTTATCTTTTTTATCTTTTTTATCTTTTTTTTAATTATAATTATAAAAAATATATAATTATAATATATACATGAAAATGAATTTTAAATCTATGAAAAGTATTAAATTTTTATTTATTTTTTTACTAGTGGTTATATTTAGTGCTCCCTTATTTTTATATATCGTACCTAAAATAGAAAATTTTAGTAATTTAACTCCAGGAACATACCCAGATTCTGAAACTCAATATTTATTAAGTGGATATTATCCTGAGAAAAAAAATGGTGAATTGGGAGTTACTGATTCACAAATGATGTATGAGGATTATAATAAATATAATATAAATAGTAAATATTTAGCTAATCCAAACGATGGAACATGTAGTCGCCCTGAATTTTGTGGTCCATTTTACGATAATAAAAAAGTAATAATACCTAAACAACCACCAATTATTCCTTTTTCATCTCCTGATGTTAGAGTAAATTTTTATGGTTCTCATCCTTTACTTTGTCCTGAGAATTATTATCAGGAATAATATCATTATTTAAATCAGAAGTATCTATTTCAATTAAGCATTTATTCATAGTTGTATTATTTGTTGAAATTTCTTTTATTTCTTTCTTTTTAATCATTTTTTTTGGTTTACGATGATCATAACCATCAATACGCTCTTTTTCAATAATTGTCCACAAATCCTTTATTTTAGGTACTACAGAATCAAACCATTTTTTATTACGTAGTACCAATACACAACTATACTCTTCTAGTCGCCAATATATATTCTTTAACCACGTACCATCATTGTATTTATTCATAGTAGTTTCAACCCATTTTTCATTTTCTTCTCTAGATAAATATAATGGAGCATATTCGTATTTTGGAAATTTATCTATCATAAAACAAACCATCATTCCTTTTAATTTTCCATCTTCATTTGTTGTGAATGTTCCATCATCTTTAAAAGCGTCTTCGTCTTCATATTCATAAAAACGTGTTTCTAAGAAATCACATTCATTTAGGTCACATGTTTCCATTTGCACTTGCATCTGAATCCAATATTCTTCTTTTGGAATTCCATTAATTTCTCTATTTACTATATTTTTTATTTCCAACATACGTCCAAATAATGGTGATGTTTCATCTACAATTATACCATCTGGTGATGCACCAATAAAAGTATGAGTATCATGTTGAATACATCCAAAATCTTCTATTTTTGTATTGTATTTATTTTCATATATCATTATCGAAACATCTTCATATTTGTTTCCATGATGTAATGTTGAATCCATGTTTACTGAATTATATTTTTCTGTATTTAACGGTCGACATTTTTCATAAATTAGTTGATTTTTTGTAGCTTCGCTTTTTAGTGCTTTCCAAATATTACTCGCAGTTAAAACATTATGACGGAATGTATACCATTCGTCTGTTTTTTGGGCAGGTTGTGGCTTAGATTTTATTAAATTTATTTTATTTCTCATTTTTTCTATATTTATAGAATGATTACGAATAAATGTGGGTCCACAAGAGCGTTTTGGTAGAATGGATTTAAAATAAATAGTATAAGCTAATTTATATATATCTTCTAATATAGGTTTGATTATTTCATCAATAGTTGTATCATCGAATAAATCACTATAAATGATGAAATGTTCTACATTTTCTATAACGTATTCTTCTAAGTAAGATTCAAAATGAGGATTACTCATTAAATCAATATTTTCTTCTATATATATATGCATTAATTCATTCATGGTTTCTTGAATATCTTCTTTTTCTTCGTCATTTATCGGCTCTCTTAGTGTGAAATCATTAATAATATTTCGCAAATTATGCAAATCTTTAAATAATATATCATTATACATTGTATTATATAAGTATAATCTAATGTATTTAAATTAATCAATTTTATTATCTTTACTATCTAATCTATTTTTGACTATTTTTATAGTTTTCGCATTTTTTTTATTAGTAGGTGGTAAGGATTTCAATGTAGACGGTCTTTTTTCACATCGTTTTAAAGTAAATTTTTTATTTATAGAAGTTAATGTAGGAATGGAATCAATATTTCCAATTTCTTTATCATAGTTTACTTCTTTTGATTTTAATAATTTTTTTTTATCCAAACAAGAACATAAAAATGATAATAAAGCCTCTTTTTCATCATCAATTAAATTATTTTCAAGACTATATTTATCTACATAGTCTTTAAATTTATCGATTTTTACCGTTTTATTTAATTTCAACCATGGTTCTTTTTCATTGTTTAGCTTTTCTATTTCTAGAATTTGATTAATATTATTATTCATATATATATTTAAATGGTTTAGTTTTAACTAATTTTAATACATTATTATATAAATTATAGATGAAAAAAATTGAGATAAAAGGAAAACGAAATATTGATAAAATAAATAAAGATATAAATCCCACACGTAAAGACAGTTTGAAATGGAAAATAGACGATATTTATTTTACATATAAAAAACAATTAGAAATAGTGAATTGTTTATATTTAGAACAAGCCTTTTTAAATGATACGAGTATAGAGTTTTTTAAAAAAGAAATTGGGAAAAAAATAAAGGGATATTATCGTCAGGATATTGATAAAAAACTTTTAGATGAAACCTTGTTTGTTACATTGGACTATGTATTAGAGTTATTCGTTGAATCAAAGCTATTATGCTATTATTGTCGGTCTGAATGTAATTTAATATATAAAGAAGTTTTAAATAAAAAACAGTGGACTTTAGATAGAATAAAGAATCATTTAGGACATAATTGTGAAAATGTAGTTATCTGTTGTTTAGAATGTAATATAAAACGAGGTGAAATTGATAGTAATCGTTTTAAAATGGGTAAACAATTAAAAATAAATAAGTTATAATATACTAATGAGTGATAGATCCTATATATATTTAAAATGGAGTCCTTCTATAAATGAAACATATGATAAATCTTTAAAAACGGATAAAAAAAAATGTATAAAAAATGATGTGACTAATTTAGTCTTAATGGAAAGTGATGAATTTAATTTCGGAAAAAATAAAAAAGAATTTAGCAATTCTAAAATAAATGAACGTGAATTAATAAAACAAATTAGTATGAATCCATTTTTAGCAACAGATTATTTAGAAGATATAAAAAATGAAGAATTGTTTTTACGTCCTGTAAATTCAAATAAGTAAATAAATAATTTATTTAGCAAATATTATTCATTTATAAAAATTTTTTTATTAGGTAATAGTATAATGAGTGATTCTACCGAAGTAAATGCCCGCGAAATAGGCGACCTTGAATTAATGGACTCAGTCCTTGTCGATGCTCTTACTGGTCTTGCCGAAGCTGCAGGGAGCCATGCTGATATTGTTAACATTGGTACTGTTGGATCTACTTTAACTGTTGCTGGTGCATTGAATGTGGATGAAGCAGCAACTTTTGATGGTGCTATTACTGTTGCTTCTGCATCTACATTTACAACTGGTGCAGTATTAGGTACACTTGGTGTTACCACAACAGCAACATTTGGTGGACAAATGACCGGATACCATAGATTAGCTACTGGTGATATCAGAGGAATGACTATTGAAGAAAAAACTGATGCTGAAACTGATACTGGTTTTACATTAACTGCAGGTAAATTATCTAATAGTTTATATGATGGTGGTGCTGCTGCCGCCATTACTGTTCCTGCTTTAACTGCAGGTGACGTATGTGCATTCCGTTTTGCTGCTGCAGCTGATGGGGGGTCGAACATAGTTTTTACTTTAAATAGTGCTCAAACATTTAACGCAGAGAGTCTTCCTTTAAGAGCTGCTTTACCTACATCTGGGTCATCTGGTCCATACATTGCACCTGAAGCAACAGTTGCTAATGGTGCTGGTACTGGTACTGTCGCTTTTGGAGCTACAACTAATACTATAACCATTGCAACTACTGCAACCGATAACCAAACTAATGTTGGTTCCTATTTAGTTTTCTGTGGTACAGGAGGTAATAAAGTAAGTTTTGGATTTAAACCAGTTACAACTGGAAGTGGTGCAGTCAATGCTACATTTACAGTAACTGCAGCATAAGCATAATAATTAATTTTACTTTTATAATAATTTTTATATAAAATATGATATTTTATATAAAATCACATAATGAAATAAATACAAAAATATTGCAGACAATATTTCACACAATATTTCACACAATATTTCACACAATATTGCTCACACAATATTTCAGACGCAATATTTCACATAAAATAAATAAATTATTTTCGTGCTATTAAAAATATTTTATAAAAATATTATACTAGATATATGCTCATAATAATAATTATAAAGTATATTTAAATAATAACTTATTTATTTAATAATTAAAATATTATTTTATATTATAAAATAGGTATGGAAAAAAGCAATTCAGGTAAAACAAACAATTCAACAAGTTTAGAGAAAATGAATATTTTCACTAAAAAAGAAAGTGTTGAACAAACAATTGAAATACCCAATGAATTATCAATAACTTTAAATAAAATTGTTACTGATCATGAAATGTTAAAAAAAAAAATAGATGATCAAACAGATTTAATTAAACGTGAAACTAATAATGTTTTATCATCTAAAACAAATGAGCTAATGTTTAAAAATAATAATATTATTGATGAACGACTAAGAAATATATCACTTACTGTAGAAAGTAGTGCTGTTGAGGAAGTTAATAATAAAATAAAAATAGTAGAAGAAAATAATGATACTACTACTACTATTTTAATAGATGCATTATCTGGTATAGGTTCAGGCACAAGTGAAGATGATATAGGAGACTTACCTAATTTATCTACACTTGGAACAAGTGGAGCAACTACGAAAGTATTGGGGACATTAGTAGATGCAGGTGGTAATGCTTATTCAACAGGTGGTGGTGGTGCTGTTCTGACCGGTGCTACTACAACCATTGGACCAGGAGGGACCACAGCAGCAACATTATCATCAAATGGTGATAATGATTTAGTTTTACAAACTGGTAATTCTACCACAGGAACAATTACAATTACAGATGGTGCAAATGGTAATATTACTATTGATGCCCATGGTACTGGTAAATTAATAATTAATAGTGATGTAGAATTTAATGGTGATAATACTGATGTTGTAACTACATATACAGATGGTAATTTTAACCTTCAAAAAGTAGGAGCAGATGCTACAGGTTTAGCAATTGAATTTGCTAAAACTAGAAATGGAACTCAAGATTCTCATACTGTTGTTCAAGCCAATGATGTTTTAGGTGAAATAAATTTTAAAGGGTCAGATGGAACAAATTTTGATCCTGCAGCAAGTATATTTGCTAGAGTTGATGGTACTCCTGGAGACAATGATATGCCTGGTGAATTAGTATTTTCAACAACTGCTGATGGAGCAACCTCATTAACAGAAAGGATGAGAATTTTAGCTAATGGAACTGTTGAAATTGGTACTAGTGGTCTATTAGCACCAACAACAACAAATGATGTAGATATTGGTTCTAATGCTAAAGCTTTTAAAGATGTACACATGACTGGTACAATTAATTTTGAAGG
>Ga0209533_1005370_pt1 | contig 10924 bp, 10 predicted proteins | sample COG_04_FD_184748 | JGI IMG/M metagenome (GOLD analysis project Ga0209533, IMG submission 184748) | Pelagic Microbial community sample from North Sea - COGITO 998_met_04 (SPAdes) (version 2) | ecosystem: Environmental > Aquatic > Marine > Neritic zone/Coastal water | place: Helgoland, sampling... | reverse complement strand
AAACCGTCTCCCCCATCGAAATTTCAGTGACAGTTCCATCCACTTCCAAGCTTGCAGTTCCTTCGACACACATATAAATCATAAAGGAATCGTGTGTGTTTTCTTTTAGAATTGTTTCTGTGACGTCCAGAACATTGGTTGTGAAATACGGGCAACTCACCAATTCCGTGGAAGTCTTTGAATTTTTGGAATACTTCACTCTGTAATTATCGGGCATATCAAAGTCAAAAGCTTCCAGCGCAATGTCATTGTGCAACTCCCGTTCATTGCCATCGGCATCCACGCGGTCCCAATCGTACACACGGTAGGTGATGTCACTGGTCTGTTGAATTTCTGCCAAAAGTACGCCTGCTCCTATCGCATGAATTCTTCCTACTTCTATAAAATAGGTATCCCCTGCTTGAACGGCATCAAAATTCAAAATGCTTTGCAGCGTCTTAGCTTCCAAGTGTTTGAGATACAATTCTTGTGTCATCTCCTGATTAAATCCAACAATCAAATTGGAATCTGTATCGGCTTGAAGCACATACCACATTTCGGTTTTCCCAAAACTGTTGTGGCGTTCTTTCGCTAACTGATCGTTGGGATGCAACTGAACAGACAAATCTTCTTTGGCATCAATAAACTTAATAAGCAGCGGAAACTTAGTCCCAAACTGACGAAAGTTCTTCTCGCCTAACAAGTCAGAGGTGTAAGTCTCCAAAAGGGTTTTGAGCGATCTGCCTTCCAAAGGACCATTGGCAACCACAGAGGTATCGCCTTCCACATCACTGATTTCCCAACTTTCGCCGGCATCCGTAGCAGTGGTGGGCTTGTTTAAAAGTTGTTGTAGTTTTTGACCGCCCCAAATTTTATTTTTGAGAATCGGTTGAAATTTTAAGGGATAAAGGGCGTTCATAAACTTAGTTTCCAGAGTACGTTACAAAATTACGAGGGGTTTCATAAAGCGTCACTTCCAAATCTAAATTAGATTCGAGGACGGCTTTTAACTTATCGTAAATGACCACCACAATGTTTTCGGCAGTCGGGTTTAAATCTTTAAATTCTGGTACGTCCAAGTTTAAATTCTTGTGATCAAAGGCATCTTCCACTTCCGATTTGATAAAGTCTTTCAGTATTTTAACGTCCATCACATAGCCTGTTTCTGGATCGATCTCTCCCGTCACACTGACGGTAAGGTCGTAATTGTGCCCGTGAAAATTAGGGTTGTTGCATTTCCCAAAAATGGCATCATTTTTCTCAAAACTCCAATCGGGGCGGTACAATCTATGGGCGGCATTAAAATGTGCTTTTCTACTTATGGTGACTTTCATTGGTGGTGTTTATATGTTCGTAAAATTTTTCAAATATGATTTTAAACCATTCGGTGTACAGCACTGGCTGCAGTTTGATATCGGCTTTGACGGCTTCCAAAGGCATCCATTTCCAGGCTTCCACTTCTTCGGTATTGATGACGGGAGCCGCTTCGTAAGAACCCACCATAATGTGGTCCAATTCGTGTTCGGTAAGCCCATTGTCAAAAGGCGCTTTGTAAATAAACCAAGTGGTTTCTTTGAGAGGCGTCACAAAACCCATTTCTTCTTGCAAACGGCGTGTGCCGGCTTCCAAATTGGATTCTCCAACGCGTTGGTGGGAACAGCAAGTATTGGTCCACAACAGCGGCGAATGGTATTTATGAGCCGCGCGTTGTTGCAGCATCAATTCATTTTTGGCATTAAATATAAACACCGAAAACGCTCGGTGCAATACCGCCTTTTCATGGGCTTCCATTTTTGCCATGGTGCCTATTTGTTCGTCCTGCGCATTCACAAGAATGACCTGTTCTTCCATCATGGCACAAAAATATCAACTATATCTTTAAGTTTTACTAATTTCTTGCTAAAAATTATTTTTATACATTCCCTAGTTAACAGTTCTGAAACTGTTTTATCATTACAGTAGAGTGTTTGTTTTGTTTTACTTATTTGAATATAAGTTAAACACTATCAATTAGTTATGAATTAAATATTTTAAAATTTACTTTGAATAGTCAAAAATTTATTTTAAGTTTAACCTTTGATTAAGACCCCCAGTCTAAATCTTCAAAATGAATTTGACCGGAGTTTCAATATTATTTAAATGAGAAAACCCTATTAGAAAGGCTCCAATATCTATTCTGATTAAGGTTTTATTAGGATATAACCTTTTATGGAAAATAATTGAATACAATCAAATAATTGAAATATCGGTACTGGTAACTATTTAATAGTTGTGCATCATTCAAGAAAGACCGAACATAATACGAATTGACAGGAAAATTAAAATATGAGAAGTGAAATAACAGGCAGTAAAATTGACAAGAAAGAAAAAGCCCTCACTTCGTTTTTTTTTAATTTCTCTGCCACCACATATTTGGCACATTTGCAAAGTCGCACGAGCCAAAACTTTGCAAAAGAGCCAAATCTTGCCCACGCTCCACTGACGAGCATCTTAGTAATGACAAATTGGAATAACTATGATAGATAAGAAAAGTTTATCGGAAAGAGATATATGCACAAAGTTCATCACTCCTGCAATAAAAAAAGCAGGTTGGGATACACTAACACAACTACTTGAAGAAGTTTCTTTTACAGATGGAAAGATTTATGTAAGAGGAAAAATGACAGCAAGAGGTGCAAGGAAAAGAGCCGATTACATACTTTACTACAAACCAAATATTCCGATTGCAATTGTTGAAGCAAAAGACAATAAACATTCTGTAAGAGCAGGAATACAACAAGCATTGGATTATGCAAAAATATTAGATATTCCCTTCGTTTTTAGTAGCAACGGAGACGGTTTTTTGTTTCACGACAAAACTCAAACTTCTGAAAGCATTGAAACCGAATTAGACAATGATAGTTTCCCAAGTCCGCAAGAACTTTGGGCTAAATACAAACAATACAAAGGAATTGAAACACCCGAAGCTGAAAAAGTAGTCGAACAAGATTACTATTTTGACGGTAGCGGAAGAACTCCAAGATACTACCAACAAAACGCTGTAAATAGAACCGTTGAAGCAATAGCCAAAGGACAAGACAGAATTATTTTGGTAATGGCAACTGGGACAGGGAAAACCTATACTGCTTTCCAAATTATTCATAGACTTTGGAAAAGTGGGAAAAAGAAAAGGATACTATTTCTTGCTGACCGTAACGCACTAATTGACCAAACTCGCAGAGGAGATTTTAAACATTTTAAAGACAAAATGACGGTGATAAAACACCGTATGATTGACAAGAGTTATGAAGTTTATTTGGCCTTGTATCAAGGCTTAACTGGTGCGGACGAACAAGCAGATGCTTATAAACAATTTTCACCTGAATTTTTCGATTTAATCGTAATTGACGAATGCCATAGAGGAAGTGCAAAAGAAGATAGTGCTTGGCGAGAAATATTAACCTATTTCAACAAAGCAACTCACATAGGTTTAACGGCAACGCCAAAAGAAACAGATACAGTTTCAAATATTGAATATTTTGGCGAACCAGTTTACACCTACTCGCTAAAACAAGGAATTGACGATGGTTTTTTAGCTCCTTATCGTGTTGTTCGGGTAAACCTAAATGTTGATGCAGAAGGTTGGCGACCAGAACAAGGAAAAAAAGATAAAGGCGGAAACGAAGTTGAAGACCGTATTTACAACCGAAAAGATTTTGACCGTACATTAGTTATTGAAGAAAGGACACAGGCGGTAGCAAGAAAGCTAACCGAATTTATGAATGGTTACGACCGTTTCGCCAAAACAATTGTATTCTGTTCGGATATTGACCACGCTGAAAGAATGCGTACTGCTCTTTCTAATTTGAATAGTGATTTAGTGGCTAAAAATCACAAATACATTATGCAAATTACTGGCGATAATGACGAGGGAAAACGAGAATTAGACAATTTCATAAACCCCGAAGAACGCTATCCCGTAATTGCAACAACTTCCGAATTAATGACTACTGGTGTTGATGCTCAAACTTGCAAAATAATTGTTTTGGATAGCGAGATTAAATCAATGACAAAATTTAAACAAGTTGTTGGTAGAGGAACAAGAATAAATGAAGAATTTGGCAAACTGTATTTTACAATTCTCGATTTTAGAAATGTGACAGACTTATTTGCCGACCCTGAATTTGATGGCGACCCTATTCGAGTAAAACCAGTTTTAGAAGATACTGATTTAAGTACAATTGTAGAAGAAGAAGAAAACGACACTTCACCAATCGTTGATGAAATATCGGGAGAAGAAATTGAAATTGAACCTGAAATCCGCTATCCTGAACCACAAACAACTACGAGTAAAGTAAACGAGCCAAGACAAAAGGTTTACGTAAGCGGTGTTGATGTTTCAATTTTGATAAGTCGAGAAATGTATTTTGACAATGACGGAAAACCAATCACTACAAGTTTAAAAGACCACACAAAAGAATTAATAAAAGGACAATATGCTTCGCTTGACGATTTTATAAATAAATGGAACAGTACAGATAAAAAAGAAATCATCATAAAAGAATTAGAAGAACAAGGCGTTTTAGTAAATGCTTTACGTGATGCGGTAAACCGTGAGGTAGATTTATTTGATTTAATCTGTCACGTTGCTTTTGAGCAACCACCACTTACACGAAAAGAAAGAGCAAACAATGTTAAAAAACGAGATTATTTTACGAAATACGGTACGAAAGCTCGCAAGGTTTTAGAAAGTTTGCTTAATAAATATGCAGACGAAGGCATTACCAATATTGAAAGTATGGATATTTTAAAAGTGAAACCGCTAACTGATTTAGGCTCTCCAATTGAGATTATCAAACAATTCGGAAGTAAAGCAAAATATTTAGAGGCAGTAAAAGAATTAGAAACAGAATTATATAAAACAGGAGCATAACACATAATGAGCAAAGAATTAATAAAGAATAATGAGCAAGATTTGTTAAATAAATTGTCTGAACTAGTTGAGTATAGTCAAAATAAAATTGCTTCGCATGCTAATAGTACGCTCACATTGTTGTTTTGGCAAATTGGTAAACATATAAACGATTTTGTGTTAGATAATAAACGTGCTGAATATGGAAAGCAAATTATGTCGACAGTATCTACACATTTGAGTGAAAAATATGGAAACAACTTTGAACTTCGTAATCTTCGAAGAATGAGGCAATTTGCCGAACAATTTTATGATACAGAGATTGTGTCGACACTGTCTACACAATTAAGCTGGTCGCATTTTGTAGAACTTCTTCCATTAAAAGATACTAAGGTAAAACTATTTTATGCCAATAAAATAGCAGAAGCAAATTGGGGAGTAAGAGAGCTACGAAAACAGAAAGATAATAAACTATACGAAAGAACTTTAGTCGCAAACAACCAACTTCCATCGAAAATAAAGGGAACAAAAAATTTATTTAAAGACCCCTATTTATTAGACTTCTTAAAACTAAAAGATGAGTTTTTAGAGAAAGACCTTGAAGAAGCAATCCTTACTGAACTTGAAAAATTCATTTTAGAATTAGGTAAGGGATTTACATTCGTAGAAAGACAAAAAAGAATGATAATTGATGATGAGGATTTTAAACTCGATTTATTATTCTACCATAGAAAACTTAAACGCTTGGTTGTAATTGAACTTAAAATTGGTCGTTTTAAAGCATCATACAAAGGTCAGATGGAACTATACTTAAAATGGCTAAACAGGTACGAAAAACAAGATGGAGAAAATGAACCTATTGGTTTAATACTATGTACTGAAACAAGTAAAGAGCAAATAGAACTTCTTGAAATGCACAAAGACGGAATTATGGTTGCCGAATACTGGACTGATTTACCATCTAAAAACGTTCTAGAACAAAAATTACAACAAGCAGTAATTGAAGCAAAAGAAAGATTAGAACGAAGAAAATTAAAATAAATGGCAAACTTAAAAGGAATATTAGACAGCATTCGAAAAATAATGTGGACTGACACTGGGTTGAATGGCGATGCTCAACGAATTGAGCAATTGGGTTGGATGCTTTTCTTCAAAATATTTTCCGACAAAGACAAGGAACTCGAAATATTAAGCGATGATTATGTAAGTCCTATCCCCGAAGAATTGCATTGGGATGCTTGGGCTGGCAATGACGAAGGTATTACAGGCGATGAACTACAAGATTTTGTTGATAATAAATTGTTTAAGCAATTAAAGGATATTCAGCTTGTGCCATCGGAAGATGTGAAATACAAACGAGCTTTAATTATACGTGAAGTTTTTGAGGGCAACAACAACTATATGAAAAGCGGAACCAATATCCGCAAGGTGCTTAATAAACTAAACGAAATTGATTTTAATACCACCAAAGACAAACACGCCTTTGGCGAATTGTACGAAACCATTTTAAAAGAACTGCAATCGGCAGGTAAATCAGGGGAGTTTTACACGCCAAGAGCAATTACCGAGTTTATTACCGAAATGATAAACCCACAATTGGGCGAAAAAATACTTGACCCTGCTTGTGGTACTGGTGGTTATTTAACAGCAGCAATTGAGCATCTTAAAAAACAAGCCAACAGCGTAGAAGAAAGACAAAGCATTGCTAAAAACATAATTGGTTGGGAATACAAACCTTTACCCTATTTGTTGGCAACAACAAATCTTATTTTGCACGATATGGAAGTGCCAAACATTACTTTTCGTGATAGTTTAGACCAACCATTGAGCAGTTACACCGAAAAGAACCGAGTAAACGCCATTTTGGCAAATCCTCCTTTTGGTGGCATTGTTGCCAATAATAATGAAAATAATTTTCCACAAAATTTCAGAACAAAAGAAAGTGCCGACCTCTTTTTAATTTTGATGATACACTTGCTTAAACAAGGCGGACGAGCAGGAATTGTTTTGCCCGATGGCTCACTTACAGGAGATGGCGTAAAACAAAGAGTGAGACAAAAACTATTGGAAGATTGTAATTTGCACACCATTATCCGTTTGCCAAATTCTGTTTTTAAACCTTATGCAACGGTAGCAACCAATCTTTTGTTTTTTACTAAAGGAGAACCCACCAAAGAAATTTGGTATTACGAACATCGTTTGCCCGAAGGGCAAAAAGCTTACAATAAAACACGCCCAATACAAGTAAAAGAGTTTGACCCTATAAAAGATTGGTGGAATGATAGAAAAGAAAGTGATATTTGTTGGAAAGTAGGTATTGACGAAATCATAAAACACAATTATGAGCTAGACATTAAAAACCCAACTAAACAAGAAGAAGAAATTATTCACAGTAGTTCTGAATTAATGCAGATGCTTGAAACTTCGTTTACTACTTCAAATGATTTGTTAAACAAATTAAAAAAGGCGGTGAAATGAAAATTAGTTATGCAGAATACATAAAAAAGACAAGTGTATCTGTTTTAGTTGCTGAAACTGTTTTTAATGAATTAATAACTTCTTCGCCAATTAAGACAATAAAAGATATTGCTGATACAGCGAGTGGAGGAACACCACTACGTAGTAACGCTGATTATTATAACGGAGAAATCCCTTGGCTAAAATCTGGTGAGTTAAATGATGGTTTGATTGAAAAAGCTTCTGAATTTATTACCGATATCGGTCTAAAAAATTCATCAGCAAAATTACATCCAAAAAAAACTTTGCTTGTTGCAATGTACGGGGCAACAGCAGGAAAAACAGGGATAACAAACTTTGAAGCATCAACTAACCAAGCGGTTTGTGCTGTGTTTCCAAAAAAGGAAATACTAAAAGATTATTTATATTGGTTTTTTAGGTCACATAGGTATCAATTTATTGAAAAAAGCAAAGGAGGTGCACAACCGAATATTAGTCAATCAGTAATAAAGAAAACTTTTATTCCTGTTCCAGACATAGAAATGCAAAAACAGATAGTCGATGTTTTACAAGAAATTGAAACTAAAAATTCAATTGATGTTTCAATAATTCCAGATGTTTTTAAAGATGCTGTTGTAAGAATACTAAACTTCAAAAACAGTTTATCAGGCATTTCTACCAAGCTAACCCACCAACTAAACCTTGTAAAACAACTCCGCCAATCCTTTTTACGAGAAGCAATGCAAGGTAAATTGGTAGAGCAAAATCCAAATGACGAACCAGCAACAGAACTCCTTACCAAAATAAAAGCCGAAAAAGAGCAATTGATTAAGGAGAAGAAGATTAAAAAACAAAAGCCATTACTATCAATTACCAAAGAAGAAATACCTTTTGGAATTCCTGAAAACTGGGTTTGGTGTAGGTTGGGGGAAATTTGTGATACTATTACAAAGGGGTCTTCTCCAAAATGGCAAGGAGTAAAGTATGTCAACTCTATTGATGAAGGAATACTTTTTATTACAAGCAAGAATGTTGATAGCTATAAAATTGATTTATCAAACTCTACATTTGTTGAAGAGAAATTTAACGAAATAGAGCCCCGTTCTATTCTTCAAAAGGGTGATATATTAACTAATATTGTTGGAGCTTCAATTGGTAGAACAGCAATCTATAATTTAGATTATAATGCAAATATCAATCAAGCTGTTTGTATTTTGCGTTATGAGCATAATCTTTTCTTAAAAGAATATCTATTGAAATTAATGAACTCAAACTTTATTATTGAGTTAATGTTAGAAATGCAATTTTCACCAGGAAGAGCTAATTTGAGTATGAGTAATTTGTCGAAATTTCCAATTGCACTTCCCCCACTTTCAGAACAAAAACGTATAGTTGCCAAATTAGATGAGTTAATGGCATATTGCAATAGTTTAGAAGAGAGTATAAAAAATAGCCAAACACAAAATGAAATGCTTTTGGAGCAAGTTTTGAGGGAGGCTTTGGAACCAGAGAAAAAGGAGGTTGTTGTATGAAAAAAAAATATACAACTGCTAAATACAAGAGTCGCCAAAAGGTAAAACAAAAAAAAGGAGAGCGGAGAAAACGAAATCGCAAACCATACGACCCTAATAGGCATCCCCATAATATTGAAAGCAAAATAAAAGCTGATATTAAAGAACCTATTATGGTTCCAAAAGATTTTAGATTATTAGAAGAAACAGAAAGCTGTTTAGACTTTTTTAGCAAACTTAGGAATCTAGAGAACCTATCAACTATTGGAAGAAAGAAATTTGTTGAATTAATCTTTAAAGAAGTAGAACAGATTGATTATAGTTCAATTAGTGTACTCACAGCAATTATTGACGACTTTAACTTTAAAAAAATTATTTTAAGAACTGATTTTCCAGTAAATCAAGAATGTAGAGATTTCATTATTCAATCTGGTTTTTTGGATAATATGTATGACCAAAAAGGTAAACCGTTTCCTAAATCCAAAGCTTCTGACACATTATTTTTTGAAAAGGGAATGCAGAAATTATCAAGAGAAGAAAATATTAGAATTAGTAAGACTGTAAAAAAAGTAATGGAACACGTAACTGGAAAAGCAGGCTATTGTCAAGCAATGAGAACTATTCTACTAGAAATATGTGGTAACTCAATTGAATGGGCAGATACAGAAAATAAACAATGGCTATTAGGCGTTAAATATGAAGATCAGAAGGCAATTATTACAGTTACTGATGTAGGGAAAGGTATATTAAATACATTACACCGAAAGTTCGGTCAAAAGCTTTCAGATATGGCAGGTTTCAAGTCTGATGATAAAATCTTAGAACAAGCCTTTGATAAAAAATATGGTTCAAAATCTAAAAAAAGTAATAGAAATAAAGGCTTACCATTCATAAAGAATAAATTTGAAGGTGGGAAAATATCAGAATTGAAAGTTATTACAAATAATGTAATTTTACATTTTGATAATCAACAAAACTCTAGAGAATTAAATAACTATTCTTTAGATGGTACTTTTTACAGATGGGTAGTAACAACAGAATGTTTTAATAATTAAACTGAACATTATGAAAAATAAAAGAAATATAAGTGTTTTAGATTCTTTCTCAGAATATCCTGGTTTAAGACATTGTGCTGTAAGTGATGATTCTGGTGAAGAGTTTTACCACAAGGTTTTAAACAAAGAATTTAAAGATGCCTTAGACAATAACGAGATTTTAATTGTTAATCTTGATAATACGGCAGGATATGCTCCTTCGTTTCTAGACGAAGCTTTTGGGAATTTAGTTTATGATTTCTCAATGGAGACGGTAAAAAATAATATTAATATTATTTCCGAAGAAGAACCTTCGTGGAAAGATATGATTTATGAAGAAACTTTTGTTCAATGGGAAGATAGGCGAAAAAGTAATGAAGCCCCTAAAATAACAGGAAATCATTCAGAATGGTATCGTCTTAACGCTAATGGTGAACTTGAATATAAGACATGGAACTAATGTGTTGTACAAAACCGTTAATGGAAATATCAGACTGGATTGCAATTGGAGCTGTTCTAATTAACGGAGGTTTAGCATTTTGGATTGTACGTACGATTCAAAATAAATTAGCGAATAAAAGAGTTTTAAAAGACCATTTTATTGCAGAAATAAAAGAAGTTAGAGAACAGTATAAATGTCAATTAAACAACCTTTATTCTGGAAAGTGTAAGCCAAAAGAATTGCTTCCTTGGTTTAAGTTGATGAATATAAAAGTTAATGACTTAATGACTCTTGTTAATCAGAAATATAAAATTGACAAAGAGAAACTGAAACCTTACCAAACGGACTTGCGGAATGTTGTTACTGAAAGTGAGGATTATATTAACAATTTCAAACAAAATAGAGAAATAGAGTTTTCAGATAAATCAAAAACAGATATAATACAGTTTCAGCAGTTAAATAATTCAATATTTAATGAGTTGATTGTTAGCGTAAATGATTTCAATTAGCCCCGCTCTTCGAAGTCTCCTGACTTCGAAGGAAATAAAAAGATAAGAATGGATTACAATCAAAATATAAGAGGAATTATATAAATGAAGCTACAATAAAA
>Ga0209533_1005354_pt1 | contig 10944 bp, 7 predicted proteins | sample COG_04_FD_184748 | JGI IMG/M metagenome (GOLD analysis project Ga0209533, IMG submission 184748) | Pelagic Microbial community sample from North Sea - COGITO 998_met_04 (SPAdes) (version 2) | ecosystem: Environmental > Aquatic > Marine > Neritic zone/Coastal water | place: Helgoland, sampling... | reverse complement strand
TCATTTTCCTCTAAGGTTATAAAATTAACTTCTGCTAGAGCACCTGCAAGGCTTATAGCACCCTTAACCTCACTAGAATATCCGTCATTTCCACTATCACCTTCAATACCTCCAACAGCGTTAAACGCCTCGATTAGATCGGGCTCTATAATCTCGTCTTCTTGCAGAAAAGCCGCATGCGCAGCAATAACACCACCGGCAGAATTGCCCCCAAAATAAATCTGATTTTCATCAATTGCGTATGGATTACCCTCTTCTGCCACCGTTTTTCTAAAGTAGCGAACTGCAGCCCTTCCGTCACTTAATGCTCTAACTACGCCATTGGTAGCAGATTGTGAGGAAATTAAATCTAGAACAGACATCAATCGGTACGAAATAGAAGCAACCACATACCCTCTTTTTGCAAAGGTATTTCCTAGCGTGACCATGGTTGGGTTTGTTCGCTCTCCGGCTACAAAGACACCTCCATGAGCTAAAATTAATAAGGGTCTATTAGTATTTGTATCACCTAGAGCTTGGTAAATGTCTACTTTAAGGTTGTGAACCGATGAGTATTTAACCGTTGTCACAGAAACCTCTTCAAAGAGTTCTTCCTGATACCTTCCATCGCATTGAGCGCTTAGGGAAAGTGTAGCAAAAAATACGAACAACACTCCAATGCTCATTATTAACTTGGCTTTTTTCATAGAGAGCGAATTTACCATAATTAAAAGCAAGAGCAAAAAAAATTAAAGAGTAGTCTGGAAATTTTAAAAACACCTTTAGGTCTAAAAGGAGAAAATACTGCACAAAAAAACCCCAAACTTTCGTTTGAGGTTTTTGGTGAGGTCGGAACCGGATTCGAACCGGTGTACATGGTTTTGCAGACCATTGCCTAGCCGCTCGGCCATCCGACCCTAATTAAAGGGATGACAAATGTAACAATTTAGAGGGCGTTTGCAAAGAATCTAAAAAGAATTTGAAACTTATCTTTTGGCACGCATCTCTACACTCACTCTTTGCACGTCGCCTTGAATAGGTGCTTTGTGCTTAACCACCACAACCTTAGCCTCTTCAATAGTTGGGAGCTCCGTTAACAATTGATCTAGTATGCGCTGAACCACATGCTCAATTAACTTAGAACGAATAGCCATTTGCTCCTGTACAATTCTTGAAATAGCTACGTAATCGATAGTATCTGCTAATTTATCGGTCTTGGAAGACACCGCTAAATCTGTGTTAACCTCCACATAAACACTGTAATCTGTACCTATCATTCCTTCTTCGTCCATGCAACCATGGTAGGCATAACAACGAATATCTTCTACACGAATAATTCCCACAACTACTTTTTTAGGATTGTTAATGCGCGTTCAATTCTTTTAAGAACTTCTTCTTTACCCAGCAAAGCAGAGATTTCGTTCATTGACGCGCCTGCACCCAAACCGGTTACAGAAACACGAAATCCTGGCATTACAGCACCAAAACCAAGCGCTTTAGCTTCGAGAAAGGATTTAAAGCATGCGCCTATGTTTTCTGCATCAAATGTTGGTAAATCTTTCAGCAAATCACTCAATTCTGAAAGGATGGCCGGGGTATGTTCTTTCCACTTTTTTTTGATTGTTTTCTCATCGTACGAAGTTGGAGCTTCAAAAAAGTAACGTCCTTCCGTTAAAATATCTTCAACAAAAGTAGCGCGCTCTTTCATTAAATCACATACCGCAGCTGTGTAATGAGTCTCGGCGCTCAAGTTTTCAGCTTTTAAAAAAGGCTGCAATTGAGAAGCTAACTCCACTCCCGAATACATTCTTAAATACTGCTGGTTAAACCAGTTTGTTTTATCAAAATCAAATTTTGCACCAGCCTTTCCAACGCGTTCTAAAGAAAAAGCCGCAATCAATTCGTCCATAGAAAACAACTCTTGGGTAGTCCCTGGGTTCCAACCTAAAAAGGCTAGCATATTGGTAAACGCACCAGGGTAATAACCTCGTTCTCTGTACCCCGAAGATTGCTCACCAGTTTCAGGGTTTTTCCAGTTGGCAGGAAAAACAGGGAATCCCAATCGATCTCCATCTCTCTTGGAAAGTTTTCCATTTCCATCTGGACGAAGAATTAAGGGCAAATGCGCAAATTTTGGCATCAAATCAGACCAGCCCAAAAATCGATATAGTAAAACGTGTAAGGGAGCTGATGGCAACCATTCTTCTCCACGTATTACGTGAGAGATATTCATTAAGTAATCGTCAACAACATTAGCCAGGTGGTACGTTGGCATACCATCAGATTTAAACAACACTTTGTCGTCTAAATTATTGGTATTAACCGAAACCCAACCTCGAATGGAATCTTCAAACTTCACTTCCTCATTTCGAGGCATTTTAACGCGCACAATATAAGGATCTCCTTGAGCCAAACGCTTTTCTACCTCGGCTGCAGGTAAGGTTAACGAATTTTGCATACCACTTCGCGTTACCGCATTGTATTGCGGAGCTGCCATTCCAGCCGCTTTTAAACGCTCTCGCATCATAGTCAACTCTTCTGGAGTATCAAAACCATAGTAAGCATTACCCGATTCGATAAGTTGCTCGACGTATTGTCTGTACATAGGTTTTCGTTCAGACTGTCGGTAAGGACCATTTTCGCCCCCAACTGAAGCGCCTTCGTCTATAGTCATCCCGCACCAGTTAAGCGCATCTACCACATAATCTTCTGCACCGGGTACATAACGAGTTTGATCCGTATCTTCTATGCGTAACAAAAAATCGCCACCGTGTTTCTTTGCAAATAAATAGTTGTAAAGTGCTGTTCTTACACCACCCATGTGTAAAGGCCCTGTTGGGCTTGGGGCAAACCTTACTCGAACGCGTCTATCTTCCATATTTATATAAATTTTGGACTGCGAAATTACAAATTATTAAATTGAAGATTCAAAATATAAATATGAGATTTTAAAATTCAACTAATGGCGTATTAAAAACAAGACTAGAGATTGAAAAAGAAAGTAAATTAAGTGCTAAAAATAGTAGAATGACAGTACTAAAAGGGCCTTAAAAACAGCCCTTCAATTGCTTTTTTAAAACACTGTTTTTGTAAGCGTACAGCAAATAACTTACTTCTAGTAATATCTTATATAAATACATTACTTTTGTTGTATGCAAAACGCCTATGAAATATTAATAAATAAGCTCAGCGCTTTTACTCAAAAATATTACCAAAACCTTTTATTGAGAGGTTTAATCGTAAGTTTTAGTTTGGTAGCCTTTGCTGTAATTTCTTTTGCCTTATTGGAACATTTCGGTAGGTTTAGTATGGCGTCGAGGTCTATTTTATTTTGGACGTTCTCAGTACTTTCTAGCTTTATATTGGTTGTTTGGGTGCTTATTCCAATACTAAAACTCATTAAATTAGGAAAACGACTGAGTGATGAGGAGGCTGCAAAGATCATAGGGAAACACTTTCCTTTAGTAGCAGATAAACTTTTAAATGTGATTCAGCTCAAGCAACAAAATAAAGATGGTGTTGGATTGTTAGAAGCCAGTATAAACCAAAAAGCACTCAACTTAAAACCAATTCCTTTTGTAAATGCGGTTAACTTTCTAGAAAATAAGCGTTACTTAAAATACGCCTTGATTCCTGTTTTAATTTTTGGCGGATTCATTTTAGCAGATAGCGAAAAAATTATAACAGAAAGTTCTGCTAGGATACTAGACTATAAAACAGCTTATGTAAAACCTGCACCCTTTGTTTTTACGGTGACGAATGAAAAGCTCGAGTGTGTTCAAAATGAAAATTTCACACTCTCACTTCAATTAGAAGGTGAAGAAATTCCTACAGATGCGTACATAGATCTTAATGGCTTGGCCATCAAAATGACCAAGCGCGCAAACCATCAATTTGACTACACCTTTAACAACATCCAAAGCACAAAAAACATAAAATTTAATGCGGGTGGCTTGTACTCAAACAATCACAAAATAAACGTATTGGCTGCACCTAGTTTAACTAACTTTAGCTTAAAGCTTACGTATCCAAATTATACCCAAAAGAAAAAAGAAACGCTCGAAAATGTAGGAGAAGTATTAGTGCCAGAAGGAACGAAAGCACAATGGCTTTTTTCTACAGCTAATGTAGACAGCTTTAAGGTTTTGTGGGGTAAAGAAGAAGCCATGGCTAGGCAAGTAAAACCAAACGAATTTTCGCTTACAAGACGCGCCCGAGAAACTAAAAACTACACCCTACTCCCCTTTAACGAACATGTCATCACTGTGGATTCGGTATCTTATTTATTTAAGGTCATTAAAGACGGACACCCTATTGTTGATGTAAGCGAAGTGGTAGACTCTACCTCTTTAAAGATTCGCTATTTTAAAGGAGAAATAAAAGACGATTATGGATTTAGTGCGCTCGAATTTGTGGTTAATAATACAAATAGCAATTGGGATAGTGTTGTTTCTATAGCATTTGATAAAAACCTGAAGACTGACGAGTTCTTTTTCATATTCGATATGAATAGTATTGAGTTTAAAGCAGAAGACGCTCTTGAATATTACTTTAAGGTGAGCGATAACGATGCAGTTAACGGAGCGAAAACCAGTAGAAGCAGAAATTTTGAATTTCAAGCGCCTAGTAAAGAAGAACTGCAAGAACTGCAAGCTGAAAAAACAGACGAACTAAAAAATACGTTAGAGAATAACGTTGAGCTTGCAAAAGAAATACAGGAAGAGTTTGAAGAATTGCGAAAAAAATTATTGGACAAAAAAGAGCTTAGCTGGGAAGACAGACAAAAAGCAAATGAGGTATTAGAAAAGCAAAAGCAACTTGAAAAAAACATTGATAAAATTGCCGAAAAAAACAGAGAAAAAAATGCAATGCTCAATGAGTTTTCTGAGGAGGACAAACGAATTTTAGAAAAGCAAAAACAACTCCAAGATTTAATGGATGAGTTGATGACTGAAGACATGCGTGAGCTTTTTGATGAGATGGAAAAACTCATGGAAGAAATGAAAACCGATGAGTGGATGGAAAAACTCGAGGAACTTCAATTGAATAACGAGGATTTAGAAAAAGAATTAGATCGGAATTTAGAACTGTTAAAGAAATTTGAATTTGAGCAGTCTTTAGAAGAAAGTTTGGATGCATTAAAAGAACTAAAAGAGAAACAAGAACAACTGCAATCGGATAACCTAGAAAAAACCAAACCGCAAGAAACCATTACCGAGGAACAAGAAAAATTAAATGAAGAATTTCAAAAACTTTCGGAAAAACTAGACGATCTGCAAGAAAAAAATTCAGCGCTAGAGAAAAAAGAAAACCTACAAGAAACGAAAGAACTGCAAGAATCTATAGCTCAGGATATGCAGGAAAGCAAAGAAAATTCAGAAAAGAAAAAAAGAAAAAAAACGGCTGAATCTCAAAAACAAGCGCTCGATAAAATGGACGACTTGGAGAAGAAACTGGAACAGGCTAAAAAAGAATCTGGAGACAGTGGGCCTTCTGAAGATATGGATGCTTTGAGGCAAATACTAGAGAACCTTATAGACCTGTCAATAGACGAAGAGGAACTCCTTAACAATTTGGCTGAGACGAATAAAAATGATCCTGAATACGTAAGCCTAATACACTGGCAAAACAAACTCAGCGACGATTCTAAAATCTTAGAAGATTCCCTGTACGCGTTAAGCAAAAGACAGATGCAAATAAAGGCAACCATTAATAGAGAAATGAGTGCCATTACCACAAATTTTGAGAAGTCTCTGGCAAATATGGCTGAGCGTCAAACAAACAAAGCTTTAGAAGAGCAACAACTCGTCATGACATCTGCCAACAACTTAGCCCTCATGTTGAGCGATGTATTGCAAAGCATGCAAGAAGATTTGGCAAATAAAACCCCTGGAGAACAACAATGCAGTAAACCAGGCTCTGGAAACCCAAAACCAAGCGATCTTAAAAAGATGCAACAAAAGCTAAAAGAGCAGCTAGAAAAAATGAAAAAAGGGAAGGATGGAGAAAAAGGAAAGAAACCAAAACCTAAGCCCGGACAAGGTAAAGATTTAGCAAAAATGATGGGCAGGCAAGAAATGATTAGAAAGCAACTGGAAAAAATGGCGGAGAAGATTGAAGAGTCTGAAAATGGAAATGCTGAAGGACTTAGAGATGCTATAAAAAACATGGAAAAAACTGAAGAGGATATCGCAAATAATTCGATTACGCAAGAAACACTAAACAGGCAAAATCAAATTATTGAACAGCTTTTAAAGGCAGAAAATGCTGAACAAGAAAGAGATAAAGAAGAGAAAAGAGAAGCGAAAGAAGCAGACCAAATTCCCCATCAAATTCAAAATTTACTTGAGGAATATAAGGCTAACAAACTTAAACAAGCAGAGCTTCTGAAAACCATACCTCCAAAGCTAAGACCCTATTACAAAGAAAAGGTGAAAGATTATTTTCAAAAACTAGAGCAAGAATAATGAGCGAATCGAACATTGAATTTCACTCAGAAGGAGATTTTGTACTTAGCAACCCTCAAGAAATTAAAGATTGGTTTGCCCAAGCAGCAATGAAAGAGGGAAAGCTAATGGGTGCATTAAACTGTATTTTTTGCGACGATACGTATCTGCATAAACTGAATGTTGAATTTCTGAAACACGATACGTATACCGATATAATTACCTTTGATTACAGTGTAGGAAATGAGCTTATAGGTGATTTATACATAAGTGTAGAAAGAGTAAAAGAAAATGCTGGAACGTTTGATGTTACTTTTGAAAATGAACTAAAAAGAGTGCTCATACATGGTTTACTTCACCTTTGCGGTTATAAAGACAAAACAGCACAGGAGGCAGATGAGATGCGAGCGAAAGAAAATAAATACTTGAAACTTTTAGTGTAAATTAATGATTGTCAGCGTTTTACATTTACATTAAAACGTGTTAGTCACGAATTAAAATTGTTCCACGTGGAACCAAACTATGTTTAAAGAAGAATACGATGTAATTGTGGTAGGCGGCGGACATGCCGGATGTGAGGCAGCTGCGGCAGCAGCAAACCTAGGTGCAAAAACACTACTGGCTACCATGAACATGGATACCATAGCGCAAATGTCTTGCAACCCTGCGATGGGAGGCGTGGCAAAAGGACAAATAGTGAGAGAAATTGATGCACTAGGTGGTTATGCTGCAATGGTTACAGACGAAACCATGATTCAGTTTAAAATGCTAAACAGCTCAAAGGGACCCGCGATGTGGAGTCCAAGAGCGCAGTCAGATCGCATGCTGTTTTCAAGAAAATGGAGAATGGTACTTGAAGGCATAAAGAATCTTGATTTTTGGCAAGAAATGGTGACTGGATTGCTTGTTGAAAACAATAAAATTGTAGGCGTTAAAACCGGATTGGGTGTTGAGATGAAAGCTAAAAATGTAATCTTGACCAATGGAACATTTCTCAACGGACTCATACACATTGGAGACAAAAGTTTTGGAGGTGGTAGAGCATCAGAAAGAGCGTCAACAGGAATAACAGAAGAACTAAAGGCTTTGGGCTTTGAAGCTGGAAGAATGAAAACAGGAACGCCTCCAAGAGTAGATGGAAGAACGCTAGACTACTCAAAAATGGAAGAACAACCGGGGGACGATAACATTGTTGGCTTTTCTTACATGCCCACTAAAAAGCCTACAAAACAAAGGTCTTGTTACATCACTTACACCTCAGAAGAAGTTCATAAAATCCTACAAAAAGGCTTTGAGAAATCGCCAATGTTTCAGGGAAGAATTAAAGGATTAGGCCCGAGGTACTGCCCTTCTATCGAAGATAAAATTACACGATTTGCAGACAAAGATAGACACCAAATATTTGTGGAACCAGAAGGATGGGACACCTGCGAAATTTATGTGAACGGATTCTCTACTTCGCTTCCAGAAGACGTGCAAATTGAAGCGCTAAGGAAAATACCAGGCTTTGAAAATGCAAAAATGTTTAGACCAGGATACGCAATAGAATACGATTATTTTGCGCCTACACAGCTGAAACATACACTAGAAACGAAACTGGTTGAGGGGCTTTACTTTGCAGGACAAATAAATGGAACTACAGGGTATGAAGAAGCAGGATGCCAAGGTTTGATGGCAGGAATAAATGCATGCTTGAGAACACAAGGTAAAAAACCGTTTGTACTGAGTAGATCAGAAGCATACATAGGCGTTTTGATAGACGACCTAATTACAAAAGGTACAGACGAGCCCTACAGAATGTTTACATCTAGAGCAGAATACAGAATATTACTCCGACAAGACAATGCAGACCTAAGGCTAACACAAAAAGGATACGATCTTGGTTTGGTAACAAACGAAAGAATAGAGCGGTTTAACACGAAACTAGAATACATAGAAAAACTTAAAAAATTCTTCAACGAAACAGCTGCAATACCCGAAGAGATAAATCCAATTTTGGAGCAACTAAAGTCAAGCCCAATTCAACAAAAAACAAAGCTGACTAAAATCTTATCTAGACCCCAAGTAGAGTTCAAAAATATTGAAAAACTCAAATCAATAACCGCTTTTTTTAAAGAGAATGGGAAGAATAATGAAGCCATAGAAGAGACCTTTATACAAATAAAATACAGTGGATACATAGCGCGCGAAAAAGACAATGCAGAAAAAACAACAAGACTTGAAAACATAAAAATCCCAGAAAATTTCGATTACGAAAAACTTGCGTCGCTCTCTAATGAAGCAAAACAAAAACTGGGCACACTAAAACCAAGTACAATAGCGCATGCTGGACGGATTTCTGGAGTATCTCCGTCAGATATTTCAGTACTCTTAGTATACATGGGAAGATAACAAACTCCTCTCCTACCCTTGCTTAAATAAGCTACTGCTCTCGCATCTTAAAATCAGTACAGCAATGTTCCACGTGAAACATAAATTCAAACTAGATCAAAACAATTTTTACGTATTTAAGGCAAGCTAAGAGCCGTTTAATCAAAAAAGGTGTAGAGCCATGAAAAATAGCTGAAGTGGGCTGAGACAGCGCTTAAAACTAAAAGTTAAAAAAGGAGTAACGACTATTCTAATATGCTGAATAACAATAGTTTATGATTTACTCCTTGGGAACTAGACTAAAATACAAACAAAATAGATTGCAGAAAAATAAAAAAACATAGAAGCAAAAAAAAGCGTCATCAAAAAAGTGATTATTAAAAAAGATGACTTAACTCACAATAAATTTTAAAGTTAACAAAGCTGTAAAAAACATATCACATGAAATCTTCAAAATTTAGAATAATGAGAAAACTCCTAAATGGTTTCCTATTTATCCCAATTATGACCCTAGCTCAATCCTATAACATAGGACATACAAATATGGCCTTTTTTGACGAAGCTAGAAATAGAAGTATTTCAACGGAAATCTATTATCCAGCTGATGAAACGGGCGAAAATGTTGAACTGGCTAACGGTGGGTTTCCTGTTATTGTATTCGGACACGGATTTTTAATGGCGTACGAAGCCTATGCAAACTTTTGGACAGAATTAGTTCCTAAAGGATATATTATGGCTTTCCCAACGACAGAGATGAGTCTAAGTCCTGCTCATGAAGAATTAGGAGCAGATTTAAAATTTGTTGCAGATGAGATGCTTAATTTAAATAATGAAGAAAGTACAATCTTCTATAATTCTATTCTTACAAAAACAGCGCTAATGGGTCACTCTATGGGTGGTGGTGCTTCACTTTTGGCTTCAGAAAACAACGCGACGATAAGCACGGTAATTAACTTTGCGGCAGCAGAAACAACGCCATCAGCAATTATGGCTGCAGCTAATATTAATGTACCGGCGCTTATTTTCTCGGGTGAGGAAGATTGTGTTGCGCCTGAAATAGAAAACCAGATTCCCATGTATGAGGCAATAAATTCTGATTGTAAAACACTTGTTAAAGTGAAAAATGGAGGTCATTGTTATTTTGCAGACAACAATTTTGCTTGCAATTTAGGGGAAACTTTTTGTGATAATAATTTTGTTATAACTAGAGAAGAACAGCATGAAACCACCTTTGCATTTCTTAATTTGTGGTTGGATTATACGCTTAACGATAACGAAAATGCTTTTGTGGAATTTAACGACGCTATACAATCATCAAATCTTGTAAATTATGAGCAGACATGTACATCGTTAAATACAAATGAAAACATAAACAATGACACATTTGCTATTTACCCAAACCCGGTAAAAAACGAATTTATAATAAACATACCAGAAAAAGCATGCAACGGTAAGTATACTATTTCTGATCTGTACGGTCAAGTAGTACAACAAAATAAAACGATCAACTGCAAAACATCAATAAACGTGTCAGCACTAGCCAAAGGAGTTTATATACTTACCTATTCCAATGATCACAAACAACAAACCACTACATTCTTAAAGTAGATTTGAATTGTTCGTTTTGAAAATAAAAAGCACATCTTTAAAATGATAGAACTTTAACGCAACTTAGTTGCATTAGAAAATATCTTTTGTAATTTTGTAAAAAAAAAGATGCGTTTAAGTGTAACATCATATTTGTTCCATCCAGATAGGCTTGGAGTTATCGCCAGTACACTATGTTTAATTCATTGCCTTGCAACCCCATTTATATTTGTTGCACAGTCATGCGCAACAAGTTGCTGTGCTTCGGCTCCAAGTTGGTGGGTGTATTTTGACTACCTGTTTCTAACCATTTCATTTTTCGCTATCAGGCGTTCGGCTCAAATGACGAAGTATAAAAGTATGAAATACGCGCTACTAATAAGCTGGAGTGTATTGTTTGTGTTAATTGTAAATGAAAGTACAGGGATCGTTGTTTTGAGTAAAAGCCTTGTATATTTTATGGCTATTGTACTTTCTTCGCTACATATATACAATCTAAACTTCTGCAAATGCACTGAAAAAAGTTGTTGCACTACTAAAATTTAAATACAGTAAATACAAT
>Ga0209533_1005350_pt1 | contig 10947 bp, 7 predicted proteins | sample COG_04_FD_184748 | JGI IMG/M metagenome (GOLD analysis project Ga0209533, IMG submission 184748) | Pelagic Microbial community sample from North Sea - COGITO 998_met_04 (SPAdes) (version 2) | ecosystem: Environmental > Aquatic > Marine > Neritic zone/Coastal water | place: Helgoland, sampling... | reverse complement strand
GTTTATTGTCCATTATCGTAAGTTGTTATATCTTCGAAAAAAAATAATAAGAATATGATTTTAATTGCTGACGGAGGTTCTACAAAGGCAGACTGGATTGCTATTAACAGTGAGAAAGAAGAAGTGTTTAGAGTTCGAACTTTAGGTTTAAATCCTGCAGTGGTAGGAGAAGAGGAACTGCAGAATAGGATTATTAATATGTTTCAGTTAATGAACATTAAAGATGCCGTAACTGAAATTCATTTTTATGGCGCTGGTTGCGGAACCCCAGGACCAGTAGCAATTTTAAAAGAGATTTTAGAAACCATCTTTATAAACGCTGTAATTTATATTGCAGAAGATATGTTGGCAGCGGTATATGCCGCTACTGGAAAAGAACCTGCGATGGTTTGTATTTTAGGAACGGGATCTAATAGTTGTTATTTTGATGGAGAAAATATAGAAATGTTGGCGCCTTCTTTAGGATATATTCTAATGGATGAGGCCAGTGGTAATTATTTTGGAAAAAAATTAATTGTAGATTATTTTTATAAAAAAATGCCAAAAAATATCTGTTTAGAGTTTGAAAAGGAATTTAACTTAGATGCAGATCACATTAAAAAGAATATTTACAAAGAAGTAAATCCGAATATGTATTTGGCGTCATTTGCGAAATTCATGTTCGAGTTTAAAGATGAAAAGTATATTAAAAGGTTAATTAAGAAAGGTTTTCAAGAGTTCTTTAAATGTCGCGTTTTACCATATAATGTAGATAATAATTCAAAAATCTATTTTATTGGCTCAATAGCACACTATTTTAAAGATGTTTTAGAAAAAGTAGCTGGTAAAAATAACTTAACAATTACAGGCGTTATTCAAAGACCCATTGATAATTTGTTGGCATATCATAAGGAAAATATCAATCTATAAGAGCAAGTATTCTTTCTAATTGCATACCTCTAGACCCTTTAATTAAAACTGATTTATTTTCTAAACTATTCTGAATGAGATAGGCTTCTAAGGCTTCAAAATTTTCAAATTGCTTATTTTTTGTTTGTGTTTTATAGAAATGCGCTCCTACATAGAATGTCTGCGAAAAGCAGAAGGCATCCGCTATATTTACAATGGTTTGATGTTCTGCATCACTTTGCTTTCCTAACTCAAACATATCGCCCAAAATAACAACTTTTGAAGCTTTTTTAAGTGTTGAGAAATTCTCTAAAGCAACTTCCATACTCGAGGGGTTTGCATTGTAAGCATCTAAAATAATATGATTGCTTTCTTTTTCAATGATTTGCGAGCGGTTATTTGTGGGGATATAATTTTCAATGGCCTTCTTAATTTCCGTGTATTTTAGTTTAAAATGAATACCAATAGTTATGGCTGCCAAAATATTTGTGTAATTATAAGCTCCTATTAGATTGCTTTCAATTCTACCATTTTCAGATACTATTTTCACAAATGGATCTGCTCCCATAAATTTAAGGTCCTCAGGAAAACAAATCGTTTTAAGCTCTATTGTTTTTTCAACTTGAAGAGGATCTTTAGGATTTATAAAGGCAATTTTTTGATGTTCCTCTAAAAAGGCATACAATTCACTCTTTCCCTTAATTACACCCTCAATGCCTCCAAAACCCTCTAAGTGCGCTTTTCCGAAATTTGTAATATAACCAAAATCGGGTGCTGCAATACCGCATAAAAATTCAATTTCTTTTTGATGATTAGCACCCATTTCTACAATACCAATTTCAGTATTTGGCGTCATAGATAGCAAAGTTAAAGGCACACCAATATGGTTGTTTAGATTTCCTAAAGTAGCGGTAGTGTTGTATTTTTCTGAGAGTACCGTGTTTATTAATTCTTTGGTAGTTGTTTTGCCATTACTGCCAGTTAGTGCAATAATAGGTATGCTTAATTGTAATCGATGATAGTTTGCTAATTGTTGCAATGTCTCTAAAACATTATCAACTACAATAGTTTTGTCATTTATTTTAAATTCAATTTCATCAATAATTGCAAATGCTGCACCTTGCTCTAGAGCAGTATGGGCAAATTTATTCCCGTTAAAATTTTCACCTTTTAAAGCAAAAAATAGGGTATGTTCTCTAATATTCCTGGTATCGGTATCTACTAGAAAATATTTTGAATACAGTTTATAAATTTCATCTATTTTCATTGTTTAAAGATAAAAAAAATCCTCATTGCTTGGTAACAATGAGGATTAAATATTTTTAAAAATATAAATTATTTACTACGAACAGCGTTTGTCTTTTTTCTGTATGCCATCGGGCCTAGCTTATCTGTAACACATCTAAAACCAATAAAATTAGTTGCCATAAATTCTGGTAAGTATCTTCTTTGTGCAGGGTCTAACCAATACTCTCTATCGGCCCATGACCCGCCTTTATAAACTCTTGTATGATCACTAATTAAAGTACTACGTTTTTTAGTGTCTACAGTAATTACTTCGACACCAGTATTAGGGTCTGTAACTCTTTTTGGATCTTGAGGTGAATTATACATACTAGGTTTAGATGCAAAGCTATCTTGGTCATCTTTGTAGAATCTTGACGAATTTAAATCTCCATCAGAAATATTTACATTGTCAGATTTAGAAAAATTTGTTCTAAAAGTAGCATCGTTTTTTGTGATTGGAATGTATTTAATAGCTCCAGGAAGTTGTTTTGGTCGAATGCTTCCATTTGGTAATGTATCATATTCTACCGCTACATCATCACCTACAATAACAACTTTACCTTCTTTATTAATTGATTTTTTTGTAAAAACGTTTCCTCTGAAATAGTTAAAGTCATTCGCTTCATTGTTAATAATAGGTCTGTAAATATCTGCTACCCATTCTGCAACATTTCCAGACATATCATACAAGCCAAAAGCATTTGGTGGGTACGATTTTATTTCAATAGGTATATCAGAACCATCAGAACTCCACCCTGGTAAACCACTATATGAACCTTTTCCCTGTTTAAAGTTTGCTAATTGATCCCCTCGGTATTTAGTATCCTTAGATCTCGTGTATTTTCCATCCCAAGCATATTTTTTTCTCCCTCTAATATTATTATACTCTCTATTTTCCGCAACTGCTTTTGCTGCAAATTCCCATTCAACTTCTGTGGGAAGTCTATATTTTTGTTGCAAAACACCATCTGCTTGTGTTATTTTTCTTCCTTGAAAAGCATCTTTTCCTAGCTTTGCAGCCCCTTTTTTTCTTCTTGTTTTTACACCTCTTTTATAAATAGTTGTATCAAGCTCTTTGCCATCTATTTTTGTAAACAAGTTGTCAGAATCACTTAAGAATCTGTCTGTATCAAAAAAGTTCCTTGTAGAATCTAATTCGAAAATGTTTTCAATATGACCTTTATCTATTAATTGCTTTAAGTTTACAACGTTTGTTCTCCATTTGCAATACTCATTTGCCTGCAACCAAGTAACACCAACTACAGGGTATTCTGCATACGCAGGATGTCGAAAATAATTTTGTGTTAAAATATCTGTATTTCCTAAGCTTTTTCTCCAAACTAAAGTGTCTGGTAAAACAGAGTTGTAAATATGTTTGTATTTTTCCTCTGAAGGAGAAAATACATCTTTCGTATATTGCACATATAAGAAATATTCAGAATTAGTAACTTCTGCTTCATCCATGAAAAATGGACGAACATGCATTTTTTTAGGTGTCGTATTCCAATCAAACATTACATCATCTTGCACTTGGCCCATTGTAAAAGAGCCACCTTCAACAAGTACCATGCCTAAAGGGGCATCTTTATTTTCAAAAGAACTATTTTTTATGTAGTTTCCATTTTTAGGATCGTTAAATGATAAACCTGTTAATCGAGAGGTGTTATTTGACTTATTGCTGCTACAACTTATAAAAAGAATAGTAGTTAGTACAAGGATAGATATATTTAATATTTTTTTCATTTCCGTAGAGAAATTTTTTTTGGTTCTATTCGGTAGGCAATTTACAATAAATATAATTTATTGCAAGAAAAATTTAGAATTTAACTCCTCCTTTTTTCATTCACTTTTTATTAAACGTTCGCTTTTTAGATTTAGTATAAATTATCTTTGTTTCAGATTAAAATATCTGCTACAAATTTGCGTTATTTGAATACTATTTATGAAAAGATATTTTTTACTTATTTTAATACTACTTTTAAGTCAATACGTAACTTCACAGGTAAACAATTCTGTATTAGCTGCAGGAGATTGGTATAAGTTCTCAATAGATACCACGGGTGTTTTTAAAATTGATAAAAGCTTATTACAGAGAATTGGTATTAATACAAACGGATTAAATCCCAAGAATATTCAAATTTTTGGAAATGGAGGTGCCTTATTACCGGTTTTAAATAGCGATTTTAGAATTCAAGATTTAAAAGAAAATGCTATATTTATAGAGGGTGAGGCCGATGGAAGCTTTGATGCAAATGATTTTATTTTATTTTATGCCAAAGGACCGCACGATTGGGTTTTAAATACTGCGAAGAAAACAGCAAATCATCGGCAAAATATATATTCAGATAAAGCCTACTATTTTATAACCGTTGGCAGCAGTAACGGAAAAAGAATTACTAAAAAGGCAACGAATACAACCCAAGCAAGTACCATAATTACTTCTTTTGATGATTTTACATTTTATGAAAAAGATGAAATAAATTTAATAGCTGCAGGAACACAATGGTTTTTTTATGACGATTTTAATATAGAGAATACCCAAACGTTTACAATACCCTTTTCAAATGCTTTAAAAAACACTGCTGTATCTGTTAAGATTAGAGCTGTAAGTACTTCTATAAGCTCTTCATTAATGGAAGTAAAGGTAAATGGTTTAGCCTATCCAGCACTCAATTTCTCGCCGATAAATTCTAGTAATAAAGCCAACGCTTCTGAAAAAATTAGTCTTGTAGAAAATTCTTCAGATTTTATAAAAATTGAAATTAATTATAATAATAACGGAAATCCTTCGGCAAACGCGTATTTAGATTTTATAGAGATTGTTGGTAAAAAGGAATTAAGGGCGGATGCTACCCAGTTTTCTTTTAGAAGTTTCGAGCAATCTAATGCAATTGGTGTGGTAGAATATCAAATTAAAAATGCAACGAACATTTTTCAAGTTTGGGATGTTTCAAATTTTTTATTACCTAGTGCTATTTCCAATGAAGCAACGGATTCTAACTTTATATTTAGAGACAATGGTGGGCAGCCAAAGGAGTATGTTGTTTTAAATGAATCTGATTTTTATATTCCAGAAACTATAGAAAATGCAAAAATTGTAAATCAAAATTTGCATGCATTAAGGGATCTTAATTATGTTATAATTACAAGCAGTGAGTTGGCTTCTGAAGCAAAGAGATTAGCCGAGTATCATGAAGTAAATTCTGGTTTAACAACAAAAGTGGTACTTCTAGATGAAATTTATAATGAGTTTTCCTCAGGTTCTAAAGATATAACGGGTATCAGAGATTTTATTCAGCACATATATGATCCAGATTCACCTGTAGAAAAAAAACTAAAATACGTTTGCTTCTTCGGTGATGCATCTTATGATTATAAAGACAGACTTTCAGGCAATAATAATATTGTACCGGTAAAATTATCAGAGAACAGTTTCAATTTGGCAAGCTCTTGGGTTACAGACGATTTTTTTGTAATGCTTGGTGCAAATGAGGGTAAGATGAATGGTGCCGATACAATAGAGGTTGTTTCTAGCAGAATACCTGTTACTGGAGCCGCACAGGCAAGAACAGTAGTAGATAAAATTTTAAGTTATTACAGTAAGAATGCTACTGGAGATTGGCGAAATACAATTACTTTACTAGCAGATGATATAGATGCTGATTACGATATACCGATTCAAAAAGGAGTAGAGGTTATTGCAGATGCTATTAAAAAAAATAAACCTGTCTTTAACGTCAATAAAATTTATTTAGACTCATATGTACAACAAAATGCTTCTGGTGGTGAACGTTACCCAGAAGTAAATGATGCAATTACAAATGCCATTGAAAAAGGGACGTTGGTTTTAGATTATTTTGGTCATGGAGGAGAAGATGGCTTTGCTTCTGAGAAAATTTTAGAAAAACCACAGATTCAGGGGTTTTATAATCCCAATACATTGCCGTTATTAATAACGGTTACTTGTGATTTTTCTAGATTTGATAATCCCAGTAGGATAACTGCAGGTGAGTTAACATTTTGGAATAAGACTGGCGGTGCAGCAAGTATGATTACAACTACGAGAGAGGTTTTTATTTCTGTAGGGCAGCGTTTTAATGAAAGTTTAATTAAAGTTTTATTAGAATTTAATAATGAGGATGTAACTATTTCTGAGGCTTTAATGAATACTAAAAATAGTTTTACGAATACACAAAAATTCTTTATCTATTCTTTTGGTGATCCCGCAATGAAATTGGCAGTACCAGAGCCAAATATTCAAATTACAAAAATGAATGGGAAAGAGATGACCCAACCACAAGATACTTTAAAAGCGCTTTCTAAAGTTAGTTTTGAAGGCGTTGTTTTAGATAATATTGGCAACCGTTTATCTGATTTTAATGGAACACTTTCTACCACCGTTTTTGATAAATCTTTAGATAGAAAAACTTTAGGAAATAATAGTTTTGGTGAAATAATGGATTTTGATACGCAAGACAGTAAAATATTTAAAGGCAAATCTAGCGTGGTAAATGGTAGTTTTAGCTTTGATTTTATTGTTCCTAAAGATATTAAAATTGCTTTTGGAGAAGAAATAGATATAAATGGAGATCCTGTTTTTAAAAAAGGAAAAATAAGTTTATACGCAAATGACACAGTCTCATATAAAGAAAAGGCGGGGTATAATATAGATATTACCGTTGGTGGAATCGATGAAAATGCACCAGAAGACACTGCGGGTCCTGAGTTGAAGTTATTTATGAATGATGAATCTTTTATAGACGGTGGTACTACAAATGCTTCTCCTAATTTAATTGCAGTGCTTTCAGATATTAGTGGAATTAATACTTCTATTACAGCAATCGATCACGATATTATTGGCGTTTTAGATGGAGATGCCTTAAATCCTTTAGTATTGAATGATTTCTATGAGACCGAGTTAGACGATTTTACGAAAGGGAAAGTTACATATAGATTAAGAGATTTGGAAGTAGGACCGCATACCTTAAAAATAAAAGCATGGGATACGTATAATAATTCATCTGAGACAACGTTGAACTTTGTGGTGATTAGTGATGCGGTATTAAATTTAGAAAATGTGTTAAATTATCCAAATCCTTTTGTAAATTACACAGAATTTTGGTTCAATCACAACAAACCAAATGAAGCATTAGAGGTGCAAGTTCAAATATTTACAGTTTCTGGTAAACTTGTAAAAACGATTCACCAAAACATACAAACAACGGGTAGTTTGTCTAGAGATATTAGTTGGAATGGTTTAGATGATTTTGGTAATAAAATAGGGAAAGGAGTTTATGTTTATAGGCTAAGGGTAAAGGCAACGGAAACTAATTTAGTTTCTGAAAAGTATGAAAAGTTAGTAATACTTCAATAAAATTATATATTTGTAAAAAGAATAATAAGAAATAGAGATGAAAGAAGTAAAGAAAATAATTTTTTGTGTAGTATTAAGTGTTTTTGCAGTTGTTAAAATTTCATCTCAAACAGGTGGTATTACAACAGCAGCACCATTTTTATTAATTGTGCCAGATGCAAGAGCTGGTGGTATGGGAGATATCGGAGTAGCTACAAGTGCAGATGGTTTTTCATTATTTCATAACCCTGCAAAAATAGCATTTAGTAATAGGCAAATTATAACAGGAATTACCTATTCCCCTTGGTTAAGAAACTTAACAGATGATATTTTTATAGGAAGTGGTTCTTATATTAATAGATTTAGTGAAAATGCAGCTTGGGGTGCAGATTTTAAATATTTTTCTTTAGGTCAAATAGATTTAACAAATGATAGAGGAGAATCAAATGGCTCTATAAATCCGAATGAATTAGTTGCAACTGGTTCTTATTCTTTGAAATTAAGTGAAACTTTTGCAATGGGAGTTTCTCTTAAATACATTCGTTCGAATCTTGCTTTTAACGGCACAGAAGGAAATGCGATACAACCAATCAATTCTTTTGCAGTAGATGTTTCTGGATATTACCAATCTTTAGAAGAAAATTACGGCAATTTTAATGGTCGTTATAGAATAGGTTTTAATATTGCTAATATTGGGCCGAAAGTATCATACACCCCAGGTGATGAGGACTTTATACCTACTAATTTAAAATTAGGTGGTGGTTTTGATTTTATAATGGACGATTATAATACAATTTCTACAACCATAGAATTTACAAAATTATTAGTACCAACACCACAATTAGATGGTTCTGATCAAGACAAAGGTTTTGTAGAAGGAATATTTTCTTCTTTTGGGGATGCTCCTGGAGGTTTTAGTGAAGAGTTAAAGGAGTTTACATACGCTGTAGGTGCAGAATATTTATACAACAATGCATTTGCATTAAGAACGGGTTACTTTCATGAAAATGAAGACAAAGGGAATAGACAATATTTTACATTAGGTGGCGGTTTTAAAACCAATGCATTAAACATCGATTTATCGTATTTAATAAATGCCTCAGATGTTAATAATCCCTTAGAAAATTCGCTTCGTTTCTCTGTGTCTTTTGATTTAGGTGAAATTTACGAAGACTATTAAAAAATCAATTTTTTTTAGTAATTTTAGCATATTAAAAAAAGCAGTCCATTTAGGCTGCTTTTTTTGACCGCTTTAATCAGAAAAACGGGTTGCCTAAATTCACCTCTAAATAAAAGATGCAAAGAGAGATGTAGGTGTTTTTTATAATTGAATTAAAAGTACATACATGAAACAAATAAAGATAACGAGTTCTGCAACTGTTTACAGCAATCTTGGCGAGCTTTCTACGGAAGATCAAATGCTAATGAATAAGGCTATTGAAGCTCGTGAAAATGCTTATGCGCCGTATTCTAAATTTCATGTTGGGGCAGCTTTGATGTTAGATAATGGAGAAATTATTGTAGGGAATAATCAAGAAAATGCTGCATATCCGTCAGGGATGTGTGCAGAAAGAGTTGCTATCTGGCAAGCAGGTTCTTTATTTCCCGGAGTAAAAATTAAAAAATTAGCTATTTCAGCAAGCTCCACAATTACAAAGGTAGACAAGCCCATTGGTCCTTGCGGTGCTTGTAGACAAACATTGTCAGAGTATGAAATAAATCAGAAGGAACCTTTTCCTGTTATTTTTATGGGAGAAGTTGGTGAGATTGTAAAAACACCTTCTTTACTTTCACTATTACCTTATTCTTTTGATAGTTCATATCTATAAATAATTTCTCTTTTTCTAAATTTTAAGAGGGTTTCTTTTTTCAATTTGGACATCGTATTATTTAGAACTACTAAAAATACTATAGTCCCTTTGGTAACAGTAATACAACTTTAACAATTGCGTTCTTCCGCTTCGCTTGTTTTAATATTTCAAAAATAAAGTGTTTTGAATATCATTGTTTTACGATGATACATATTTATTTGGAGAGAAAATTTATAACTTACACATTTAAAAGTAATTTTTAAAGTATTATTAATTATGATTTCATCAAAAATAACAGGAACAGGAAGTTTTATTCCTTCTATAAAGAAGGAAAATAATGATTTTTTGAATACTCATTTTTTAAAAGAAGATGGGAGTGGTTTTTCTTTAGAGAACGATGTTATTATAGAGAAATTTAAGAATATTACAGGAATTGTAGAAAGGCGTTATGCCAAATCTGAATATAAAACTTCTGATATTGCCTTTTTTGCGGCAGAAAAAGCAATTAAAGATGCAGCTATAAATGCAGAAGAATTAGATTATATTATTTTAGCACATAATTTTGGAGATGTAAAACAGGGCGCTATCCAAGGAGATATGTTGCCAAGTTTAGCTACTAGAGTTAAATTTAGATTAGGTATTGAGAATCCTAATTGTGTTGCATATGATATACTTTTTGGGTGCCCAGGTTGGGTAGAAGGTGTTATTCAGGCGCAAGCTTTTATAAAGGCAGGGATTGCAAAAAAATGTTTGGTAATTGGTGCAGAAACATTGTCTAGGGTTGTAGATAAATTTGATAGAGATTCTATGATTTATAGTGATGGTGCTGGGGCCTGTATTGTAGAAGAAACAGAAGACCAAGCATCCGGAATTATGAGCCACGCCACACAAACTTTTGCGAAGGATGAAGCTTATTTTTTGCATTTTGGTAAGTCTTTTAATAACCAAGAAGATAAAAATGTACGTTATATTAAAATGTACGGAAGGAAAATTTATGAATTTGCCATAACACATGTGCCTGCTGCAATGAAAACGGCATTAGATAAGAGTGGAATAGATATCAAAGAGGTTAAGAAAATTTTTATTCATCAAGCAAATGAAAAAATGGATGAGGCAATTGTGAAACGTTTTTATAGACTCTTTAAAGCACCCGTACCAGAAGGGGTTATGCCAATGACGATTCATGAATTGGGAAATAGTTCTGTGGCAACTGTACCTACTTTATTAGATTTAGTTTTAAAAGGGAACGTTGCAAACCAAGAAGTAAACAAAGGAGATGTTGTTATTTTAGCCTCTGTAGGTGCCGGAATGAATATCAATGCAATTGTATATCGATTTTAACGAAGTGCTTTTGCTTGAAAGCTCTTTTTAAAATGTCTTTTTTTATACTATTAAGTTCTAAGTGGTATTAAGGCTTATCTTTATTTTCTATTTTTTATGCTTTATTTTATTGGTATGTTACACTTTATTTTTTTTAATTAAAAAATCTATGGTCTAAACTCTTATTTCTAAAATCAAAATATTATTTTTGCGCATGCAACAACAACACAACGTACTTATATTAGATTTCGGATCGCAATACACGCAACTAATTGCAAGAAGAGTTAG
>Ga0209533_1005344_pt1 | contig 10955 bp, 2 predicted proteins | sample COG_04_FD_184748 | JGI IMG/M metagenome (GOLD analysis project Ga0209533, IMG submission 184748) | Pelagic Microbial community sample from North Sea - COGITO 998_met_04 (SPAdes) (version 2) | ecosystem: Environmental > Aquatic > Marine > Neritic zone/Coastal water | place: Helgoland, sampling... | reverse complement strand
GTTTTTTGTTTACCAGTTTTTTGTTTTCCTGAGAATACTCCATCTATAGTAAATAATTCTATTTTTTTACCTAATACATCAAAATTAGTATAATTATTATTATTTACACCATATTTACTATTATTAAGAAAAATGACACGAATTTTATGTTGTGATAAATGTATTTTTTCTTGTTTACCTTCTATAATTCTAAAAAAACCAATATCTTCATTTATACTAGATAAACTTTTTTTAAGTTCTGCTTCAATTTCATTTAATAAGTCATCATTATACTCACAAGAAAAATAAACAAAAATATTATATATTTCACATGTATCTTCACACTTATTTATTATAATTGGGGTTTTTTTTATAGGAACATCTTCTAATAATTTTGATATTTCCATTTTTTTTGTAAAATAAAAATCACCCATTTTTGGTAAATGATCGGAATATTCAAATTCTTTACTATTTATATTTTCTATTTTAGAATATTCCGATTTTTCACCTTCTGTTAATAATTCTAATACATTCAAATTATCGGTAGCTTCTAGTGTTGGTTTCAATATATAAGAATTAACTTCGAACGCAATTGATAAATCTGTTAATAAATGATCAGGTTCCCCTCCATTATTTATTGTAGGGATTCCAATGATTACTTCTTCGCCATTTATTCTTCTTTTTTCAAAAAATAATTCTTTTAATAAATTACAATATTTATCCCATCCGCGAGGTATTTTGTAATTATATGTTTCATTATTTTCTGAAATAACAGAATAAGAATTAAAATCACCTCCAATTATTACTCTATCATCTGTATTTATTATTATGTTTTTATCAGTTATTTCCTGTAATATAATACTGGGATGCACATATTTATCTATATTATCTTCTTCGCTCCAATTTAATTTAATATGAATATTAATTACTATTAATTTCTGTTCGCTTGTAATATCAAATACGGCTACGTTTATAGTAGAACCATTTTCACTATTAAATGAAAAAGATTTTTCATTCAAACTGTTTAATTTTTCTTTATTATAATAAATAAAGGCAGCGTCACTCTGATTTATTTTAGTAACCGTCTGATTGTTTTTATCGTTTGCCGGTGTTTTTTTAGATTTACTCAGAGATTCTTTTTTATATTCAATTCTTTTTTTATAATTAAATATTTTATTACTTTCTTTTAATTGCTCACTATCAAAACCCATTTCGGTTGCTTTATCTAAGAAAACCTTATCTGCTTCTTGTAATAATAATATATCTATATTAAGTTCTTTTATAATTGATAATATTTTTTCATATCTAATATCATTTAGTTCCTTTAATTTACTATTAATTTTATCCTTTGAATCTTTTGATAATTTATTCTTTGATTTTTTTGGTAATTTAAATTTTTCTAATTTATCTAAATTATCTTTTAAGAACATTCTCTCACATAATACATTCCATGTCATAACTCTATAAGAATTATCACCTGTAAGTTTATTATCGGATATTTTAGAGATTTTTATAGAATTACACGATCTATATATTTTTTGTAGAAAATCCTTATTTTTAATTAATTTTTTAATATTTAATTTATTGAAACACGATATTAAAAAAGGTATGTCTTCCTCATTAGAACCATATTCATTAAATTTAATAATAGTAGTTCTATCAAATATTGTGTCTTTATAATCCCATAAAAAACTAACGTATCCTTGTGATCGAATACCTGATTTATATACTAATAGATTGAGTTGTAATCCATAATTTTTTAATAAGTTATTTATTGATTCATAATCTGTTTTTTCCATATTTTTAATAATATTTATAAATGGAACGGTCTTAATAGTTCTTAATTTTTTTAGATTACTGTAAACATTATCTACTATAGGAGGTATATCTTCTAAAATTTTATCATTTAAAAATGATAATTTATGTAATTTACCAAAATATGGTTCTTTTACCTTATTATAATCATATTTTCCGTCTACTAATCGATAATAAATAAATCCTTCGAAATCGAAATAACCATAACTTTTAGAATATTCAACCGTTGTAGTTAGTTTACAAATATCTAATATGGGATAACGTTTAAAAAAATCGTGAGTTCCTAATTTATAAAACAAAACTCTTCTTATATCACCTATTATTTCTGATAACTGCTCCACACTATTTAACTTAAAAGCAAAAGGTGTTTGAAATGGAACAGTCTCGAAAGATCTGCGAAGTCTATTATCAAAATGCGGAATATAAATACCATATTTAGAACCGTGATTAATAGTTAATCCTAAAAATCTAAACATATAATGTTCATATTCAGTTGCCAATAAATTCTTTACTACACCAAATAGTGTAGTTCTATTTTTGCAAACACTCTCAAAAGATAAACTAATTATTTCTAATTCTTCTTTTTCCGGATTTTCCAATACACTTTTATCTATATTACTAACGAAATCTATTATTAATTTAAAAAACTGTGGCAAAATAGTATTTGTTAAATGTATTTTTAATTTTTCTCTTGATTTTTTTAAATCTAATGGTGTAGATGATTCAACTGGTGGTGATGATTCATCTAGTGTAGATGATTCAACTGGTGGTGATGATTCATCTGGTGTAGATGATCCTGCTAGAACTTCTTCCTCGTTATAATCAATCATTTCAATACCCTTCGCAATAGCACATAAATTCCATTCATATAATTCACTATTGTAATCTAAAATAAAAGTTCTCTGAGAAGAAATAAATATTGCCCACTCTTCATCTGATTCTATATGTTGTTTTGTTAACTTTATAAAAGGATTTTCCTCCATTTCAGAAAGACCTTTATTTAAAATTTCAAATAAGGGTGTCGTTTTTTTACAAACTATTACAGAACATAAAGAACCGTCTACCTTAGTTGATAAATAACATTCTTGAGAACTTAAATCATTACCTTTCATACCCATTATTAAATTTAAAGATTCGGTTTGTTTATCTTCCATAGAACTTGGTAATAGTATATCATGAAATTTAGGATTAATATCTAGTCCAGGTTTATTATCTTCTTTTTTCATATTCAATTCATATCCTCTTTGTAATAATTGTCTTAAAATAATAAAAGATTTCTTCGTTTCATCATAATATACCAATAAACCCCTAGTTTGACGAATATAATCAAACCATAAATGACTCGATTCCATATAACGAATACATAAGATATTACCAGAGACTTTCTTAATTTCAATATCATAATAGTATTTAGTATATTCTATAAGTGTATCTATATCATTATCACAATATGTATATAACTCATTTAACCATATAAATAAATCTAGATTAGGTTGGGAAAATTCCTCTAAACGTGGTTTAAAATTTTTTTTAAGTAAATCCAAATTTACTATTTTTCTTAAAAATTTATCATCTTTTACTATAGATAAAAACTTTTTATTATCTTCTATTTTCATAGTTTTTAAATCTTCTGGTAATAAAGAATCTGGTATAGTTGTTGGTTCATTCTGAAATTCTAATATTTTTTTTTCTAAAAAATTCCAATATTTAATCATATCGTCATAATGCTCCTCGTCTATTTTTTTTAATTCTGCAAATCCTTTATCACCTTCTTTAAATAATTTTATCAATCTAGGTAAATTTACATCCTTCTCAGCTTTCTGTTTCTCTATAAATTCATCGGTTTTTACTTTTAGACGATAACTTGTTTTATCATTATATATATATATTATTACTAAACCTTCCCCCAAATTCTTCCAAAATCTAGTATCCATTGCGATTTCATCAAAATTAATTTTAGTATGTAAACTATCTATATAGACAGGTCTTCTAAAAATAAAGTTTCCATCATAACTTCTATTAATTTCAATATTAATTAATTCTTTCATATTTTTTAAATCTTTAGCAGGTTTAATAACATCATCACCTTCCCATTTATTATTTAGTAATACTATCTTATCTAAATTACTTGATGATAATTCATATCCATACTTATCATAACCTCCCAATAATACAATAGCATTACACTTATAATCCACTATTAAATTATCTTTTTCGATTATAACTTCACATAAATAAGTACATTCAGTATCTAATCCCTTAATATCCTTCATCCATAAAGTAGCTTGTTCTCCTATACTACTAGTTAGACTACCTTTCGTGCTAACTCGCCAAATATCATTATGATAGAATATAATACCTAAGGATCCGTCTATCTTTTCTTCTACTCTAACACCACCACCAATATTTTTAATTTTTTTATTTAAATCTGATATTTGTATACCGGCTCGGTCTTGTTTATATTCTGACGAAGTTCCTCCCCAACTTTTACTACAATTCCAAAATTTAGGAAAAGGAGTAGCAATTATTTTATTTTCACTATTAAATATTATCCCACGCGCTAATAAAGAAGTAATATTCCAACCCTCCATTGTAGTTTGTAATTCTTGTTTATACTGGTATATTCTTAATTCTTCTTTTTCATCACTATTTTGTTCTATTTTCTTAGGTATCATTTTTTCTAATGAACTATTCAATATTTCCGATTTTATTCTTTTAGCAATATGTATAGGCGAATTTAAAAATATTTCTTCCATTAGACTAGTTATATCTGACGTTTCTTCATATTTACCTATCTCTAATATATCTGAAAATATAGTTTTATCTGTATTATATAAATTACTAGTTTCTTCACTATTTATTGTTTCTCTCGTATCGCTATCTATTGTAATACTAAAATCTTTTTTTTCTAAGGAATCTAAATTAACTTTAATTAAATGGTCAGAGTTAGGCTTATCTTCTTTACCAATACCATGAAATCTAGATATATATATTTCACTATTAGAAAATACACACACAGATGTAGGAAAAACAGAGTCATATGATATGATACATTTATCTATGTCTTCTATTTTTTCTAATATTAAAACTCTATTATTTCCAGTATCTGCTATACATAATTTATTATCTAATACATCAAATGAACCTGCTGAGTGTGTAAAATTAAAATATTTATCATTTATACCTTGTATAATTTTTTTTAAATTTAATTGAGTCATTTCTTCATTTAATTCATATTCTAATATTTGTGCCTTACCAACACCACCCAATCCTTCCGATTGTAAAACCAATATACTATTATGCCATAATACAATATCAATTATTCCCTTTTTCTTAATATCAAAATATTTATAACTTATAAACTTGTTACTCTTATGATCAAATTCTAGTAATAATAACTTTCCTGAAAAAAAACTTGTTACCATTAAATATGATTTATTATCATCTTCACTTACTAACTTAATAATTCCACCAGGTCCAAAATCATCCTTATTTTCCAAAACAAAAGTATCTAAATGCTTTATTTTATTATCATTATCAATACTTATTATAGTTAAGTGTTGATTATATCTAACTGTGCTAAAAGCTAATATTTTACTACTTTCTGTTTTTTTAATAATTGCTATATTACCAGGCAGTATTATAGGTAAATCATTCACACTATCTATTATATTTTTACTATCAAAATTACCAGAATCTAATACCTGTAATCTATGATTACGATGATCTACCACCATTATACTGGTATCATCATATTTAATGATATCCCTTATTTTATTACATTTACCAATCTCTCTACCAGTTACCATTAATTCCCCATTTCCATCATTTTTTAAATCAGTTGGCGATTTGATTAGTGTAGATGCCGATTCCGATTCTATTGGTGTAGATGCCGATTCTACAGGTGTAGATTCCGATTCTACAGGTGTAGATGCCGATTCCGATGCTACAGGTGTAGATTCCGATATAGATTCCGATTCTACTGGTGTAGATGCCGATTCCGATTCCGATGCCGATTCCGATGCCGATGCTACGGGTATAGATGCCGATTCCGATTCCGATGCCGATACCGATTCTATTGGTGTAGATGATGCCGATTCGTTTATTGGTTTATTGTCCATTATATATATATTATAATACAATAATAAATAAATACTTTTTTATCTAATTATTTATATTAACTATTTTTTTAAGGGAAACTCCTGTTGATATTTTTTTTGACAGTAGGAACCATATAAATCGGAATCGTCTAAATTATCGGGTAATCCGTCTATTCTATTTAACTGTAATCCTTTGGTTAGTTCGAATCCCGGTAAAGAAGTAAACTGTTTCTTATTATTTCTAGGATCAACTTTTTTAGAACCAAGTTCGAAGTTGTGATCAAAAATTTGAGAAGTAAAACTATCCGAAGACAATTTTTTAATAAAATCTGGTGTTTTAGTATCATACATTTTTTTATGTTGTAGAGAGCAACCACTTATTTCACCAAATTTATCTGTTTGAACACTACATAATTTACGGTCTTCTATATTTACATCCAATAATTCAGAATTATTGTTAGGTGTAATAGCATACATTTTGGGATTCAGTTGATTCAAAAATTCGGAATGATACATATGAGTTTTCTTAATAGAAGACTTATTACTTACCTTATTGCTGAGTGGATGAGGAGTAGATTGAATAGACATTAGTAATATATAACAATATTATTATTTTTTTGTTAGAAAAAAAATATTAGTTTATATTATATTATCCATGTCACAAATTAATAATAAAATTCCCAAGAGAGTAGTTAATAAATTTAAGAATAATAAAGAAAATAGTAATAAGTTAGATAGAATGAATTCATTTTTACAAAATTCTTTACAAAGTATGAAAAATAGACAAGATAAACTTATGGTTAAACATAACTTCGGAGAAAAAGAAAATAAATTTTTATTATACCCCGAGAAAAATGCGTTCTATATGTATAATTCTAAGACTAACCAAATATTCTTTAAAGCCAAATTCCAAATTATAGGCACTTATAGTGAAAAATCTAAGACTTGGAGATGGGGATGGTCTAATCGATACGTGCCACACGAACTAAAAGCAACTTCCTTAAAAATTAAAAAATTTGGAGAAGCCAATAAAGTAGAATTACTCACCCAACCTAAAATTAAAGACGAAAATATGGGACTCATATTTACTGCATTAGGTATGAAACTTTCTAATAGTTCTGGATACTATATCGTCCCTGGAACCAAAGTATACCCTAGTATCTATATTATCTTCACTAAGGTAGAAAAAGTAGATTTAGACTATACCGAAATAACTAAACAAATGCGAGTTAATACCAGAAAAAGTAGTAACGTATTAAGAAGCAAATTAGAGTTAGGTAAAATAAGTAAGCGTATTATTAAAACTCTGCCAAAATCTTCTGAAAAACCAAAAGTCAAAAAGGTTGTTAGCAAATCTAAATCACTAAAAAAAGTTGTTAGTAAATCTAAAGATAAAAAGGTTGTTAGAAAAACAAAACCAAAACCGAAATCACCTAAAAAAAAAGTTGTTAGCAAATCTAAACCTAAAAAATCACTAACTAAAAAATCACTAACTAAAAAATCAATAAGTAATAATACTAGAAATACTAGAAAAATAGGAATAAAAAAAGATAAAATTATAGTTAGTAAGGAAAATAATCTTATTAATAATATCGATAATGGGAAACTTGTTAAAGTTTTAAGGTTAGAACCTAAAACTAACAAAAGTAGTGTTAGTAAAAAAAGTAGTATAGCTTCATCTTCATTGAATGGTATTTGGAAAAGTGTAAAAAATAGTTTAACTTTAAAGTAATTTTAACTAACATAATCATTTATTTTTTTCATAGTGTTATCTTTAATTTGTTTTTTTTCTTCGTCATAAGTTGATAATATTTCAGTTTCTATCTGTGTCTGTCCCAATTCTCTATTAATATTAAGATCACCAACCTCTTTAATGATCCATAATTGATCTTCAGGTTTAGGCACCGGATTTATAACAGGTAGTCTAAAAATAGAGAATACTTGTTTCTTAGGCATTGGTTTCCTACTTAGATTATATTTTTTACCATTAATTTCAGCTCTTATTTTATGGTGACCCGTAAACTTACCTGTTTCATCAAATTGTTTTTCGATAATCCAATCTGAACGCATCTCTTGTCTTAAATTTCTTCTATCATTTTCATACATTATATTAACTAACAAGGCTTCTCCTTCTGCTTTATATTTTAAACATTTTTTCTTATTTATAATTTTATAAGAACCGTTAGCTTTATTTGTTTTTATTTTCTTCTCTAACTTAACTAACATTTTTTTTTTCAAATTCATCTTATCTTCCATAATTTTTAATTTTCTCTCCTTCATTTTAGGTTTAAATTTTTGATATAATTCATTTTTCTCTCTTATCTTAGTATTTAAATCTTTCGTTAGTTGGTGATAGTCTATATGCGACTCTTCTCCCTTATCAAATTCTCCTGTATGTGATTTCAACTTTTCTAATTCTTTACCTAATTTTTCATAGTCTTTCTTTTCTTCTTCTGTTAAATGATCACTATTAGATTTTAATAAAGATATTTTTATTTTTAACATTTTTATATCCTCTGATAATTTGAGTTTTAATAAATAGGCCGTAAAATATTCTCCATTACTTTCACAATTTCTAGGTTCGTCATCATAATTTAAATAAATAATTCTTCTCTTATTATTTTCCGGGTGAGGTTTAATCTGGAAATGTGCGTTATGCTCAAAAAAAAATGGTTCTACGTCTTCCGCATTAATAGTGCAAGAACCTATCACTAACCTCGGATTAAAACATTTCGGTATCGCACAACAAGTATTATAGTCATCGTTATCTATTTTATTACTCTCAAATGAAGGAGAAGGACTTGGATTAGGACCAAAATTAGGTAAGCACCTTTCTGGTTTCTCTACCTTATCATTATTTGAAAAACACCTTTCTTCATCTCCCTTATACTGTTTTAAACAGAGTGGTAATCTTTCGTGTGATGTAATAGTATCTACGATATTTTCTTCTGGTTTAGAAGCTCTTGTTTGATACATATCATTTTTATCTTTTTTGACATTAGCAGTTTTTTTAATAAAATTTAATACATTAGAAACTCCTAATTTATTTATTTTTTTGATATCTGATTCAGATAGTTCGTGTCCTAACTCTATCAACATTTTTCCCACCTTCTTCTTTAATTCTCCTTTTACATTTAACTTTGAAACGTGTTTTAGAATAGAATAATTCTTAAAATCAGTTATTCCTATACCTCTAAAATATTTTTCACACGCTTTATGATACTGCTCCTCTAAGGTATTTCTTTCTGATTCTTCCTTATCAAATAATTTATAATATGCCTTCCCGTCTCTAATATGACAGGTTTGGTCATTAAAATATTTATTACCACCTGACTTTTTATCTTCAGATTTAATAGTTTCCGGTTGTAAACCATTTATACTATTTTGAACGCCTGGAAGAGTTCCTGTCAAATCAAGATTATTCTCAGATAGTGGATTATTATTAGATAGTGGATTATTTTCAGATAGTGCAGTATCTATCGTATTCGAAAAAGAAGGTTCTAAGGAAGGAGCAGGTGCCTCTTCTTCTTCTATTTCTGTTGGATCAAACTCTAGACTTAACTGCCCTGTAAAAGTGAATTGGTTTATGTAATCAGGATCATATGGACTTTCTATTTCCATATTACTGAATGATTCCATATTTTGTAATTCTGTTTCTTTAAAATTTTCGTCACTAAGTCTAGTAGGTCCTTCTACTTCTACTTTTTTTCCAAAACTAACTTTACTATTTCTACCAAATAAATTTTGTAATTGTAAATTACAATCTGGTAAAACCATTTGATAACAGAAGTCTTTAGTAGTAGTAGTAGTAGGGGAGGTATATTCTTTATTATCCCCATTTATAATATATGATATACCTTCTTTAGTTGATTTATTATATTTCTTATTAGCTGTTGTTACCTCGGCAGAATACTGATACACTCCTAAGAAATATTTGATATCATTTTTATTAGAATTTTCTATTTTTAAACATTTATCTAAACTAGTATTGATAGGTTTATTTTGCATTTTCAATTCTGCAAAACCGTGATACACTAACATCGGTAAATTATACCTATCCTCTATTGCTCTCAACTTATTATCTACAAAAGTTCCCTTGGCTACCAAATTATCATCTTCATTAATATTTCTATCTTGAAAATCTACTAATTTAATATTAGCACCTTCATCATCCACTATATACATAGTATATTCCTTATCGTCTGCTTCCGTTTTAAATTTAAATTCACAATAGGCGTTAAAGGATTGAGGGATTTCTATAATTCCTCCTTGCGATTCCCACCTACCCGCAAAATTATTATCGGTTAGTTTTTTATGATACTGTCTGCGCAAAGTTTCGTTATTTATTTCTTTATATCCTTCCTTATCAAAACATAAATTTCTATTCGGAACTTCATATCTCGGTAAACAATACTGATTAAATGGCACCTTATCGGTATTTTTTTGACAAGTATCCCCTTCTATTGTTTTTATATGACATATCGGTTCTTCTACACATTTGGTAGAATCTAACTGAACACATTTATCTTCATAATCTGTAGTAAATAACTTTTTCCTTTCCTTTGATAAAGCCTTCTTTAACTGTTTAGTTAGTATAAAATAGATTAGGTCGAACTTATTTTCTATTAATTGTTTAGTGTCATCTAAGAAAATGTGCTTATCTCTGTAAGTATTTAAAGAAGTTGTGTTAGAATCAGATAGTTTCTCTATTTCTTCGATATCAATATGTTCCGCAATATTTAACTTCTTTAACTTGATACGAATCGCATTGAAATTATAATTTACATTTTCTATCGGTTTACCATTGTTACATTGGTTTATATATTTATCATTTTCAGTGTCTTTTTTTAAATATGGATATTCATTACCAGACTCTTCTGTTTTATCTGTTTTGTCTATTTTCTTACAAGCATCATTTTTAATCTGTTTTAAATCATACATACTATCATCTATATTAGTCTGACAACACTCAATACTTTTATTTAAATTTTCATAGGTTATACTTGTAACTGTTGCTGGTGCTGCTTGTGCTGCTGGTGCTGCTGGTGCTGCTGGTTTATT
>Ga0209533_1005343_pt1 | contig 10957 bp, 10 predicted proteins | sample COG_04_FD_184748 | JGI IMG/M metagenome (GOLD analysis project Ga0209533, IMG submission 184748) | Pelagic Microbial community sample from North Sea - COGITO 998_met_04 (SPAdes) (version 2) | ecosystem: Environmental > Aquatic > Marine > Neritic zone/Coastal water | place: Helgoland, sampling... | reverse complement strand
TCAATGGATAGAACGCATAAATGAGTTTTTACCAACTGCAAAAGTAGGTAAAATTCAAGGTAAGGTATTTGATATAGAAGGAAAAGATATAGTAATAGGTATGCTTCAAACGTTATATGATAAGGACTTGGGTGCTAATGCGTTTACTTCATTTGGGCTAACTGTTATTGATGAGGTTCATCGTATCGGTAGCGAACAATTTTCAAAAACATTATTCAAAACAGTAACCCCATATATGCTTGGTATATCAGCAACAGTAGATAGAAAAGATAAGTTAACCAAAGTGTTGTATATGTATATTGGTGATAAGATATATAGCGAAGGAAGAAAAGACGATGATGTTGTATGTGTTCGTGCTATAAATTATACTTCCAGAGATACCGATTTTAATGAAATAGAATATGATTTTCGCGGAAATCCAAAATATAGTACAATGATATCCAAATTATGTAATTACGGACCACGAAGTGACTTCATCATCAAAGTGGTAAGTGATCTATTAAAAGAAGATGAATCAAAACAAATCATGATTTTATGTCATAATCGCTCATTATTAAAGTATCTATATGAAGGTATTTGTCATCGCGAGTTAGCAACAATAGGATATTATGTAGGGGGAATGAAACAAGATGATTTACAAACTACCGAATCTAAAAAAATTGTATTAGCAACTTATGCTATGGCAGCCGAGGCACTTGATATAAAGACTCTTTCATCCTTAATTATGGTTACTCCTAAAACGGATATTACCCAATCTGTCGGACGTATATTACGTGTAAAGGGGAATAATCCGATAGTGGTAGATATTGTAGATAGTCACGATTTATTTCAGAAACAATGGGTCCAACGTAGGCGGTTTTATAAAAAATGTAATTATCGTATCCGTCAAATAGATGGAGATAAATATCAGGGTATGACTTTGGATTGGAACACAGATAAAACGTGGAAATGGGTATATGAACCTAAGGAATTAAAGAATGATGCTGAAGTTGTGGATGACGAAGACGACGATGATGATAATCATTTGAATTCATTAAAAAATGCAAAGTGTTTGCTTGATACTTCTATATTTGATAGTCTGAAGACGGAATAATACTATAATTCCCTAACAAAAACATGATGCCCTTTATTTAACCATTGTTGATAATCGCAATTATGTTCGTCCTCGCCACATAATAAAATAATTTCATTAGGATTATAATATTTACTTACAATATCGTATCCTAACATTCCACGATGATAAGAACCATAAATTACAATATCATATTTTTTATTTTGTATATCTTCTTCAATTGTAGAATCTAATTCGTCATTACGTAATTCTGGTTCTAATAAATTCGTATAAGTAATACCCTTTCCGTACAATTGTGTATAATCTATATTATTTGATTTATAAATATGTGGTATTTTTGGATAATCATGACATTTATCACCGAACAGTTCTTTAAAACCATGAAGGGTTACGCATCGCAAATAGTCTGGTGAAATACTCGCAGATAAATATAATATATTCTTAACATCCATATAACCTGTTTTATTTAATATATACTTTGCCATTTTATTAGTGGTCAAATGATTTCTTGTATAGTCTAATAATCTATTTATTAGATTATGACAATCATTCATATCTTCTTGCGAACATGTGGTTTGATTCTGATATTTATCGTATAAGGAATTACCTTCAATTATTAAATTTTTGGGTAGAAGTGCCATAGTATTTGGCGGACATTTTTCTATATCGGGAAAATATGGAATAGTACCATTTGCTAATATTTCATAATGACGCATACAATCCCATCCAGATTTTTTAATAGTTATTGCAAACATGGATTGTTTATATTCATTATAATAGTCAGTTTCGTTATCGTATATATAAGTGCTTGTATCTCCTGGAATTAAAGAAGAAACGAATTTAGTTTTATGCTGAATTGTATCCACTATTTTTTCTTCTGGTATAGAAAATGTAATAGGATATAACTGTGTTTGAATATCTTTCTTTTTATATAACCAATCATATCCATTATAATCACACCCATTACCTACATATTCAAAGTTATTACTATTCATATGAGCTATAACTTTTTGTTTATTATTACCTAAGTGTAAATATTCGAATGAGATATATTTTACATGTATGTTATTAAAATTCAAATCTAATAAAACTATGTCATCAATACCTTCTATATCGAGTGATAATAATTCTATTTCTTGTGTAGTATATTTATTAATTAAACTTTCAAGATATTCTGTATTAATTTCAAATGTATTTATAACGCAATCTTTACCATAATGTGTTTTAACATGTTCTTTGTTTATTGACGCCACTTGATAATGTGGTTTATCATCCGGACAATAATATAGATTAAGTTTATCTCGATGAATGTTTTTTGGAATTATTGCTACTTCAATAATAGTGGCTTCTGGATAGTCTTTCCAACATTCACGAAGATGCGGAATATTTAAAGGATTAGGTTCAATCAATATAATTTTTTTTATTCTATGTTTTGGTAAACTTTTTATAAGTTCAGTAAATCCATCTCTATAATTAGCTCTTGGATCTAAGTCTCCTGCCCCAGCTCCAACTTGTATAAAAATACCACTTCCATCAGATTCTATTAAATGATTCATATTATTGATAATAATAACAAATCACATTTAAGTTATTATTATAACAAATTATTTTCGTCTATTACGACGGGTATTCTTTCTGGATTTGTTCTTCTTGCTCTTATTCTTTTTTATTTTACGCATAGATTTACATTTTTTGCCACATGATTTACGATGTTTCTTTCCACCCGTTTGTGCGGGTTCAAAATTTGCCTTAAATACGTTGATGTTGTCACCGCCAGAAGTAGCGGTGGTTACATTATTCGGTAAAACATTATCTTCCGTGAACGAGAAATTGGTAACGCCAGTTCCAGACATTATATAGTATAAATATATAATAAATAATGTTAACTGTTAGTAAATTAGTAAAGATAAAAGAATACGAAGATTTACAAGAAACATTAAAGAAAGAGCGATTAAATAACACCATAGACATTTTCAAAGGTATAGAGAATCAAGATGAATGGAAACAAAAAAAAGAAGAAATAAAACGAAGTAAAGAAATAGAACTGGAAAATCGTGAATTATATTATAAAAATAAGGACATTGAACGCAAAGAAGAATGGAAACGAAAAAAAGAGGAGATAAAACAAAGTAAAGAAATAGAGTTGAAAAAACGAGAATTATACTTTAAAAACAAAGAAAATAAACAATATGTTAGCGAAGCTGATGATAAGAAAAACAAGGAAATTCAACAAAAAGTATTAGAACATAGACAACGATTACAAAAAATGTATGATGAACGAATATCACGTAAACTGAAAAATTAAAGTTGACTTACATGTGTAATTTTTTCTCTTCGACTAACGACTCGGTTAGGAACCCATCTTTTAAATTTGGTATGAAAATTACATTCCATATATAAAACTTTATTGACATCAACATACTTGTCTTCATCTATATTTTGAAATTCATCTTCATCTTCACTTTCTTCAATATAATCCAAATTGTCGTTTTCGCGTATTTTTCTGAATAATGAGTTCATGAATACACTTGTTTTATAATCAGGTATATACGCAACATTGTAATAAACACGTTGATTATTTCGTCCATAAACAAAAAGATGATATATATCAAATTGGATATCTGCCATCACCTGGAATATAGTGGGATAACGATATTGTGATTTATGTGGTGTCATTTTGAATGGTGTTAAATCCATATCAAATAATGGATTTATAGTCTGACGTTTGGTTAACGGTAAATTAACTACATTTAACTTTTTATGAATGAAAATATTAACAAATGGACGTTTTTCTTGAGTACATCTATATTGAATGTGATGAATATTATAGGGTATGGTTTGAAAAATATCACTGGAAATAGTGTTTGGATATTCAATCGCATTTTCATCAATACACACTTCCCAGAAAACACAACTATATATAGGGTAATGTATGTCTTGTTTCGTAATAGCATTATATGTTTTATTCAACATTGATAATTTTTGTATCATGGGGGTATTATTGAGTAATATTCCTTGATAATATAAAATATCATCAATCACAATGGCTTTTAATTCATTAAGTTCATTAACAACACATGAACCATATAATACCGTACCTATTGCCAAGCGCATATCAAATTCTAAATTTAGTTGTTTTCCTTTGGTAATACGTTTATCTCGGTTTAATTCAAACATATAACATACATCTTTCTCATGGTTATAGGTAAACCATAAAAACACCTTTTTACCTACTGGTATAGCAGACACTACATTATATGCGGGTGAAACTTTCGTATGTGAAATAGTTTCATATGAAAGTTCGAAATCGGGAAATCTCTTAGATAAGTGGTTTATCTGTGCTGTGTTTAATTCTGACATTATAGTAACTACATAATTATGTTTAAATAGGTTTGCAAATATAGTTATGGGTCAGTTACATATTGTTGCGTTTGCGAATTCATAAATGATAACAATTCATTATTCATGTCATTTACATTTACATGTTCATTAAATGTTTCAATATTTTCATCTTTCACTTCTATACATTCATTTTCAGTCGGATTCTTCATTTCAGCCACTATTTCCTTATATTTTTGAATTTGTGTATTTACTAAATCTTTGACTTTTGGCTTTGTATATGTCGTCTTCAAATATTCAAATCCACATTGTAATGTATAAATTATTGAAACAAATATAATGATTTTTATTAAAAACGATATCAGTGGATTTGATAACATAGTATTGGTATACACAAATACAATAAAAAGTTTTATATATTTTTACGACAAACACATATTAATAATCTGTAAAGGGTATAAAATTTAGAATATAGTTAGGTGTATATTATGACGTCAGTATCTATTATCATTATTGAAAAGGGTGGAAATGTTAAAGAATTAAAGGTGAAAAATTATAATGAAGATGATCTCTACAAGAAGTGCGGATTTAAATCATCGAACGATTTTAAACTTCATTCTGTGTGGGAAAATATAACCTTAAATAAAGTAACTTATAATATTCATATATATGGTAAATTGGTAGGTAGGGCCAACCAAGAAAACAAATATGAATTTCCTCCACCAATAGACAATGATTTGTTTTTTGGTAGTTGTGTTTTGGTAAATAAAATAGATAATATTCCTAAAAATCTGACTTCTGGTGAATGGAACCGTATATACGACCATTTATATGGTGGATTTGAAGACATTGACGATGAAGATTCTGAAGAAAGTGAAGATGAAGATGAAGATTTACCAAAAACCAAAAGTGGTTATGTAAAAGATGACTTCATTGTAGATGATGATGATGGTGATGATGATTATGAAAGTTATGATAGTGAAATATCTATTCCAAAAACCAAAAAACGAACTGTTCCACCCAAAACTCCTCGTCGTAGTAAAGCTCCTACTGTTTTCGATATATCTGATTCTGAAGATAGTGAATATACAAACGAATTAGAAGAAGAGGAATACCTATAATACCAGAAAATTGAAATAATATAAACAGTAAATACTATAATCATTATATTATTTACACAATGCGTAACATAGCTAATCCTACTGAATTCCGTAATAACATCGCAAATAAACTAAATGTGATAATTAATGATGATACATTATGTGTAAATGTAGAAAAAGGAGTGTTTAATTATTCATTAAAGGAATCCACCAGCAAAAAAATTATAAAGAAATGGGAGAATCCACGATTCGTACAAATATATTTAGATAGATTACGAAGTATTTATATGAATTTAAAGAATCCAACATTTTTAAATCAAATTAAAAATGGTGAGGTTAGTCCAACAAATCTTGCGTCTATGACTCATCAAGAAATGAACCCATTACAATGGAGAACTTTAATCGAACAAAAAGTTATGCGCGATGCTAATAAATATACAAATAATATTCAAGCATCTACTGATATGTTTACATGTAAGAAGTGTAAATCTAAAAGATGTACTTATTATGAATTACAAACAAGAAGTGCGGATGAACCAGCAACAATTTTCGTAACATGTTTAGATTGTGGAAAGAATTGGAAATCATAATATACTTACCATGTTGTATAGACAACATATAAATTTAAAGCAATTGCGCCAATTGATAATAAATACATATATTCTATTCCTTTTTTTAATGCGGGCGATATTTCATTGATGGTATCATGATCGACCAATGGTAATAAGAAATACTGAAAAGTGTTGTTATCCGACTGTCCTTCTTCCTTATTGCTATTAGAATCATCAATATTTATTGATGGCATCGCCTTATTTTTCATTGGGTTCATTACATGTGGAATAATACCCAATAATTCTTTTGTTTTTGGTAAAGACAATTTACGTGAACTCCATTGTTTTGAACTCTTGGAAATCTCTTTTGCAAAATCGTTTAATTCAGTCTCATTAAATCTATCGAAAATTTCACTGTATTTATTATTTTGTGTATCATAATATTCATCTAATATTTCATTCATAAAATCATCTTTGGAAGTTTTATTCATAGTTAAATCCTTTTGATAACCCAATACTCTAATGTCTGCTATGTTGTACATAGAACTCATAATATGCTTTGTATATTTTCGTTTTAAATTACATCTCATATCTAATGCGATAGATTCTTCGAAATCTTTAACTACAATATCAATTCGAGGGTCTTGGCAATTACTTATTGTATGTCCTTCGTCATCACAAAACGAACAATGTATAAGTCTTTTCTGATTTTGTGACATTACATTATTTATATGCTTTTTTCTATATTACTTTTACGAAAAAGAAAAAATAGAATAATTAACTATTTTTTCTTTGTAAGATTCTTATACCAGAATAACCAAATCAGATACTTTCCAATATTCACATCCACCATTGGGTAAAGGTCGTTTGATAATAAACGGAATTTTCTTTTCTTCAAATTCTTTTAACGCAATTAAATACCCATCTATCACATTATCATCAACTTCTACAAATGGTTGTGCTCCTGCGTTTAGTTGTTTTGTGCGTTCTCCCAATATTCTTGCTTTTTCATACTTTGTAATAAATGGTAAAGTCCTATGTAGTGGATCTACTATTGTACCATTATTATTACGAACTACCTTTGCCATTGTTTGTATCTCGTCATAATTATGATTGTATAATTCTGGATGAAATTTTGTAATAATGTCATTTTTATCAGTATTGTTAAATTTTTGTAAATCATCTTCATCCGAATCTTCGTCTGAATCTTCGTCTGAATCCATTGTAAAACGTGTTGTTCCTCTCATTTCATCATTATCATCGCGCTCTAAAATGCTTTCTTCTCCATACTCATCTATATCCGATTCCATTATACTTTCATCATCATCAATATCGTCATCGTCATCGTCAATAATATCATTGTCGTCAATTGGTGCAGGAATAGATTTAACTGGCTTATTTGGTTCTACTGACATGTCATCATTATCTTCGATGTCACTGGGTACATTATCTTCATTGTCACTGGGTACATAATCATCAACGTCCATAGTAGTTATTATATTATTAGATAATGTAATTTTTCTAAATAGTTAAATATTAACTTCGTTTTCAATTTTCTATTATACATGAATTATTTACGTTCGTCCGTTTTCCATTTTGTATCACAATCCACACATACATACAAATACTTCAAATTATCATTATCATACCGAATATAGATAACTCCATTTTCTGTTTTACATTCATCATTAGGACATTTTACATTATATAGACGTGGGAGAGTTGGGTCCATTTTTGTATACTCATTAAACAAATGATTGAATTCGTGTGTTCCTTTTTTTAGTTGGGTGTTTGTTACACATATACCTTCTTGAGTTATAGTTTCATCAACATGTTTACAATTACGACAATAATAGGTCAACTCATTCGGGTTATTTTTATTAATCCCGATGTAGTACATGTTATCACACTTTTCGCAAAACTTCATTTTATATACTACTCAAGTATTATTTATTTAAATAGTAATGTTCAAGATACATTTAATCAATTTTCCAAAAGATTTAGTAATCATATACACGCATAATATATAGTTGGGTGTATTAATATATTACCATAAATGGTATGCTTACATTACCCATGTTGTTATAAAATTGAAAGCAAAAATATATATATTCAAAGGGAATAAAAATATATCAACAATATATCAAAAGAGATGGAGAAATCTATCACAACTGGTTCTTCTTCAAAAAGTAAACCACCTATCAGTGTGAAATATGCTGGGTTTCAAGACTTTATGATGAAACATCAACTCAAGAAGGGCGAGAATAATACAAATAAAGAAATAACTAATACACGCATAGGAAGTAAAGATGACAATATATATGGGGGGTCATATTCTATACCACCAGAGGTTTATGAGTTATTTCTTAACCTATATAATCGAGATATTTTGAGTACAAATAAAAAAGAATATTTAACTGAGAAGCAACTTGTGGATAATGGCCCTATATTGGTTGATATTGACTTGCGACATGATTATGATATTGATGAGCGTCAATATAGTGATGGACATATTGAAGATATGATTGATATCTATCTCGATGTGTTTAAAGATATTTTCCAAGTTGATGATACATGTGAGTTTAATATTTATGTCTTACAGAAGCCTACCGTAAATCGTGTAAAAGATAAGAATTGTACGAAGGATGGAATCCATCTAATATTCGCATTAAAGACGGACCGAAACACGCAAAAAATAATACGTAATAAAGTGATTCCATTAGTAGCAGATGCGTGGGGAGATTTGCCAATAATTAATTCATTTGAAGATGTATTTGATAAGGGTATTACTGATGGAACTGTCAATTGGCAGTTATATGGATCCAGAAAACCAAATAATGATCGTTATAAATTAACACGTATTCATACGGTAACGTATGACGATACAGACGGTGAGTTCATGCGTAAGGAGGTACCATTACAATCTTTTGATGTAAACCAAAACATAAAAGAACTATCCGTTCGTAATGAAAACCATCCGTCGTTATTCTTGAAATCTTCATTCTTGAAAGAACGTGATGAATATGACCGTAAAAATAATATTCAACGTGCTGGTACTTCTTCTAAGCCAGTTATGACATTTCAAGACATTCCTGTTATGGAAGATTTACAAGTAGCTAACATCAAATCACAGGACGAGCTCGATATGATGATAAAAGTATTCCTTGAGACTTCGCTTGGTTCCCAGCTCGATTATGAGTTGAAAGATTCGCATGATTATGTAATGATTTTGCCACCATCATATTATGAGGATGGTTCGTATTTGAAATGGATAAAAGTAGGATGGTGTCTAAAGAATATAAGTAATCGTTTGTTAATCGTATGGATTGCGTTTAGTGCGAAGTCGTCCACGTTTAACTTTTCGAGTATCCCTGAATTATGTGAGAAATGGAGAGGGTTTGATAGACGTCCAAATGATGGAATCACTAAGCGTTCACTATATCATTGGGCGAAAACCGATGCACCAGAAGAATATATGCGTATTATGAATAACTCATTAGATTATCACGTCGAACAAAGTCTTAAGATAAGTGGCGGTAAAGGTAAAAACAATGAAAAATCTGGTTGTGGTGATTGGGATTTGGCATGGGTATTATACCAAATGTGTAAGCATAGTTATGTATGTACCAGTGTTAAAACCAATATGTGGATGGCATATAAAAACCATCGTTGGCATGACAACGATTCCGGAACCACATTAAGAAAAACTATATCTGGACCATTAAGAGAACGCTATCGTAATAAGGCAGTACAATATATGCATAATAACCAAGAAAATGGTAATCGTACCGATAACGATGAACCGGTTGCCGAACAAGATGAATTACATAGAGTTCTTCAACAGAGGGCTATTAATATTTCACAAATACTCGCTCAAACAAGTAATAAAGATCATATTATGAAGGAAGCAAAGGAACTATTTTACGATGGAGATTTCTTAGGAAAGTTAGACGTAAATCCACACCTACTTTGTTGTAAAAATGGAGTATATGACTTTAAAGAAAACCTTTTTAGAAATGGCATTCCTGAAGATAATATTTCGATGTCTACAAATATTGATTATAAATCACTTGATACTACCAAACATGCCAACAAGATCACTGAAATTAATACCTTCATGGACCAATTGTTCCCTGAGAAACCACTATGTAATTATATGTGGGACCATTTGGCATCAACCTTATTGGGTACATCAACCAACCAGACTTTTAATATGTATATTGGTGGCGGTCAAAATGGTAAGTCCGTGTTGGTGAATTTAATGGAGATTGTATTGGGTGACTATAAGGGTGATGTCCCCCTTACATTAGTAACTGATAGACGTGGTAAGGTTGGCGGATTAGCACCTGAAATCGTCCAATTGAAAGGAAAGCGTTTTGCGGTTATGCAAGAGCCTTCAAAAGGAGATGTGATTAATGAAGGTATTATGAAACAGTTAACCAGTGGAAAGGACCCTATTCAAGGTAGAGCTCCTTACATGCCACAGACTATTTCGTTTCTTCCACAATTCAAATTGGTTGTTACTTGTAATGTTTTGATGGGTATTAAGAGTAACGATCATGGTACTTGGAGACGTATTCGTGCTGTCCCATTCAAATCTCTCTTTACAGAAACTCCTGTCGATGGTGACAAGGAAAAGCCATTCCAATTTCTCATTGATAAGTCAATTGACGAGAAGTTTGATTCATGGAAAGAGGTATTCTTAGCAATGTTAGTGAAACGTGCGTCTGAAACGAAAGGTATTGTTAGTGATTGTGAAATTGTCCTTCAAAAGAGCAATGAATACAGAAAGAGCCAAGATTACTTATCAGAATTCGTTGAGGAGTGTGTATTACGCAGTCACTCTCAAGCATGTATTCAGAAGTCAGAGCTTAACAATGAGTTTGTACGCTGGT
>Ga0209533_1005338_pt1 | contig 10970 bp, 2 predicted proteins | sample COG_04_FD_184748 | JGI IMG/M metagenome (GOLD analysis project Ga0209533, IMG submission 184748) | Pelagic Microbial community sample from North Sea - COGITO 998_met_04 (SPAdes) (version 2) | ecosystem: Environmental > Aquatic > Marine > Neritic zone/Coastal water | place: Helgoland, sampling... | reverse complement strand
GTCTCATTGGTCTCATTGGTCTCATTGGTCTCATTGGTCTCATTGGTCTCATTGGTCTCATTGGTCTCACTGTTCTCATTTTTTATATTAATAATTTTATCCATTTCTCCTTTAGTAATATTCATAAAATTTAATTAATATTTAAATCAATTTTATTTATTTTGGAATTATTTCTGAATCAATTTGAAATATCGGATTAATCAAAACATCTCGACAAAACATACAACCCTTATTTTTCACATCCCATCTTAAAAAACACTTCATATGCAATAAATTTTTACAATTATGACAAATATTCCAACCCTCTTTTTTAAAATCTTTATATAATTCCTCATGGCAAAACGCACATTCGTGCCCCATAATTTCCTCATATTTTTGTCGCAACATTTGTGAAAGATCATGGTTGTTCAGATTTAAACAAATGATTTCTTTAAAAATATCATACAGTTTCAAAATGTCATCTGCCACGTTTTTTTCTTTAAGTATTTTTAACACATGCTTACACAAATCACTTTTTTTAAAATTGGAATGACATTTTAAGTGGAATTTATCACATGGACAATAAATGCCATTTGGTGTTTTTACAATGTTAAAAACGTAATGACCTTCTTTAATTTTCTGAATAACAGTTGGTTTTTTTAAACGACGAAAACGCTTTTTTCCCATTGATAATATAAATTTGGAAAATTAACCAGTAAAAGTAAATATAAATTACAATATCTTTTTAAATTCAAATTATTTTAAAATAGGGTTTTTGAAGAGAACAACAAAAAAACGGTTTTACATTGGAATAATTATCTATTTAAGGATATAACAGAAAAAATATTAAATATGGAAGATGATTTATTAGTCACAAACGAATACATCTCCGATGCTACTACAGACATCAACACAAACATCAATCTAAATTCATTTGACAAATATAGAAAAGCTCATGAAAAATACCCAAATACTTATACAGATGGAGAAACTATTGGTGAATTGACAGATGAATTGACAGATGAATTGACAATGGACGATTTACGTCAACAAGAAAGCATTTTAGAAAATCCAAAACCCATTCTTGGACTTCAAAAACGTGAAATGCGCTTTAGACGATCTAAAATTACCATTGATAGTCGGAATCGTGAAAAAGTGGATCGTGTCATATCAGAATTAGTTGGTAATCTTAGTGATAAATCATGGATTTGCCAAAGTACCTATCAATCTTTAGATTTATTGATTTATAGACCAAATCACGGTTTTCAACCAAAAGATGAAGGTGTCACTCAAATTTATATTTCTGGATTGGATAAAACCAGTTCATATTTTGATATTGGAATAAATCGATCTATTTTAGAATATAATAAAACTCTTAATTCACCTATCTTTACTATTAAAAAAGTTGTTATAGATCTGGACAGCAATGGTAATAAAATTCAAAGTGCATCCACTGGCCTCTATTCCAGCAGTTTATTTAAAATTTCATTACCCGATATTGTAGACAAAGTATATATTAAAACTGCGACATTTGGAGGTAATTTAGCAAATATTTATAAAATTACAAATTTTATTCATGGATATAACCTGCCATCTCATTATAAAATAGATTTGGGTCGTACTTATAAAAATGTGTATATGGTAAAATTGATTAGTATTGAAATACCAATTACTTCTTATACCATTAATTCGGTTAAAAGAACTACAACATTTGATGGTTTGGATTTAGAAACAAAAATCAATGCCAAAATAAAATGGATAACTGAAAAAAATGTTCACCGGACATTTAATTTAAGTCTTTATTCTGATCGGGTATTTCTCAATAGTTTTAATTTACTTACATTTCAAAATAATTTTTCTTCTGACCCATCACAAAATCAAATAAATTATAATAATGATATTATGAATTATTATGTAACAGCCACAAATAGTCTTGGTGGTGCTGATAATAAATTAGTGAATAGTTATAATAAAATTTCAAAAGAAGATCGTTCTCATTTTGACTATTATGCTCCTTGGTGGCTTGATTTAACAGAATATGAGCTCACACATAGTGTCGCTCCAAGTACAAGTACAAAATATTGGCTTCCAAATTCGTATCATCGTATGGGGAGAAGTTTATTATTTGATATAGATCAAAATGTACAATCTGGAGATACAACCAGTGATATAAATACTCTATTAAATGTTGAGTTGAAAAAAAATAATCCATATTATTTTAATTATTATAACTTAATTCGAAATGCAACTTTAAATAGTGAGATTGATTTTGGTAACTCATCAACTTTTTATTTACGAGAAATTTTTCTCACAAGTGTTCATAAAACCAACAGCACAAACATACCTGATTACATGGGTTTTTGGATTTTTGATAATTCAAATAAAGTTGGCGAAAATGATACTATTTTGGCAAATGAATATATTGAAATTGAACAATTGCCATATGGAGAATATATTTTCCCCGTCGTTGCAGAACACACTGAAAAACTATATGCTCCTGCTTTAATGCCTGGATCTTTTGAACGTGATAATAATATTTCACTTCAATTAGAAACTCGACGACCTATTTATGAAGTAACCTTAAAAGATGGTAAATATACAAAAACTCAATTTATTGACATATTGGAAAAAACACTAAGTGACACTTTTACACTTGGTTTAAATGGATATGACAAATTTTTTCGTCGTGATTTAGATCGTGTAACCGAAAATTATAATAATGAAAATTTATTTCATACATCATTTCGTGTTAATATTGATCAAAATTTAAATCTAATTGATATTCGACAATACACAAAAATTAAAGAATACGAAAATAGTTATTCCTTTAATCCAAACTTTATTTATTATAATGAAGGAATTCCTTATATTAACCTGAAAATTTATGGTCATCAATTAAATACTGGTGATCGAATTTATCTTGAAAATATTTCATCTTTTGAAAACATATCTGCGAGTGAAATAAATAAAGAACACACTGTATATGTAATGCCTGCTTATCGAGCCTATGTTCGAATTATTTATCCATTGCCTAATAAAGTATATTTGGATACAGATGAATTTTTTGATGATGAAATTGGTGTTGATATAACGATAAATGATCAATTTTTAGCAGAAAAATTAAAACGTGATTTGAAAAAATTTTGTCTGCCAAATGATACTTTTCAATCAACTGATTATAATTATAATGGAGATGGTAATGCCAAAAATCAATTTGGACGAAGTAAACATTCTGAAAAAGAAAAGTATCCCGCTACTTATGATAGTGTTAAAACAAACAGGACATATGGTAATTACACTGATATTACATCTACTAGTCCATTATTAAAATATCCATTTGGTATTTTTTATGGAAATAATGATTTTTCGTATTTATCTGGTCGAGATAAATTAATCCAACCTTATCCAACATCGAAACTAAATTTGGATGAGGAATCTTTGATTATTAATGTTCCAAAAAATAAATTATTGGAGGAACTAAAATATGAATCCAATACATTACATTCCAATATGAATTATTTTGGTTCTAAATTAATTAATTCGGCCAATAATAAATTTATGTATCCTGAAAAATATAATCAATTCAATAAAAATGAAATTGATACACGTGGCATACAAATTAGTTTACAAGAAAACGAAACTTTTGTCAAACTTGATGAAATTAATTCCATTGATTATACCACATCTATTGGTCGAATTACGAAAATTTATAATAACTCTCGTCCAAATAAAAATGGCAATTATTCTTTTATTTTTGACCTCTTGTCTGATACCACTTTTGAAATTGGTGACGTCATTGTTGGTCTCGAATCTAATTGCATAGCTATTATTGTACCAGAATCATGGGATTATGATGGTATACCAGGTGATGAAATATTTAAAAAAGGGTTTGGAACATATTTAATGGAGCGTTATTTTAATTTTTCCCCATTTGATAAAATTCTTGCGGTTTCAGAAACAGAAATGTTGACTTTTACAAATAAATACAATAAATGGGAAATGGAAAAAATGATAAATTCACAAGATGGTATTTATATTCGAATTGGGACCAATCCAAGTAACACAAATTTAATTGGTATTAACACACCAAAAGCCGTCATTTATAAACCAATCAAATATAAATTTCTATTTGACGAAGATACATCGCCCATTGATAAATTAAATATTCCAATTAACCAAGAATTTTCTTATTCACAAACAAATTATGAAAATTATAACATTGCAAATATCAAAGAGTCTTATTTAATGGGTTTATATAATAATATTAGTTCGAATTATCTTATATTGGAAACATATGAACTAATTGAATTTGAAAAAAATGATGTTGTTTATATTAAAAACCATAAATTATTTAATCGAAATCGAGATAATTTAAAAAAAAAAGTTTTAAATATTCAACGTGTCGAACCATTCCGTAATTACATGGAACATATTTTAGAAATTTTTATAAATTTACCTGTTTCATATAAAACAATTGTTACAACCAATGATTTGCCTTTTGAAAATGTAAATCATATTTATGATTATACAAATAACGAATATTTATATCATTTAGGTGATAATCCAAATTTATTTAAAACTTTTGGCTACACTGATTCAGGAAGCAATACTGTTTTTGACCCATATGTGAAATTTGACTCCAGTGAAAATAATAAAAATTTTGGATTTCAAGATAGACTTATCAATTGGTTTTTCGAAAATAAATATAAATGGAATGCAAACAATATTGAAAAAGTATTAGAATTCGAAAATGAATATACCAACAATCTTTCCAAAAAATATATCATTATTAAACTAATCGTTTGTCCACTCGACTCCGCTGGGAAAAATTTTACACAAACCATGGCCGATAAAAATACTGTAACTGATACAAATACAGGCGATATCGACGGTGGAGATTATATTCGAGAAGCACCTTATAGTGACCCTTCTACTGCTAAAACAGTGAAACGAAATTCTGAAAATATTTGTCCATTTTTGCCAGGTATGGGTGTTTATTTTTGGGAAAGTGAAACAATTGGTGAACCAAAAATAGTGCCTCGATTAATTGGTTATGTTTTGGATACATCGTTGGAATCTGTAAAATCTTATATTGAAGATTACAAAGTACCATCTTACAATACCAATCAAAGTGTATTTGGTATTGAAATTACAAATGTTGGTATTCTATACCAAAACCCACCTACTGTTACAATTGCTGCATCTTCCAGTGGTGGTCAAGCAACAGCCGTTTCAGTTCTTACAAGTTTGGGTTCAATTAATGAAATTATTGTGACAGGAGGTGGATTTGGATATGACCCTGATAATCCACCTACAGTTACTATTGACGCGCCTGTTGATACAAATGGAACACAAGCTACAGCCATAGCACATGTAGGTCAATTTGGCCCCACATACGCTATGTATGTTTTGGTAAATGAAGATTCTGTATTGTTTCAATCAGATACATATGATAATCAAGCATCCTTGAATCAAACACATATTGCCAAAATTGCTCGTGGAGTCGATATTTATTATAATTTTAACCACATTATAATTGGGACCATGACAGCTGGAAACACTCTGGATTCAACGCGCTCCTCGTCAATTGATAATTATTATAATGGATGGAATATTAAAATCCTTAGTGGCGAAGGTGAAGGTTTAGTTGGTGTAATTGATACATATAGTTCGTCTACTTTTGTAATTACAACAAAAGCACCAACAACTATTACTTCTTCGACGACTGATTCCACTTCTCAATATATGATTTATGTAGAATCTAGTGATGTAAATGATAATGGAAGTGTGATTTATGATTCAAGTACTTTTGGTAATTACAGTTGGCAAAATCGACGTGCTGGAGCAACTATATACCAAGGATCTTTATATGATTATGATGCTAGTTTATATCATCTAGTGAGTGGACATTTAGAATATTTTTATGGAAAATATTTACAAAATAAATGTATCGTCCATTATACACAAAACTTTACCAACGAAGAAATCGAGTTTTTTACTAATCATCAAATCGTTATTGAAAATAAAGAGTTATATAAAACGGGACATTATGATGGTAATAATTACAATATGACAGAATTAGCTGATTCTCAATTTATAGGATTTGAAAATCGAAAAACCGAATTTAATCTTGATGTAGTGTCGTTTCATTCATTTGATATTAGTGATAAAGTATATATTTTTGACCATATTAAATCAGTTAATAAATATAACACATTTAATTTAAGTAACCCAGAAAATGTTTCTGAATTACAAACAAGTACTTCAACATTCAGCACTAACAATAATAATTCATATGTTAAAGGAAATATTGGTATTGAAAATATTTGTTGTGATGTCATTACTAATTTATGGAATGGTGTATATGATGATCATTTAATTGTCAATAATACAAAACCAGGCAAGTGTGTAATGATAGATTATGATTTTACGGAACAAGTGGAAAAAGGATTTTTAAATAAAGGGTTTATGCGTGTAGAAGGATATCGCGTTCCAATTTGTGGAAATAATAATATATATCATAACTATGAATTAGATGCTGATATACGTCATGAATGTCAAGCATCTGTTCGTAATGGAACGACGCGGGGAAGTACTAACATCCAATTAAAAAATTCAAAAGATAAAACAAATTCATTTAGTGTGCTATTTGGTGTAAATGATGTTATTGCCATTAATATTAAAATACGAAGTAAAACAGATGTATTTAAATCAATTAATCAATTGATTTCATTGCGCTCCGTGTTGGAAACACAAGAACTTAATGTCATTACCGCCATTACTCACTACTCCTCATATACCAGTATCACTTTACAACAACCATTATTAAATGATCATATTGATGGTGAAAATGTTGTTGCGCGATATAAATATGTGGAAACTTATGCGGATATTTCATCAAGTGATGTTCAAACAGTTCAAATTAAGAGGGAATTAAATGGTGTTGATATTGTGAATGAAGAATATTTGGAAGTAGGAGACGCGATTTGTATTGATTGGGCAAATCAACGTTATGTCGATTTTGACGAAAATGGTGTCAAAGGAGATAATATTATACCACCATATGACTTATTAACTTCAACTGATGCTGGATCTAAATTGATGTGGACGCAGCAATTCAATCGTGTTACTGCTATTACAGATGATACCAATAATGATTATATTGAAATTACATTGGAAAAAAAACCATTTACATATTATCCCGCAAATACACCAATTATTATATTTAAAAAAGGTAATCCAAAATTAAGTGCGCCAAATTCATCTGATTCTGATTATGTGTCGGAATATTACACTGACACTGTTTATAAAAAATCCCTGAAATATTCGAATCTTGCAACACAACCATTCACAGTTAATGGCAAATGGTATACCAAAATTTTTTATAAAGGTCATCCATCTATTACACCAACATTCACTGATGATGGTAGTAAAGTCTATTTTGGCAATAATAAACAAAATGAATTCGAACAAGGAACAAAACTATTTAACACATTAACATCCAAAGATATTTATATTTATGGTATGAAAGGAGTTGATTTACCACAAATGCCCATACCCTCTTCACAAACCAACTCCATTTTAGATGCACATTTGACTGCTGCTACTGCTCTTGATTCAACTAGTGTTTATAATTCAATTTCAGTTGTTACACCAGTAATTGATGGTAAATATCGTATTAAACCACCAATTAAAGAAGATTTCAGAAACTATGTTGAACGAAATCAATATATTATTGATATTCCAGGAACATTTAAATATAATTATGATTATTTGAAAGATTATGAATATGTATCTGGTAGTTCAGATGCAATTAATGATTTAACCACAAATTATGAAAATTTTAGTCCTGAATTAGTTTGGGATGATGCCGTAAAAACAGGTATTACTACACCAATCACTGTAACTGATGTTCCATATGATTCCGCAAATAATATTCATTATCATTATGTTGTTATTGAAGGAATATATATGGGTTATGGTGGATATATAACAGAACAACATGATGAGGATGATAATATTGTAAATTCAGTGGATGGATATAAAATATTGGAAGTGTCAAATATATCTGGAAATAAATATAAATTAATGATAAATTTGGAAGAACGAGAATTAAATTTTAATTTTACTAAACATATCAGTAATAAACGTTTGTACACAAACTCGACAAATCGCGTAGATACACTTCCACCTGGCATTATTGATCGAAACACACAATTCGAATTGGCACGTGATGATTTTTTTAAAGGAAGTATTGTTGTTGGACATGGTGGAACCATTTGTAAAAAACGTTTAAATGCACCTGTCAATTTAGAAGGAGATAGTTACATTTATTTGTGTATTCCATCTTTTAAACATTTAGACAGTACAGCCAATCCAACCATTAACAATGCATTTGCCAAAATTTTGTTACCAGGAGAAACTAATAAAACTGCTTATAATTCATATGTTGGAGGAACTAAAATATTTGACACAGGTGAAATAGACTCTTTATCTGAAATTGAAGTCGCATTTTTAACACATGGTCGTAATTTATTTGATTTTAATGGATTAGATCATTCTTTTACCATTGAAATTTATGAAATTATTGATCGTAATTAATTAACAGAATTCGAAAAACCCAAATATATGTAATTTTTGAATTCGAAATCTTTTAATAATATAAAATCTTTTAATAATATAAAATATTTTAAATTAAATTTAGTATTTTTATTTTGATAATTTTTTCTATTTAAGGATATAATAGAACAAATTATTAAATATGGAAGATGATTTACTTGTTACAAACGAATATGTATCTGATCGATTTTCAGGACAAGGTGTAAATCAAGACGCTTTTGAAAAATTTTTAAATGCTCGCGAAGAACATTCTGGTGTTTACACTGGAGGAGCGCCAATTGATGAATTGACAATAAATAATAATGATATAGATAATGATAATATTCCAAAAACCAGCAGTTTTTTAAAAAAACCTAAACCTATTTTGGGATTGGAAAAAAGAAAAATGCGATTTCGACGAACAAAAATTACTGTAGATAGTCGTGATCGTGAAAAAGTAGATCGTGTTATTTCTGAGTTAGTTGGTAATCTCAGTGATAAGTCATGGATTTGTCAAAGTACTTATCAATCTCTTGAATTATTAATTTATCGACCAAATCATGGTTTTCAACCAAAAGATGAAGGTGAAGCTCAAATTTATATTAGCGGATTAGATACAACAAGTTTATATTCCGATATTGGAATAAATCGATCTATTTTGGAATACGATAAATCACTTAATTCACCCATTTTCACAATATTAAAAGTTGTTATAGACACTGACAGCCAAGGAAATAAAATACAAAGTGCATCCACTGGCCTCTATTCCAGTAGCTATTTTAAAATATCATTACCTAGTATTGTTGATAAAGAATATGTGAAAACAGCTACCTTTGGTGGTAACACCGCAAATATTTATAAAATTACAAATTATATAAATGGATATGTGATGCCATCACATTATAAAATAAATTTGGGAAAAACATATTCAAATGTTTATATGGTTAAATTACTTAGTATTGAAATACCAGTTACATCTTATACTATTAATTCTGTTAAAAGAACCACTACGTTTGATGGATTGGATTTAGAAACAAAAACAAATGCTAAAATAAAATGGATAACAGAAGAAAATTTTTATAAAACATTTAATTTAACTTTATATTCGGATCGTGTTTTTTTAAATAGTATGAACCGAATTACATATTATAATGAATATGAATATACTGACGCAACACAAGATCAAGTTAATTACAATGTCGATATGCGAATTTATTATGATTCTGTGACAAAATTACGAAAAAGTTACAATAAAATATCAAACGATGTTCGATCCCACTTGGATTTTTATACTCCTTATTGGTTTGATGCAACTGGTCACGGTCTTAATAATAATGATTTACCTTCTACTAAATATTGGTTTACAAATGGTTATCATCGTGTTGGGCGAAGTTTACTGTATGATATTCATCAAAGTATTGATTCTGGAAGTAATGATGATGAAATGAATGATTTATTAAATATAAATTTAAAAAAGAATAATCCATATTATTACAATTATTATAATTCTATTGTAAATGCTCGACTTACTGGTGAAATCGATTTTAATGATAGTTTCAGTCAAACAGATACTTCTTTACATAAACGGAATTTGGCTCAAAGTAGTAGTGCCACAGCAACTGATTACAGTGTAATGATTCCAGATTTTTTAGGATTTTGGATTTTTGATAATTCCAATAAAAATGGTGAAAATAATACTATTTTGGCAAATGAATTTATTGAAATTGAACAGTTACCAAATGGGGAATATATTTTCCCAGTTATACCAACTTTATCTGAAAAAATTATAGGACCTATTTTAATGCCTGGTAAAATTGAACGTGATAATAATATTTCACTTCAATTAGAAACTCGACGACCTATTTATGAAGTAACTCTCAAAGATGGAAAATATACTAAAAATCAATTTGTCGATATATTGAGTAAAACTCTCAGTGACACCTTTACACTTGGCTTAACTGGTTATGACAAATTTTTTCGCAAAGATATTGATCGAATTACTTCTAATTATGATAATGCAAATTTATTTCATACATCATTTCGCGCCAAAATTGATAAAAACCTCAATCTAATCGATATTCGACAATACACCAAAATTAAAGAATACGAAAATAGTTATTCCTTTAATCCTAATTTTATTTATTATAACGAAGGAATTCCTTATATTAACCTGAAAATTTATGGTCACCAATTTAATACTGGTGATCGAATTTATCTTGAAGGTGTACCAAATTTTGAAAATGTTCCCTCTAGTGAAATGAATAAAGAACATACTGTCCATGTTATGACATCTTATCGAGCTTATGTACGTATTATTTATCCATTACCAGATAAAGTTTATTTAGACACAGATGAATATTTTGAAGATGAAATTGGTACAGAAATCACTGTTA
>Ga0209533_1005336_pt1 | contig 10971 bp, 11 predicted proteins | sample COG_04_FD_184748 | JGI IMG/M metagenome (GOLD analysis project Ga0209533, IMG submission 184748) | Pelagic Microbial community sample from North Sea - COGITO 998_met_04 (SPAdes) (version 2) | ecosystem: Environmental > Aquatic > Marine > Neritic zone/Coastal water | place: Helgoland, sampling... | reverse complement strand
GTATGCTCTATCAATATTCGGAAAACTTCACTCAAGTGTTCTCACATGATGAAGTGGTTCATGGTAAAAAATCCATGCTATTGAAGATGCCAGGAGAGCCGATTTCTAATAAGGCACACCAGCTTCGCCTCCTTTATGGGCTCATGTGGATGTGGCCAGGGAAGAAGACCCTTTTCATGGGTTGTGACTTTGGTCAGTCTCAAGAGTGGCAGTGCAGCGGTAGTCTCGATTGGCATTTATTACAATATACTGACCATGAAGGTATTCAGCGTTGTGTGCGTGATTTAAATAAGCTTTACCAAGACGTTCCAGGATTTGCGGCGGGTGATGTAAATCCCGAAGCATTTGAGTGGATCAACTGCTCGGATGCGGATAACAGCATCCTTACATTCTTACGTAAGGGTAATGAGAAAACGGATACACTTGCGGCAGTGGGTAATTTTACTCCGGTCTTGCGTGAGGCGTTTCGTGTCGGCGTGCCATTCCCTGGTTTCTGGAAAGAGATCCTCAACACGGATGCCAAGGAATATGGTGGCCTAGGTTATGGTAACAGTGGAGGCGTCGAGGCAGATGAAGTGGAGTGGGACGGTCGTCCATACTCAATTAAGCTGACCATGCCGCCGCAGTCCATGAGTGTATTCCGATATCAAGGAAACGCCTAACTTTCCCTTATAAATAACTGTTATTCAAAGCCCTTCGCTGATGCGAGGGGCTTCTTTTATTTTTCTGGCTAATTGGCTGAAGTCTATCGATCATCTATTGGAAACAGCTTGCGTGATTACTAATAATTTGCTTCTTCGAACTCTAAAGGTTTTCGGCTGCCATACACCTCGAACTGATTACTATCAGATGTATTCTTCTCTGTAGTCAGCTCCGTTTTTCTTCCTCAAAAGAGAGGTCATCGCTATCTTCTGGATGATTCGCGTGTAGCTCATCAGGTAGGCAAATGTAATAGGTCATTAGCCAGAGGCTCCACGTCGTTCGATAGAGTGCTAGTGGTAGGGTGAATGCGCCAATCAACGCGATGATAAGGGCGACCTTGAAGGCCAAGAAATCAGCCATTAAGCCAGTAAGCAACACAGGTGCAACGAAACCAATTGCGACCATGCCATAGTTGATGCAGAGAGGGCCCAGGTAGTAGCCATCGCCTCGCTCGAGTGGCATCCCACATGCAGGGCAGCGTGGATGGATACGTAAGGGGCTTCTAAATAATTCGGATTGGCCACAATTGGGGCATTGTTGACGCAGCCCTCTCTGAATTAATTGGCGGGTGCCCACTTTAGGTAGCGGCTCTAGCTCAGAAATAGTCACAACTTAACTATGGAAATAGCGTCTAAAGTTTTTTTCAACTTGAATGCAAAAGCGTTCAAACGTTTCACCGCGGAGTGTGGCGAGCGCATGATAAGCGGCTCGTAAATTTGCTGGGTGATTGAGCGATGGGTCGCTGAGCGCGAAGGAGCGATGGTCAGTTGTAGGTAAACAGTCGGGCGAGTCGGTTTCGACCAAGATCTGGTCCGATGGAATCGCTCGTATCAACTCGTAGATGTGCGTTGCGTTGGGTTTTAACTGACCCGTATTGAAAGAGAAATAGCTCCCTTGATCGATGAGTTTTCGAGCCGCTTCAACGGGCACGTTCAGTGCATGGACGTGAACGCCGCGCTGAGGGAGCGGGGTAGAGTTTAGTGCCTTCATCAGCGGGTCTATTGCTCTTAAGCAATGAATGGAGACGGGTAGGTTGCGCTCAGCTGCTTGTTTCAGTTGCCATTGGAAAGCCGCTTGTTGCTTGTGAATGTCGTGCCCCTCGACCCATTGATCGAGACCGATCTCTCCGATACTTCGCACGCCTTTGTCGAGTGCATGTAGAAACGCTTGCTGCCAATTTCCGGGGGCAGTAGTCACCTGCCAAGGGTGTAGCCCAATTGCGGGGAGTGCTCTTGGGTTGTCTTGGCAATAGTCGAGCACCTGTTGCCAGTCCCTAGGCGATGTGCCGTTGACGATAGAGCCCTGGCAATGAATTGAATCGAGCGCCGATTCGATCGACTGTATCTCCTGAGCAAGCCTTGCATCCGCTAAATGGCAGTGTGCGTCATACAGCGGCTCATGCATGGTGTTGTGTGCCGCTTTTCCTAGCTAGCAAGGCAGGACTTAGCAAAGCGCTGAATGGATTCTACGATACGGCTAAGACCATTGCGGCGGTTGGGCGAGAGGTGTTGTGTGATGCCGACTTCGGCAAGGAACTCGGCATCAGTAGCAGCGATTTCTTCTGGCTTTTGTTCGCTGTAAAAGGTGCAGAGGAGTTCCGCGATACCCTTAACGATTGCGGAGTCGGACTCTGAGCGATAGTAGCAGAGGCCGTCTTTAAACTCTGGCACCACCCATAACTGAGACATGCAGCCTTCGATTTTAAAGGTGTCGATACGCAGATCTTCAGATAAACCTTCAGCTTTCTTTCCGCGTTCGACGATGTAGCCGAGGCGCTCGTAGGCATCCGGGATCAGTGTAATTTCCTCAACGAGGGCGTCTTTTTTATCCTGTAGGTTCATGATCGTTAAAGGCAGCGGAACTTAGGCAGGCTACAGTTTAAGTCAAGCCGTGGCGAGTTCTAAGAACACTGCACTGCCGTAGGATGCATCTGTTTATTCGGCTTGAAGCGGTTATTCACAAAGACAAGATTTTGATATGCAAAGAGTTCGTTGCGGCGAGGCTTCTTTCTTAGAGGCAGGACGCCTTTCGGTAGGAGTCGATAGGGAGTATAATTCTGGAGTGTTTGCGCGAAATCTCTGTAGAAGACGCGGCTGATTACATTCATCTCATTGAACTCGATGTGTATGAGATCGATCTGGTCGTTTCGTAGGAGCTTTTGGGCTCCTTTGAGCACTTCAAGTTCGTGGCCTTCAGTGTCGATTTTTAGCAACTGTATTGAATCAATACCAGTTTCGCTAGCATAGGAATCCAGAGTCGTTATCTCGACTTCTATCTCAATGGATTCAGCCTGATGTATATCTTCGATCACATCTTTATACAGGGATCCAAATGCGGATGAACCATTTAGGTCCTTTCTATCGTAGAACGTTAACTTCGCATCGTTCGCTCCTAAGCCCTTGTTGATTGCAGTGATTGTGTTTGATGCAAGTCGCGGTGTCAGCTTTTCAAAGGTTTTAGGGTTCGGCTCGAATGACCAAATTGTTGCCTGTGGGTGATTTTTAAAAAGTAAGTTGCTGTAGAGCCCGACGTTGGCTCCGACATCTACAAATACGGGGTCTGTCCCGTCGATGTATTTGGGCAGTAACTTATCGATGAAATATCGCTCACCACTGAGTTCCTGTGTCTGATAATTGAGAATCCCCAATCCTCTCAATGCATGATCTAAAAGTGCTTCGTTAACTTTTCGAAAGACTGGTCTGGCCATAATGAATCGCCAGCATCTGCGTAGTAATCTGCGTTTTCTCTTCTTCATCGTTTAGCTTCGTTACTTTCATTAGATGTGCGCTAGAAGACAAAAAAGCCTCATCCTAGGATGAGGCTTAAAATACCCAGAGCGGGGGTCGAACCCGCACTCCCGAAGGAACCAGATTTTGAGTCTAGCGCGTCTGCCAATTCCGCCATCTGGGCGCATGAGCTGGTGTTATGAGGCTGTTTTTGTAGGATGCAAGCCCTTGTTCGTGGAAATCTTTAATCCTATTGTCATGTGGGTGCTATCGAGAGCTCTGAGTCTTCAGTTTATTGACCAACACTGTCCGTGGGCTGTTCTCTCTGCTTGGGCACCGCCTCTAAATAGCTGCGTAGGATCGCTTGCTCGACTTTGAGCTTGGACTCCGCGCTGGCAAGATAGCGTAGCGTGATGGACAGCGTGTCTTTATCCTCAACTTTGAGTAGGGTGCGCGGCTCTATGCTCGGGAGATCGATCCCGCCTCGCTTCATTCGCTGGATCGTTTTTTCGACTGTTTCCTTATCCTTTGCACAATGTTCGGCCGCAGCTGATAGTAGGGCCTTTTCATGTGCGTCCCAATCTTCCGTTCGTGGTAATTTGACCGTCAGTATACCGTAAACTGCGCTGCCATGATCGTGTGTGCTATTTCGAATGACCTGATTTAGAAAGAGTGAATTTGGCATGGATACGAGCCGGCCACTGTATTGACCGTCAATCACCTCCTGCAGTTGAGTCGATAGCAGATTCTGGTCGATTACATCGCCCTCGACATCTGCGATGCGAATACGATCACCTAAAGCAAACGCGTTACTGCCTGCCTTAATGATACTGCCTAGAAAGCACATAATCAGTTCTTTCGTTCCAATCACAAGGGCTGCCATGATGGCGACCGCTGAGAGAGCTGCAGTGCGTAATTCGGTGCCCCAAATGAGCACTAAAGCAATGACAAGGATGATGAGCCGTAAGTTCCGTAAACCTGCGAGCCAACGACGTTTGTAAGTATTGCTGTAGAATTGGCGGTTGTTGATCCATCGTGTTCCAATGATTTGGAATGCGAGAAACAAGATGACACATATGACGGTTACGAATAGCTTAGTCATGGTTGGATCTAATAGTGTAATGCTCATTATAACGTTCGGTTGTTAACAGTTTCTTAGTAAATCACCAGTCGAAACACACTTGCTGTTTTGCAGTCAGTTACTTAAACAAGGTTTATGGAATCCGTATTGGTTTTAACGATTAGCGGCGAAGATCGCGCCGGTCTAGTGGAGCAACTCGCTGAAGTAATTGCTTCGCATAGTGGTAACTGGGAGCATTGCCGCATGGCTCATTTGGCTGGGCGCTTTGTGGGCTTACTGGAAGTCAGTGTTCCAGGTGATCAGCAGCAGGAACTTGAGGTCGCCTTGCGCACGATCAAAGATTTAGACGTGCTGATCGCCGCTGGAGAGCTCGAAGCGCGAGAAGAATTACGACAATTTGACCTCCAGGTCGTCGGCACCGATCATTCAGGCATCGTTCGTGATGTGTTTAAGGCATTGGCGTGTGCCGGGGTAAACGTAGAAGAGTTGAGCACTTCAACGGTGAGTGCTCCGGATTCTGGAGTGATGTTGTTTGAAGCCAAAGCGCGCTTGGGTTGTGGCCCAGATGTTGCTATCGGAGAAATTCGAACACAACTTGAGGCCATTGCTCAAGATATCATGGTGGATGTAAATTTATTGGATTAATTTTCTTACTGATGATTTCTCAAAAAAGTTTAAAGGTCAGTGTATTGTGCGCAGCGTTACTGATGAGCGCGTTGACTACCATTGCACAAGAAGCGTATCGCGAGTTTACCAGTTCCGATGGAGCTACGATTGAAGCGACCGTGGTAGATGCCAGCGCGATTGCAGTGACGATTCGTAGAAAAGATGGTTCTGAGTTTAAGGATGTTCCGCTCAGCCGGTTCTCTGCTCAAGACCGCAAGTATGTTCGCGGCTGGAGAGATGCTCGTAAGCAAGCGGTAGAGGATGCAGACTTAACTCACGATTCACGGATTCGCATCACTGTCAAAAAAGGTAAAGACGATGACATGAACAATTACGGCGATATCGATGATCGTGTAATCGTTTTTGAGCCAGGCATCGTCGCCGACAATGAAGAAAAGGAACTGACGTTTCGAAATGTTCAAGGGACTTTGGTGATCATTGGTAGCGGGGTGATCGAGAAGGACTCTTACGTAGTTCTCAGTAAACAAGATTTCGTTATTGATTTAATTCCTCGTGAGCAGACACGCTGGGAAGGCGATCTTTTTCAATGTCGTTATGACCCTGACTATGGCGGCTTTGACTATGCGGGCTATTTGTTGGTATTAAAAAATAAAGCGGGCCATAATGTTGTGGTGAAAGCGTCTAAGTCCGCTTGGGAGAAGCATCCCGAAGCCATTTTGAAAGCGAAGCAACTGACAGGTTATGATCGGAATTTCCGTAAAGAGTTTCAGCTGTTTTCTACCTTTGGATTACCACGCTAATTTGTGCTTTCGAATATAAAACAGGCGTCGTATAAGCACGACGCCTGTTGGGTGAAAACGGTGAGGATCACTTATGCAGTCGCTTCTTCGCCGCTCACTGGCAATGGTGCCGCATCATGGACCTTGATCGCGGCTTGGCCCTCGCGGCTCTTTAGGCGCTTCATTTCAAGCTTCATGAGCAGTGAAATGATCAGTGCGACTACGAAGGCGCCGCCAAAGACATACAAGCTGTGCTGGTAGCTATGAGTCCTTTCATAGACATAGGCATTCAGCATCGGGCCGACGATACCTGCAAGGGACCATGCAGTGAGAATAAAGCCGTGAATCGTGGGCATTTCTTTCAAGCCAAAGAGGTCGCTAATGTAGGCAGGGATACTTGCGAAGCCACCACCGTAGCAACTTAGGATCAAGAAGGTTACTGCCATAAAGGCAACCGGGGCGCCAGTTAAGTTCGCAAGTAACGGAAAGGCTATAATTTGAATCGCAAAGAAAGCGATGTAAGTGTTTGCGCGTCCGATAAAGTCGGAGAAGGATGCCCAAATAATACGCCCGAGGCCATTGAACAGGGAAATACCCATCACGAGTAAGCTGGCCATTTCAACCGGCAGACGCACCATTTCATAGCCCATTTTCTTTGCGGTGGAAATCACTGCGATACCACAAGCAACGTTGATGAAAAGCATGAGCCAGAGACCATAGAATGCGGGCGTGCGAATTGCTTGCATCGCGGTCATCTCGGTGGTGACTTGTGTTCCGCTGCCAGTCATTTTTGCGGCGGCAAATTGCTCTGCATAACCTTCAGGTGGAGGTGCGATGTAGAGTGCGCTTGGCACCATGATACAGAAATAGATCACACCCAAGAATAAGAAAGCGAGGGCGATCGACTGCTTGTCGTAGATCAGTGTAGTGCGATAGCCCTCGGTCGCTGCTTTCAGAGCGGCGTATTTGGCCGTCTCGGTTTGGTTTTTTCGGAAGAGTTCGGCTGCTTCGTTGCTGTTCTGTTTAAAGACTTTAAGTGCAGGTGCGGTGGCAATCATGGCTGCTGCAGTCTCTGGGGCGCTTTGTAAGAGCTGTGAGTATTCATAGCTGGAGACACTCTGACTCAAGACCACTTCGGCTTGTGCGGGCACAAACTGATCGATGAGTTTGGCACAGATGAGTCCACCAAAACCAAAGCCCATAATAGCAAGGCCCGTGGCAAGACCGCGACGGTCTGGGAACCACTTGACCAGTGTCGAGACGGGAGAAATATATCCCACTCCAAGACCGATGCCGGCAACCACACCGAAGCATAGGTAGAAGAGTGGGAGGCTTTCTAGCCAGCAGGCTGCGGCCGAGCCGATCAAACCTGCAGAGAAAAAGAATGCGGAGAGAAGGCCCCCTTTAGAAGCACCTTTCTTCTCGATAAAACGACCGAGGAATGCGGCGGAGACACCTAAGAAGAAAATGGCGATACTGAATGCCATCGACGTTTTGGTGGAGGACCAGCCAAATGTGTTTTCTAGCGGCATCTTCCACGCACTGTATGCGTAGATCGATCCGATAGAGGCGTGAATGCCGACGGCGGATGCGGCAATGAGCCAGCGATTTTTTGTCTTATTCATTTTGGTGAAGATTCTTGAACTAGGAGGGACAGCCTCCGGCCTGTCCACAATCGTGCGGTCAAGCGAGGACGTTGACCCTCCAGTTGGTTGAAAAGTTATTTATGAGATCGCTTCAATTCCGTGGCGCGCGAAGATAGCCTTTGCATTATCGACTTGTGCGGCGGTTGGTGTGGGCGTGCTTCCTAATTTGTAAGGGATGCCAGAGCGTGCGTATTTATCTTCGCCCATCTTGTGGAAGGGGAGAATTTCGACGCGATCGACATTGCCGAGTGTGGCGACGAACTCAGCGAGGCCATTGATGTTGCTTTCAGCATCAGTAAGGCCTGGCACGAGCACGAAGCGAATCCATACTTTGTTACCACGGGCATCGAGGCGCTTGGCAAACTTGAGTGTTTGATCGACGCACACGCCAGTCACGTATTTGTAGGTCATCGCACTGAAGCTCTTGATGTCGAGTAGCACAAGGTCGGTGTTGTCGAGCAGCTCGTCGCTGGCCTTATGGCCTACGAATCCAGAAGTGTCTAAAGTCGTGTGGATGCCTGCTGCTTTTGCCTTTTTGAACATTGCTTCTACGAAGTCGGGCTGCAGCAATGGCTCGCCACCGCTGATGGTGAGCCCACCTTTGCGGATGAAGCTCTTGTATTTGAGCACGTCTGTAAAAGCGTCGTCTGCGCTGGTCTCGTTACCGCAAGGTCTGCCTTGGGCATCGGGATTGTGGCAATACTGACAACGCAGCGGGCAGCCATTGAGAAAGAGCACGTAGCGGATACCTGGGCCGTCCACGGTGCCGCAGGTTTCTACGGAGTGGATGAAGCCGTTGGTTGTTGGCTTTTCGAGCTGGTTGGCGTCTGGACCTGCGGTGCAGGTCGCGGGAGCGTCTAAATTTGCGATCATTGGTAAAGAAGTTAGAAGGAGGTGAACGTCGAACGTCCAACTTCCAACGTTGAATGTTGAATTATAGATTCAGCGCGCTGCGCTTCATTCATCATTCGATGTTGGACGTTCAGTGTTCGATGTTCTCTATATACTGTCGTGGAAGGTCCGAGTGATGACGTCGAGCTGTTGCTCCTTGGTCAATTTGACGAAGTTCACCGCATATCCGGAAACACGGACAGTTAGCTGTGGATACTTCTCTGGGTGTTCCATTGCATCCATGAGGGTTTCTTTTTCGAAGACGTTCACATTGATGTGGTGTCCGTCTTCGGCGAAGTATCCATCGAGGATGTTACTCAAGTTGGCCACACGGTCTGCCTCAGTCTTGCCGAGTGCTTTGGGAACAATAGAGAAGGTGTAGGAGATGCCGTCTTGCGAGTGCTCGTATGGGAGCTTTGCAACAGAGGCCATTGAGGCGACGGCACCTTTCTTATCACGTCCGTGCATGGGGTTTGCGCCCGGAGCAAAAGGTTCACCTGCTTTACGTCCGTCTGGTGTGTTTCCTGTCTTTTTACCGTAAACCACATTCGATGTGATCGTAAGGATCGATTGTGTTGGAATTGAGTTACGATAAGTCGGTTGCTTGCGGACTTTGTCCATGAAGCGTTCGACTAAATCGGTGGCGAGCGTATCGACGCGGTCGTCATTGTTGCCGAAGGCTGGGTAGTCGCCGATCACTTCGTAATCAACTGCGAGTCCGTCTTCGTTGCGGATGACCCTGACCTTCGCATGTTTGACTGCAGAGAGGGCGTCGGCGCTTACAGAGAGACCTGCGATACCCGTTGCCATGGTGCGGAGCACGACTTTGTCGTGGAGCGCCATCATGATGTTTTCAGGGCTATACTTATCATGCATGTAGTGGATGATATTGAGGGCCTTCACATAGGTTTCGGCGAGCCAGTCCATGGTCTTGTCGAAACGAGCTAAGAGATCATCGAACTCTAAGAAATCGCCAGTGAAGGGATCACTCGCAGGTGCGACTTGCACGCCGCTCTTTTCGTCGACTCCGCCATTGATCGCATAAAGCATTGCTTTGGCGAGATTAGCTCGGGCTCCGAAGAACTGCATTTGCTTACCGATACGCATTGCGGATACACAGCAAGCGATGCCGTAGTCGTCGCCCCAATACTTGCGCATGAGGTCGTCGTTTTCGTATTGGATCGAGCTGGTCTCGATGGAGACCTTTGCGCAGAAGTCTTTGAAGCCTTGTGGCAATGCTTCTGACCAGAGGACAGTGAGATTTGGCTCAGGAGCGGGTCCGAGATTGTAGAGTGTTTGAAGGACACGGAAGCTGGATTTTGTAACCAGTGTGCGACCGTCTTCACCCATACCACCAATGCTTTCGGTGACCCATGTTGGGTCGCCAGAGAAGAGTTCGTCATAGTCGGTGGTGCGGATGAAACGCACGATACGCATCTTCATGACGAGGTGGTCGATGATCTCTTGGATCTCTTCTTCATTGATGGTGCCTTCCGCGACATCGCGCTCGAAGTATGCATCGAAGAAGGTCGCAGTGCGCCCGAAAGACATCGCCGCACCATTTTGATCCTTTACCGCACCGAGGTATCCGAAGTAAGTCCATTGCACGGCTTCACGCCCATTTTGTGCTGGAAGTGAGATGTCGATACCATATGCCGCGGCCATGGTCTTGAGATCTACCAGCGCTTTGATTTGCTCCTGCACTTCTTCGCGGTCACGCACCCAATCTTCATTGAAGGCTTCGTTGGCGGTGTCTTTGATTTGTTGCTTTTTATCGGCGATGAGCTGGTCGACACCATAGAGTGCCACACGACGATAGTCACCGATGATGCGACCGCGGCCGTAACCGTCTGGAAGTCCAGTCACGATGCCAGCGCTACGTGCTTTACGAATGTCATCTGTGTAACACGCAAAGACGCCGTCGTTGTGAGTTTTACGATGGTCCTTAAAGATATTGAGTGTATCTGGGTCCATGTCGCGACCGTGTGCTTGCAGGGCCTTTTGAGCGATGCGATAGCCGCCGTAGGGAAGCATTGCGCGCTTGAGTGGTTTGTCGGTTTGCACCCCAACGATCGTTTCTAGGTCCTTGTTGATGTAACCGGCACCGTGAGAGGCGACTTTACCGACGACCTTGGTGTCTGCGTCGAGCACGCCACCCGCTGCAAGTTCTTGCGCGAGGAGCACTTTAAGTTCGTCCCAGAGTTGGTGGGTCTTGGCGCTTGGGCCTTTTAAAAATGCGTAGTCACCCGTATATGGAGTGTAATTACTTTGGATAAAATCGCGGACGTCGATGGTGTTTTGCCATACGCCTTTCGCGAAGTTACGCCATGCATTTTGAGGTGCAGGATTTGCATCGGTTACTGATGTGGTAGTTGTGTGTGTGGTTGCCATAATGGTATTTATTTTCTGCTTTAGTTCAAAGAGGTGAGTCCTATTTGTGTGTATGAAAGTGTTAAATCACTAAAAGATCAACTAATCCAGATGTAACATGAGTTTAGCATTACTAATAAGAAAGGAGG
>Ga0209533_1005334_pt1 | contig 10973 bp, 12 predicted proteins | sample COG_04_FD_184748 | JGI IMG/M metagenome (GOLD analysis project Ga0209533, IMG submission 184748) | Pelagic Microbial community sample from North Sea - COGITO 998_met_04 (SPAdes) (version 2) | ecosystem: Environmental > Aquatic > Marine > Neritic zone/Coastal water | place: Helgoland, sampling... | reverse complement strand
CACTATAAAGGCTGGCGTGGCAATACAGCGATTCGCTGGACCTGGGCGGGCTTTATCGCAATATTGCTAGGCTATATCGGCAGTAAAGTGGCACTGGAATTCCTACTGGTTTAGGCAGGCTATCTATAGTTAACCTGCAAGCAACCTAAAATCGGTCTAAATCGGCAAGATTATGTATTTAAAGCCTATTGCCAAAACCTAAAAACTACTTCACCATGATCAACCTTATTATTTTAGGTTTCGATTCTTGGACGGTTCCCACCCTTGGGTGTTGTGGTTAACACTCATAGCACTATTAGCTGTATCCGCTTTTTTCTCTGGCTCCGAAACCGGCATGATGTCTTTAAACCGTTATCGGCTTCGACATCAACGCAAAAAAAGTGCTGGCGCTCGCAGAGCAGCCAAGCTACTTGCGGTACCCGATCGATTAATCGGCCTGATTTTGATTGGCAATAATGCCGTCAATATTTTGGCGGCGATTATCGCCAACATGCTGGCGATATTTTATGTTGGCGAAGCGGCGGCTCCCTGGGTAGCGACTGCATCACTGACTATCGCTGTACTGGTATTTTCTGAAGTCACCCCAAAGACTATTGCCGCACAAAATCCTGAGTGGTTTGCTTTTAAAGCCAGCCATATTCTCAAACCCCTATTAAAGCTTGTGTGGCCATTGGTCTGGATGGTTAACAAACTCACTAATGGGCTAATTAGATTGCTTGGCTTTGATCCCAATGCTTCAAGGGATGATGGGCTGGATACGGAAGAACTTCGCTCCGTCGTCGATGTCTCTGGCCACAAAATTTCCGATAGCCATCAGGGCATGCTCAAGGGTATTCTCGATCTTGAGAATGTCACTGTCGAAGATATCATGATTCCCCGCAATGAGATCAACGGGCTGGATATTGAGGAAGATATTGATATCTTGATGGGGAAAATGCTTAAAACCGAATACACCCGCCTGCCTCTCTTCGACGGTGATATTAATAATATCATTGGCATCTTCCATATGCGCAAGGCCAATCATTTGGTGCGCTTGGATCAGGTCACTCACAATGCGATTAAGCGTTTTTCCGACGAACCCTACTTTATTCCTGAAAGCACCACCCTAACCAACCAGTTACTGAATTTTAAAAAGACTCGTCATCGTCTAGCTATGGTCGTTGACGAGTACGGCGAAGTGATGGGACTGGTCACACTTGAAGATATTCTCGAAGAGATTGTCGGTGACTTCACAACCAATACGGCGGACGAGGTTGAGGAAGTGGTTGCCAATGGTGATGGTAGCTATCTAATTGATGGTGCAGCGACTATTCGTGAAATCAACAAAGCTACCGACTGGACTCTAACCACCGATGGCCCTAAAACGCTCAACGGGGTGGCGCTGGAACAGTTGGAAAGTATCCCCGATGGCAATGTTAGCTTTAGCATCGACAATTATCGCTGCGAGACTATTGAAATTAACGGGAAAATGATTAAGAAGATTTGCGTTACGCCTATGCAGACTAAGCAAGAGGAAGAGTAAACGCGGCTGAACGGACTATGAACGGCTCAGGTAGTACAGCTAGTAAAACGGATTGACCTTGCGATTGCGCTCACCGCAGGCAATCAGTACATCGAGCCTTTGATCATTATCAAGAACACTCCACTTGCGAATTTCGTCGGCGCTTCGGTAACAGCCGAGGCATATGTCTTGATCATTTAACGTGCAAATAGAGTTGCACGGCGATGCTATGGGTTTATCTGTCATCAGTCTTTTATCTCTTCAATATCAGTCGCCATTTTAGCGGCTTTTTCAACATAAATGGCTGCCGATCCGAGTAGGAGCTGTTTAGCCTGCTCATCCAGTTGACGAACAACAACGCCAGGCGAACCCACTACCAAGGACCCATCAGGAATCACTGCATTGGCTTTAACCAGCGTATTGGCACCAATAATACAGTCACTGCCAATTTTAGCGCCATCTAGCACCACCGCGTTTATTCCCACTAGCGTGCGATCACCCACTTCAAGGCAGTGAACCATCGCATTGTGTCCAACGGTGACATCTTCACCGATCACAAGAGGCTTGCCCGGGTCACAATGCAATACGGCACCGTCTTGGATATTACTCCGCGCACCCACTTCAATATGGTCGCAGTCGCCGCGAATCACTGCATTAAACCAGACGCTGGAATTCTCTCTCAGGGTCACCTGGCCCATAATATCTGCGCTTTGGGCAACAAATACCGAGGGGTGTATATCTGGTTTCTGATCACCAATTCGATAAATCATTTTTTTGCCTTTTCCTTTACGGCGAATTCAACTACTTAATTACGTAGCAATTGAATGTCCTGATGACTGGGATAGGTTAAATTCAACTCGGCCCCCAGAGTTTCGTTTAACATATCGGTTATAACCCGTAGCGTAAAGCCCCAGATTTGATAGCCTTGATAATGCAAGCAGGGAAAACTTATCGATTCACCCTGATGGATCAGATCAAAATACTCATAGCGACTGATATCTAAAAAGTAACTCAGTGGCACAGTGAAAATCGAGCCAATCTCAGATGGATCTCCAACCAAGACCGGGGAACCACTAAGCAGACCAACAAACGGGGTTACCCTCAAACTGCGCCGTTTTGGCGAGGCACTGGGCAGGGTAGCCACCACGTTTACCAACGTCGGATTCAAACCAATTTCTTCTTGCGCTTCGCGCAGTGCAGTTTGCAATAGATCACTATCAGCCATATCCCACATACCCCCGGGAAAGGCGACCTCACCCGCGTGATTATTAAGATGATGTGCACGCTGAGTTAAAATAATCTCTGGAATTTCACCATCATCAATCAACGCTACTAGAACCGCCGCCGTTGAGCGGTGCTGGTCGACCAGAGGCTGAGTTCTGCAAAGGGGAAATTTTTCGAGATTTTTAACAATTGTTTCTAACATTTGTGCATTATACGCAGGTCTGTTTTATTTCTGAGCTTTTGATGAATTTTTGTTCCAGTTGCGGCGAGTCCGTCATAAAAAAAATCCCCGAAGGTGATAATCGCGTGCGCCATGTTTGCGAATACTGCCTGACAATTCATTATGAAAATCCACGGGTTATAGCTGGGGTTCTGCCTGTTTATGGCGACAAAATATTACTCTGCCGGCGAGCCATTGAACCGCGCCATGGGTTCTGGACACTGCCCGCAGGTTTTTTAGAGAATGGGGAGTCATCACTTCAGGGGGCATTGCGTGAATGTGAAGAAGAGGCCAACGCACAGGTTATAGAACCCAGTCTATACGCACTTTTCGATATCCCACAGATCAATCAGGTGTATGTTTTCTATCGCGCAAAACTGGCAGAGCCTAAATTTAATCCAACTTTCGAGTCATCTGAAGTGGCGCTGTTTGATGAGGCGGATATACCCTGGAATGAACTGGCATTCCCAGTGGTTGAACTGGCCCTGCACCATTTTTTGAGTGATCGTCAGAGCGGGAATTTCGTTGTCCACCACGATGAGATACAGCGCCCTTGGAAAAGCCCACGCTCTATTTCATAGTTGATATAGGCTTATTAGAAATGTAGCTGCAACGCCAAATAGTAGCCCTCAAAGGTAGCATCTGATTGCAGATCATCAAGATCATCTAACTCAACCAACATTGAGCGGAAGCCAAGGATCACACCGGCATCCATTGCCGGAAATAGGTCAAACTCATAGGCTATCTGTGCCGCCCAATCGATGAGTCTAAATTCATCGACATTAATCCAGTTAGCAATTACATGAGCTGAGAATCCAGTTAGCGGGATATCTACCCCAGCTTGCCCATAGAGCAACGGGCCTAAAGCATCCAAATCGATTGATTCCTGCTGATTGGGTCCAATCAGGCTTGCCTGGCCATCAAAAGCACGGGCGGTAATACCAATATCCAAATCCACCACATTATCAAGAACTTCGTAGTAGAGGGTTACATCTGTGTGGGTTAGATCTAGAGAGACATCGACCTGCTGATCGCTGGCAAAGGGGTTGCCATTTAGATTAGTGCCGGCGGTTACCAACGCATTGCCGGCCCACTGCATTTCACTATGTTGCACACGAATATTCGGCAACAGGGGAACCGGATGCTCAAAGGCGACAAAAACAAACTGATTATTTTGCTCGTCAAGATTTAGAGTCGATTTCAGATCGATGTCGGTGCGCCCAATATTGCCTTCCGGACTCGCCTGCCAGGAACCGCCACCAACATAGAGACCAACAACATCAGCAACTACTGTTAATGGCGTAAGAGTTATAGCTACAACTAATATACTGCGTAATGAAATCATCGGTCATTCCCTGAATGAGTTAAAGGATAGTTTTAAACAGCGTTCATCATAGTAATTAACTCAAGGGATTAGTGTGACCTGCCACCGGGATTGCCTGTAACGAGTTGGCAAAATACTCTTCTACTAATCAACAGTCATAAAAAAACCCCGCGCTTTATAAGTACGGGGTTTTTTAGATCTAAGCGACAGATTAGCGCTGACTTTTTACAGTCCTTCAGCGTGCTCTGACAAATATTCAGCAACACCAGCAGTGGTGTCCTTCATACCCGCATCACCTTTAGTCCAGCCAGCAGGGCAAACTTCGCCGTGCTCTTCGTGGAAGTTCAGTGCATCGATCATACGCAACATTTCATCAACGTTACGGCCCAATGGCAGATCATTCACTACCTGGTGACGAACCATACCTTCTTCATCGATAAGGAAAGAGGCGCGGAATGCGATACCGGCTTCTGGATGCTCTACATCATAGGCGTTGCAGATTTCGTGTTTAACATCGGCAACCAGTGCATATTTCACTTGGCCAATACCGCCATCATTGATTGCAGTGTTGCGCCATGCGTTGTGTGAGAACTGAGAGTCAATTGAAACACCAATTACTTCCACGCCACGGCTTTGGAATTCTGCATAACGGTGATCAAAGGCGATCAATTCTGACGGGCAGACAAAGGTGAAATCCAAAGGATAAAAGAAGATAACTGCTTTCTTGCCTTTGATGCTTTCTGCCAAGTTGTAATTTTCGATAATTTCGCCGCTTCCAGCCACTGCTGCTGCAGTGAAGTCAGGCGCTGGCCTTCCAACTAATACACCCATTTAAATACTCCTAATATAAAAATAAAAATTTAATAAAAAAAATCGTTACGGCGATTTACTCTTCGGCGGGTGCCGCTTCATCAATCAATGGTTTTAGCTCACCCTTTTCATGCATCTCAGTAACAATATCACAGCCGCCGATAAGCTCGCCTTTAACCCATAACTGAGGGAAAGTCGGCCAGTTGCCATAGGTTGGTAGGTTAGCGCGAATCTCTGGATTAGATAGAATATCAACATAGGCAAAACGCTGCCCGCAACCCATTAAAGCCTGTACTGTGCGGGAAGAAAATCCACACTGCGGCTGATTGGGCGAGCCTTTCATATAAAGAATAATTGCGTTGCTTTCTACCTGATCACGAATGGTTTCCATAATGTCCATAAAGACAAATTCCTCTAAATTAATTGACTACTGCTTTTGAATGGCATTTTAACCGTTTAAAAGCATTGACGACACCATCGATAGCTATTTAATTTTACTTACGACGGCAATACGTGGCAATTAATCAGACAGATTAAATTTTAAGATATTCAAATGCAAATGAGAATGATTTGCATTTGCATTTATATGAAAGTATAGTCACACCTCAATTTGATCACGTCTAATCTATTTCTGAGTCTAGGGTATGTTTAGACCAAGCACATAAGACTTTAAACGAGGTTTTGGATACATGAAAAAGCAAGTACTCGCCACTTTGATTGGCTTAAATTTAACAGCCATAGCGCAGGCCGCAACACCTACCGCAGAAGAGATGTGGACAATTATTCAACAGCAGCAAGATGAGATTTCTACATTAAAAAACCAGCTGACAGCCAACGCTTCACGGTTAACGGAAACTGAAATTGTTGCAGAGGCAACTATCAGCGCAGTTGAAAGAATATCGACGACCTCTCCCGCCGCAAGCAAGACCACCTTTGGTGGTTATGGCGAATTGCATTACAACAACCTAGAAAACGATGACGGCAGTGGCTATACCGACGCCATTGATTTCCATCGCTTTGTTATCTTTACCGGCCATCAATTCTCTGATGACGTGCGCTTCTTTTCTGAACTAGAAGTGGAACACAGTATTGCTGGAGAGGACAAAGTCGGCGAAGTAGAGCTTGAGCAAGCCTATGTCGAGTGGGATTTCGCGGGCAATCACAGCGCAAAAGCCGGTCTGTTTTTGCTGCCAATCGGAATCATCAACGAAACACATGAGCCTAATACATTTTATGGTACTGAGCGTAATACTGTAGAGAAGAACATTATCCCAGCGACTTGGTGGGAAGGTGGTGCTGCGATCAATGGTGAAATTAGTGAGGGGCTGAGCTACGACTTTGCTGCCCACTCTGGTTTATATATCCCAGATGGCAAATATAAGCCACGCGACGGACGCCAGAAAGTTGGCAAGGCTAAAGCCGATGATATAGCCTTTACCGGCCGTTTAAAGTACACCGCTATTCCTGGCCTAGAACTCGCAACATCGGTTCAAAGACAAAATAATGTTCGTCAGGGTGAAGGGGAATCGATCAGTGCAACTCTTGTAGAGACACACTTAGCATGGAAAAAAGACGATTTCCAACTGCGTGCACTCTACGCGACCTGGGATTTTGATGATGCTATTAACGCAACAAAAGTCGGTGCAGACGAGCAGACAGGCTTCTATGTAGAGCCTTCATATAAGATCAGCGACAAGTTTGGCTTGTTCGCTCGATTTAGTGAGTATGACAATACAGCTGGCAGCGCTGCTGATAGTGCAATTGAACAATTTGATATTGGTATTAATTACTGGCTGCACCCCAATGTTGTCTTTAAAATAGACTATCAGAACCAAGACAATGAATCAGGTTCAGGTAAAGATGGGATCAATATCGGTGTTGGATACTCTTATTAATTTGGAAAATTTGAATGCATAACAACCTTTACACAGCAGTTTTTTTTATAGGTTTGTTGACTTCAGCCCTCTTGGCCTCATCTACAGTGAGCGCCAAGGGGGTTTTTCAGTCTGGTCCAGATTTTATTAGCGAAGTGTTTCTCGAGCAGGGCACTCAAGCCGAGGTACAAGTACAATCCAAAGTACTATGGCTAACCGATGATATTCGTCAGCAAGCAGAGAAAATTTTAGATCGTCCCGTGCAAGGATTACGTATTCGCTACTCTAGATCTGCAGATAAAACGGCATGGATTCTTGAAGAGATTGGAAAAGAAATGCCGATTACCATCGGCGTAGTCGTTGACCAGAACAAGATTATCAAAGTAAAAATCCTTGCTTACCGCGAGAGCCGTGGCGGTGAGGTGCGTTTCCCTGCTTACATGGCGCAGTATAATGGGGCAACGCTAACCGACAGACACAGGCTAGATAAGTCAATTGATGGCATAACTGGCGCAACCCTCTCGGTATGGGCGGTAAATAAGGTAGCAGCACTGGCTTTGTACTATCATAGCCAAGCAGTAAACCCCAAAAAATAGCGAAGAAATTAAGCGAGTCTCGGTGAAATCTACAAATTCAATTAAGACAAATATTCTCTGGCATCGCCGCCTTGGCCTGTCCATTTTTATAGTACTCATTTTTCTGGCTATCAGCGGTATTGCTTTAAATCACTCGCCTGCCCTAAAACTTAACAGTATAGGTCTTTCGAATAATTGGTTGCTGTCCTGGTACGGACTGGAAAAGCCCTCTATCAATGGCTTGCAGCTGGACAATAAGTGGCTCTACCACGACGGTAATAATCTGCTGTATGTGGATAAAAAAACGGTAGCACCCTGTTCAGCACCCCTACTTTCAGGCAGCAAAAATGAGAAAATCCTTTTTGCCCTCTGCGCGGATGCACTGCTTTTACTCACCACTGATGGTGACCTATTGGAAAGTTTTACTCAGCTAGACGGGCTGCCGGTCAATGCGCGGGCAATCACTGCGGTTGATGACAGCCTCTATCTGCTGACTGATTCAGCAGTACTTGAGTTTAATTCCGACAGTCTTGCCATAACCCCCTCATCTAAAACAGAATCTACCTTACTGGATACCCTAGTCACCTTTGCGCCACTGCCCAAAGTGCTCGAACAGCATTTAGAAGAACAGGATTCAGGACCGAGTATCTCTCTGGAGACAGTTATTCTCGACCTGCATAGCGGGCGTTTCTTTGGTCAGTTTGGGGTTTTATTTATCGATATCATCGGGTTGTTGGTGTGTATTCTCTCAATTACGGGTCTGCTGGCGTGGATAAGTCGCCTGCGACACGTCAAACAATAGCCATTACCTTTGCAATCCTATATTGCCAGCATAAATAAACCACGCTACTATTTAATACCAAGCTAGTTAACTGATTACTGGCTACAACCAAATGGGCAGCGCAGCTGCCTTTTTTTATTGCGTTAAAAAGTTACGTTAAGAGTTACCTTAAAAATACGCAAAGGACGCTTAAAAGACAATGACGACTAAAGCATTAATGAACACCTACGGCTCCAAAGCCGCCACCCTAGTAAAGGGGGAAGGCGCTTGGCTGTGGGACGCAAATGGGCATAAATACCTCGATGCCCTATCGGGTATCGCGGTCTGTGGATTGGGACATTCCCACCCCGCTATTGCTGCAGCAGTTGCCGAACAGGCCTCTGTTCTGACCCACTGCTCAAACTTTTTTGCCATTCCCAACCAGATCAAACTCGCAGATGAACTCTGCGAGGTCTCGGGTATGGACAAAGTATTCTTCGGCAATTCAGGTGCTGAAGCCAATGAAGCAGCGATTAAAATGGCACGCCTTCACGGCCACAAGAAAGGCATCAAATTGCCGACCGTGCTGGTAATGGATAATGCTTTTCATGGGCGTACATTGGCTACGTTGAGTGCTTCAGGCAGCCGCAAGGTTCAGGCCGGATTTGAACCTCTGGTACGTGGTTTTGCTCGCGCACCCTTTGATGATATTAAATCTCTCGAAACTATCGCCGAGAACAATCCCAATATCTGCGCGGTATTTGTCGAGCCAATTCAGGGCGAAGGCGGTATTCGTATCGCCGCAGACTCCTACCTGAAAAAGCTGCGTGAGTTTTGTACCGAAAAGGGCTGGCTGTTAATGCTCGACGAGGTTCAAACGGGCAATGGGCGCACAGGGAAATACTTTTACTACCAGCACAGCGGCATTATTCCCGATGTGGTAACTACCTCTAAGGGACTGGGTAATGGCGTACCAATTGGTGCCTGCCTCGCCCATGGCGAAGCAGCCGAATTGATGCAGCCGGGGAATCATGGTTCTACCTTTGGTGGTAACCCTCTGGCCTGTGCAGCAGCATTGGCGGCGGTTACAACCATTCAACAGGAAAATCTCTGTGACCGTGCAACGATTCTAGGAGACAGATTGATGGATGGATTTAAGTCTGCCCTGGCCGATGTGGCGCATGTTAAAGAGATTCGCGGAAAAGGCTGCATGATCGGCATTGAACTCGACAAACCCTGCAAATCATTATTCCCTGCCGCTATGGCTAAAGGTCTAATCATTAACGTGACGTCGGATTCGGTGATTAGACTGCTGCCGCCAATGATTATGAGCGATGCTGAAGCAGATCAGGTTATAGCCATTCTCGCGCCATTAATTAAAGATTTTCAACAGGATTAAAACAGAGTAATTTCTCATGACTATTAGACACTTCCTTACCCTTCAGGATTTAACCACTGATGAAATAAATCAGGTTATCCAGCTCGCGATCGATTTAAAAGCTGCCCATCGTGAAGGTCGTCAAGAGCCTGTTTTTGCAGGTAAAGTTCTAGGTATGATCTTTGAGAAGTCCTCGACACGCACCCGAGTTTCCTTTGAAGCTGGCATGGCGCAACTCGGCGGTGATGCATTATTTTTGTCGCCCAACGATACCCAGCTCGGTCGCGGTGAACCTATTGAAGATTCGGCGCGAGTCATTTCGCGCATGGTAGATATTATAATGATCCGAACCTTTGGCCACGACAAGATTGAGAAGTTTGCTGAATACTCAAAAGTACCGGTGATCAACGCTCTCACTGATCAATATCACCCCTGTCAGTTACTGGCAGATATCCAGACGTTTGTCGAACATCGCGGCTCTATTCAAGGTAAAACGGTGGCTTGGATTGGCGATGGCAATAATATGTGCCAGTCATGGATTAACGCGGCGATGCAGTTGGATTTCAATCTCAATATCGCCTGTCCGGTTGGCTATGAGCCTAGCGTTGAGTTGCTCGCTCAGGCTGGAAAGCGTGTCAATGTCACTAATGATCCTGTGGTTGCGGCCACTGCCGCCCATCTGGTGACCACCGATGTGTTTGCGTCTATGGGTCAGGAAGATGAGCAGGAAGAACGCTTAAAGCATTTTGCCAACTTTCAGGTAAATCATCAGTTAATCGGACATGCGGCGGATGATGTGTTGTTTATGCACTGCTTGCCCGCACATAGAGATGAAGAGGTCTCTGCTGAGTTGTTTGAAGATGAGAAAATTTCGGTAGTTTGGGATGAAGCGGAAAATCGTCTGCATGCACAGAAGGCATTGATGGTATTTTTACTTGGGGCTAGTGAGTAGGGGAGAAACCTGATGGAGGTCCCTCGTCGCTGCGCTCTGTCGGGATGACGGGAGTTTCTTTGTCATCCAGAACGAATGTGAGAGATCTTGAGATCCCTCGTCGCTGCGCTCTGTCGGGATGACCAATTAAAGGGCGCTGTCGGAATGACGGTAACAGCGAACTAAAACCCCTGATTAAATAAACTCGACCTGATCGATTTCGTATTCAACATCACCGCTCGGTGCTTTCACTACCACGACCTCACCAATCTCTTTACCCATTAACGCTCGGGCAATAGGTGACTGGTAAGAAATCTTGCCCAACTTAACCTCAGCTTCATCATCGCCGACAATTTTGTACGTGACAGTCTGGTCG
>Ga0209533_1005318_pt1 | contig 10990 bp, 13 predicted proteins | sample COG_04_FD_184748 | JGI IMG/M metagenome (GOLD analysis project Ga0209533, IMG submission 184748) | Pelagic Microbial community sample from North Sea - COGITO 998_met_04 (SPAdes) (version 2) | ecosystem: Environmental > Aquatic > Marine > Neritic zone/Coastal water | place: Helgoland, sampling... | reverse complement strand
GGTCAGGCCAAGCTCTATCAACGCAGTTATGATCTCCTTGAAGACACTCGCGTCTGGGCGATCTTGAGCGAAGGTGATGAACGAGACGTCGATGCCTCCATCGCGAAGCAGCGTCAGTTTGACGGTGATATTTGGGTGCTCGAAGTGGAAGACTGCGAAGGGCGCACATTGCTGGGTGAGCCGGGGCTGCAATAGATGGAATGGCGCGATAAGGGAATTCTGCTCTCTGTGCGCCGCCACGGCGAAACCAGTGCGATCATTGATGTGTTGACAGTTGAGCACGGGCGTCACGCGGGCATCGTGCGCGGGGGTACATCGCGTAAGATCGCCCCAATTTTGCAACCCGGTGCGCAGCTGGATGTTAGTTGGCGCGCGCGTCTTGAGGATCATCTGGGGACTTACACGGTGGAGCCTTTGCGCTCTCGCGCGGCTGCCGCACTTGGCGACCGTCTATCTCTGGCGGGGTTGAATGCGGTGACGGCTTTGCTCGCCTTTGCCTTACCCGAACGCGAAGCGAATGCTCGGCTTTATAAACAAAGTGAGCAGCTTTTGGACCTGCTGGGTCAGCATGAGGTTTGGCCGCTGGCCTATCTGCGCTTTGAGATGGCGCTGCTTGAGGCGTGCGGCATGGGGTTAGATTTGACTGCCTGTGCGGTTACCGGGACCAACGAAAACCTCATCTACATTTCGCCGCGTACGGGTCGCGCGGTGAGCGAGCAAGTGGCAGGACCTTGGGTGAACAAGCTGCTCCCTTTGCCACCAATCCTCATTGGGCAGGGGATGGGGAGTGACGTTGAAATAGAGCAAGCCCTTAGAACTACCGGATACTTTTTGAACGAAAAACTCGCGCCGAGTTTGGGGAACCGCAGCTTGCCAGAACCGCGCGGACGTTACGTAGACCTCTTTTCGCGTCGGATCACTGGGCTTTAAACACCATGGTGCGGCCTGCGTTATTTGACAGGATAAGGGTAGTGTTCCCGACCTCAGAAAGTGTCATCGTAGAGAGCGCTGAGAAGAATGCAATCTCAGCGGCCAAATCAGGGCAAGCCATTTTCGTCGCCATCGCGGGCCCTACCTCAAACCAAGGATAGGGAGCTTTCTGCTGGATCGAAAAGCGGTTGCAGGGCGCTTGTCCTTTGATCCAACCGGCTTTGTCGAACTCCATAGTCGCGGGCGCGCCGAATGCGGCGCCGTCGATCTCGCTCAGCGCCCACACCTTTCCCGAAGCACCATGTTTGGCAAGGCTCTCATCCCCGACGCAGGCCGTCCCGAAAAGCAGCGCAAAAGCTGCGATGAGGCGTATCACGCCACGCTCGCGCGGATCGCGCGGATGTTTTCACCATAAGATGTGGGATTGCTCACAGAGCCGCCTTTGAATACGGCAGAACCTGCAACAAGCACGTCCGCACCCGCATCGACACAGCTTTTTGCAGTGTCTGGAGTCACGCCGCCATCAATCTCGATATGCACAGGGCGATTCCCGATCATCGCCCGCAATTCTGCAATCTTTGGCGCAAGCGGGATGAATTTTTGTCCGCCAAATCCAGGGTTCACAGTCATCACACAGACTAAATCGCAAATATCGAGCAAATGCTCCACCGCGCTTGCAGGGGTGCCGGGGTTCAAGGCAACGCCTGCCATTGCGCCTGCGCTACGGATCGCTTGCAAGGTGCGGTGAATGTGTGGTCCCGACTCAACATGCGCAGTAATGAAATCCGCGCCCGCTTCCGCAAAATCGTCGATGTAGGCATCCACGGGTGAGATCATCAAATGCACGTCCATCACCGTTTTGATATGTGGGCGGATTGCTGCGCAGGTGGTCGCGCCAAAGCTGAGGTTGGGTACGAAATGGCCGTCCATCACATCAACATGGATCCAATCCGCGCCTTGCGCCTCGACAGCTTCGATCTCAGCGCCGAAATTTGCGAAGTCTGCAGAAAGGATGGAGGGTGCAATTTTAACAGAGCGATCAAAGGACATGGGGCAGCTTTCCTGGATGATAGTTTGTTTTCGTTCTCTTAGCGTGGTGGGCGTCGGCGCGATAGAGGATTTTCCAACCGCGGCTTTGCAGATTACTCTGGATCTACGTTTATTTTGAATGAGATTTTGATAATGCGCAATTTCCTTTTGTCCTTGTACTTGTCATCCCGTTTCAGCTTTCCACCCAATCTGAAAGCCAACTCGAAGGCGCTTTCGTCGTGGAAGACAGCGCGATGCAAGATGCGGCTATGGCCGCGCGCATTCGCGATATTCTTGCGGAACTCGATGGCTATGTTGATGTCACGGTAACGGTCACGTCGGGCATTGTGACGCTGTGCGGAACGACCCTTGATGGTGAAAAATCGCGCGTCTCGAGGAACTCACCAGCTGCTTTGAGGGCGTTGTTGCGATTGAGAATAGCGTGACCGAAACGACGGATGTCGTGAAACAGCTTAATCCAGCGGTCGAGCGTTTTCGCGCTCTTATGGCGCAGGTAATTGCATTTTTTCCCTTAGCTTCGGTTGCGCTTCTGGCGTTTATCATCAGTGGGTTTGTCGGGTTTTTCATCGTCAAGATGCGTCAACCTTGGAACAGGCTCGCACCGAACGCTTTTATTTCTGACATTTATCGCCAAATCCTGCGACTTGGCTTCATGGTCGGTGGCTTGGTTGTAGCGCTTGATATCATGGGGGCGACGGCGCTTTTGTCTACAATCCTTGTTGCTGCTGGTATCATCGGTCTCGCGATTGGTTTCGCAGTGAAGGACACGGTTGAGACCTTTATTGCGTCTTTCATGCTCTCTATCCGTCAGCCATTTAGGCCCAATTACACGATCGAGATTGGGGGCGACACAGGCAAAGTGATCCGCCTGACGTCCCGTGCAACGATCCTGCTCAGTTTTGATGGCAATCATATTCGCATCCCCAATGCGACGGTTTTCAAAAGCCGGATCGTGAATTGTTCGCATAATGACGAGCGACACTTCAAGTTTTTTCTTGGTCTCGCACCAGAGACTAATTTCGTAGACACGCAGCGCATCGCTCTGGAAAAATTGCAAGAGTTGCCATTTGTTTTGGGCATTTCCTCCCCCGCTGTTTGGATCGATGAAATCGGAGATAGCACGATCTCGATCACTCTGACGGGATGGATCGAACAGCACAAATCATCTCTTGCTGCGGCGCGGGGGGAATCGATTCGTCTGGTAAAACTTGCGTTGGAATAGGCCGATGTGCAGATGCCAGAGCCGACTTATCGCGTGTTTTCGCCCTCATTGTCCAAACTTGCGTCTGCCGAAGAAAGCGCGACGAATGGCATGTATAAAGAGCTCGCGCGAGACGCAGATATTCGCGAAGAAAGCCAAGTGGCTATGGATGTTGACGCCGCCGCTGATGCGGCGCTTGAGCAAATTGTCGATGCCGAACGTAAAGCGACAGAAGACGGTGATTTGCTGCGTCGAGAAGCCCCCGAGGAATAAGTGCATTTTTTGCAAATATGCCCTTGATCGCCGCTTCCCTCCCGCGTAAATAGCGCAGCACTGATGGGGTGTAGCCAAGCGGTAAGGCAACGCTTTTTGGTAGCGTGTACCGTAGGTTCGAATCCTACCACCCCAGCCAGTACCTTCCCTCTAATTGCCCGATGCGAGTGTTACGCGAGATCGTGTCGACTTATCCGTGGGTTACGCCGTTGGATTTGTATTGTAGACTGGTACGTGGTTCGGAATGGAGCACAGATATACCATCAGTCTGAGGTGGCTGTTTTTGCGGTAAGAGGTTGTGTTGATTGCGATTTACAGAGCCGCGATAAGCGTGGGTTGCTCTGTCCAGCTTACTGGCAGGCTGTGATGCTTGCACCAATCAGATGTAAACCCAAACGGCTGCGTGCCTTCGAGGACATCGCGAACGATGTCCGGCGCAAGGAACGCGAGATTGATCATCTGCTGGATGTGTCGTTTCGATGTTTGATTAAATCGCAGCTTCACAGCTTGCCGTCTATGGCAAGGTTGAATAGCGTCAGATCGCGATGGTTCTCGGCAAGCTCAAGTCTGACCCTGATTGCCCACACGTGCTTGGGTTTCTGTGGGCGCTTCTGACCGACGATACGCCCCTTGTTCCAGGCTGGGTGAAGCGCGCGAATGGCGGGTAAGTTTGGTGTTTTCATGACTGGCTCTACAATCCTTTAATCCCTACCACATCGACAATCCGACGTTGACCAAGCAATCATATTACAGGATGCTGCAACGTACCCGAGGTCGGCAAAGAGCCCAAATTAGCAGATGCCGCGAACTGTCCCAATGTCCACAACAGGAGGTGTAGTATCCTTGCAGGTTGTGCCTAGAGCTAGATCGTCGATCAAACCATAGCCATACGTGACGCTCTAAAAATCCTACGTTCTATCGACATGGCTGAGCAACTTCGCATACAAACTTTGAATGAGCCCACTTGTGATTGCTTTGACGCCGTCGAGCTGGGTTTGCAAAGAGGTGCGACAAATTTTGGGTAAAGGCTTTCAAAAAGGCATAACGCTTCGGCACTTGCGTGCTTTGGTGGCACTCTCAGACCTGAAGCTGGTCGCACGGGTTTCCGAAGCGCTAGGGGTGACGCAGCCAGCCGTATCAAAGCAGATTGCTGAGTTGGAAAAGATCGTTGGCGTGCCTGTCGTCACACGGGATCGCAACCGCTTGTATCTGACACCCATCGGTATCCGCCTTGCAGATCATGCGCGCCAAGCACTTGGCCAACTTGATCGCGCGGCATTTGACATTGAAGCGATGACCAGTGGCGTTTCTGGGTCTGTCTCAATCGGCGTTGTCAGTTCGGTTGCACCGACCTTGCTGCCCGGAACGATTGCACTGTTTAAGCGCAGCACGCCGCAAGCGAACGTATCTGTTTCCGAAGGGCATTTTGTTGAACTATTGCCGCAGCTCGAGGCGGGTGCCTTGGATCTAGTGATCGCGAGGATATGGCAGCCGCAGGAATTGGCTGAGATTGACCAAATGGCATTGTTCTCCGAACCTATCGTCGTAGTGGCTGGGCGAAATCATCCGATTGCGCAATCCAGTGAAGTAGAATGGGCAGATGTCATCAATTATCCATGGATATTGCCACAATCAAACTCAGTTGCGCGACAAGCCGTAGACGCGCTCTTTGCGTCGAATGGACTGCCTCCACCCAACAATACAATTGCATCCTTGTCGCTTGCTCTGAACCTGGAACTTTTACAGGCGATGCCCGCGCTTGGCTTGTTGCCGGCGAGGCTTGCTCAGGCGCAGGCAGCGCGAGGTCAGACTGTGATCCTACCGCTTGAAACGCAGGACTTGTTGTCGGAAGCACGCTGTTTTTGGCGTAAAGATCAAGTCTCGAAGAACGCTACACTTTCGTTGTTCTTGAAATGCCTTCAACAAGCCACTGAAGACATAAATACCATTCCTTTTGGTTAACGTTGTTGGTGTATATTTCAATTTTGTTAGCGCTCGGCGTTCTTTATCGTAACCAAGCGCGCAGTTTGGGAGGGCTTGGGTGTCTGTTCGGATCACAAACAAAATTGGTAGAGACCTTTGAGCCAAGAGGGTTTACTTGCGCGCTCGGCTTGCGACGTTCTCGCAGCTTTTGAAGCCAAAAGCCTGACGCCAAGTGAGTATCTGGCAGCCTGCCTCGAAGCAATCTCATGTTATAACCCCAAGATAAACGCATTGGCTGCAATGGACGTTGATGCTGCAATTGTTTTGGCAGTAGCCGCAACGAAGCGTTGGGAGACCGGATGCCCGATGGGGCCGCTCGACGGACTACCGATTGGCGTAAAGGATTTACAGAACACCAAAGGTCTTCTGACAACCCACGGCAGCGTCCGAACGCGTGGTTTTGTGCCCGACGAAGATTTGCTGATGGTTGGGCGTCTGCGTGCAGCAGGTGCAATCATACTTGCCAAAACAAACGTTCCTGAAATGGGTGCCGGAGGCAACAGCCGTAATCCGGTTTGGGGTGCGACGGGCAATCCTTTTGATGCAAATCTCATTGCGGGCGGCTCGTCTGGTGGTTCTGCCTCAGCGCTTGCGGCCAACCTCTTGCCGCTCTGTACGGGGTCGGACACAGGCGGCTCGCTCCGAATGCCAGCAGCACTTTGCGGCGTTGTCGGGTATCGTCCGTCAGTTGATGTGATCGCCCATCCCACGCGGCCTTTGGGGTGGTCTGGCATATCGGTACTTGGTCCAATGGCGCGTACGGTGGATGACCTGACGCTGATGCTTGATGTATGTCAGGGCGACGATCCGGACGATCCGCTTTCTGCTCCCTCTGTCAAAGGCCGATTCATAAATCTGATATCGGCTGACTTGAAAGACTTGCGCGTTGGCTTCAGCGAGGATTTTGGCGGCGCACCTGTAGATCAGAGCATTCGTGAGACCTTTCAAGACCGCCTAGATAATTTGCGACCACACGTTAAAGAGTTTCGTGCCGCCGAACTAAACTTAGGAGATATGGACCGTTGCTTCGATATTCTACGCGCCGAGAGTTTTGGTGCCGCATTTGGCAAGGCCGTTCAAGAAGACCCCGACAGCTTTGGTTCTCATATCAAAGATAACGTTGCACTTGGGCGCTCCATGTCATTGGCCGACCGGGGCTGGGCGCATGCCGAACAGACGCGTATTCTGCGCAAGTTCAACAAGCTGATGAATGACTTCGATCTGATTGTTCTACCTACGTCACCTGTATCACCGTTTCGTTGGACTCAATCCCACGCCCATGAAATCGATGGTCAGAACATGGACATATATTATCGCTGGCTGGCGCTATGCTATCGCGGGTCTCTCACGGGTGGGCCATCGATTACACTGCCTTGTGGACGGGATGCGGATGGCATGCCCTTTGGCCTTCAAATGTTGGGGGCCGTGCGCTGCGATGAGCGCCTGTTGGCTGCCGCAAAAGCGGTTGAAACCCATTTCGAAAGCGTGGCGGAGACAGCACGGCCTTTAGCGGATATGGAAAACCTCGCCTATTCGACTGTGGATCTACGCTCTATCGTGACCCATCCACCTATTTGGACCGCAAAAACAGCTTCCAAAACGCAGCCACTGCGCACGGCGGTGTAATATGTGGCTGATCCCCTTCATCTTTGTTCTGTTGCTGATCAGTGGCACGGCATTTGCTTATCTGATGGGGGCGGTATCTGTTCTAACCTTTGTTGCTGTCGACAAAACACAGTTTCTCTCGATCCTGCCACAACGTATTTTCGCCCAGCTGGACGTCTTCGCCTTTATGGCGATGCCACTGTTTATCCTGACCGCTGAAATCATGAGCCGCACAGGCGTTACGCGCAGCTTGATCGATTTTGCTATGGCCATTGTTGGTCGGTTTCGCGGTGGCTTGGGTCATGTGAATATCCTCACCAGTGTGTTTTTTGCTGGTATTTCGGGCTCAGCCATTGCCGATAGCGCCGCTTTGTCGCGCACTTTCGTGCCGGAAATGAAGGCACGTGGCTATGATCCCTATTACGCAGGGGCGATCACGGCGGCATCCTCGATGATCGGGCCAATCATTCCGCCGTCTATCATCATGATCATCTATGGTGGTCTAACGGGGGCTTCTGTCGCAGCCCTGTTCATTGCTGGTGTGATCCCCGGTTTGATGCTTGCAGCAGCACTAATGCTTTTGAACGCGATCATCGCGCAGATCAAAGGGCATCCGGGCGGGGCATCTGACGATCTGCCGCGTTTCTTGCCCAGCTTGCTGAACGCAGCACCTGCTTTGTGCCTGCCTGTGGTGATCCTTGGCTCACTTGTCTTCGGGCTGGCAACACCAACGGAAGGATCGGCAATCGCTGTGTTCTTCGCGCTCATGGCCGGACAATTCTACAATGGACTCAACTGGCGCATGATCTTTGACGCGGTAGAGGCCACTGCAAAGATGACCGGCACGATCTTTATCATTCTCGCAGCGATTTCGGTGCTGGGCTATTTAGCGGGGCAATTGGGCTGGTCGCAGGCTTTGGCGAATTGGGTGGATTCTTTTGGGCTGACGGGTACAAAGTACCTCGTCTTCCTAATCGGTATTTTCCTGATCGCGGGCATGTTCATGGACACGCCCGTGGCCCTGACCCTGCTGATCCCGTTGTTCGCACCCCAAGCACTGGACCAAGGTATAAGCCCGATCCACCTTGGCATCGTGTTGTGTTTCAATCTGTGCGTTGGTCTGATTACGCCACCGCTGGGCAAATGCCTTGTGGTCGTATCGGCGCTCACAAATCTAAATTACTGGCGGCTGGCTTATGCTGTGTTGCCCTTCATTTTCGTTCAGGTGCTGTTGTTGCTGGCGCTGGTCTATTGGCCCGCGCTCAGTCTTACGTTGCCACGCCTGTTCGGATTTTCTGTGAACTAACCAAACCTAAGGGAGGACGACCAATGAAACTCAAGGCACTTACACTGGCGGCATTGCTCGCGATGGCTACATCTGCTTCAGCAGAGGTCAAAATTGCACTGGACAGCAAACCGGATCTGGAAACATCAGGCTCTTACAACTGGGCATTCGCCTTTGGCAATGCGCTCAAAGAGGCAGGTATGGACGTGCGCGAAATGCCACGCGGCTCTGTCGGCAACGAAGCCGAAAAATTCGATCAAGTTTCAACTGGCTTGCTCGAAGTATCACTCTCAGACGTACGCGCCGTCGCACAGGTTGATCCTTTTATCTACGGGGTTCGCTTGCCATATATTTTCAGCGATATTGGACACATGGACCGCGCCTTGGCTGCCGGAGATGTCTACACGCGCATCAATGAAAACCTTGCCAAACAAGACGCAGTTCTTTTGGCTTTGGCACCGCTTGGGCCAGCCTCTGGGGTGATTACGACAACGCAAGTTGTGCGCTCACCCGCGGATATGGCCAGCCTGCGGATGCGGGCTTTGGATGACGCGCAAATTGCGATGTATCAGGCGTGGGGCTCCAGCGGCACAATCGTGCCTTGGGGCGAAGTCCCCGCGGGCCTGCAAACAGGTGTGATCGACGGGTACCTGAATTCGCCTTTCATACCGGTGATGTTCGGTCAAACGGACTTCATTAAGAACTTCGCCAATGCCGATGTGATCTGGCCGCTGCGGGCCGTAATTGTCTCAAAGGCTTGGTATGACGGATTGTCTGACGCGGACCGTGCTGCAGTGGATGCGGCGGTTGTCACAGCTGATGCGGCAGCACGCGAATGGCTCGCGGCAGCATCGGTAAACGGGCTGACCGCGCTTGAGGAAAAAGGCGTAACAGTTCAGCGCCTGACACCTGAGGAACGCGCGGTTTTCCGCGAAGCATCATTGCCAGTCTACGATTCAGACCTGATGTCAGCGGAAGACACCGCACTTTGGAAAAAGCTCTCTGACGATAACCGCTAAACCAGTAGGCGGGCTGCACCCTGCGGCCCGCCCTCCATTCCCGGAGAGACACATGCACAACTTTATTATTAGCACTAGCGACAGCTTGCATCTGCTCATGCGCCGCGTTGCTGTCATTGCAGTTTGTGTGATGTTCGTGACAGTCGTGGTGCAGATCATCGCGCGCTATGTTTTCTCTTCGCCCCCCGTCTGGACCGAAGATGTCGCCCGCTACGCGATGGTGTGGACCGGATTGCTGGGCGCGACGTTATCTTTCAAGACTCAATCAGATGCGGTGTTGATGCAAAGCGTTTTCCCTGAACCACCTCATGTTTTGGCGTCTTTTGCGAAAGCTATCCAAAGCGTCGCTGTGCTGACTTTCATCCTGCCCGTGATCTATTTTTGCTTCATCGGCCTGCGGGGAGGATTCGCAAAAGGGTACCTTGCACGGCAATCAGGCCTGACAGCAGATACGTTGGGGATTCCAATGGTCTGGATTTCTGTGGCGGTTCCTTTGTCCATGATCATCATACTGATCCACCTCTTTGCTAGATGGGCAGGAGATGATGCGGTAGAAGATAAAACCGTACAGCTCGACTGAAATACCTCTGGTCGATCAATCTTCCAAACTGCTGGAACCGGTCAAGCGGACCAAATCTATTTAAGGCGCTGGAAGCGGTGCTAAGCGCAATTTGCATAGTTTTAGATGCGAATTATCCAGTAGTGGATTCAGGGGAAATCGAAGGCAGCGGCCATTGATCCGAAAGCGCCGAAGGTTTGAAAAGTCCCGTACTCTGTCAGTTTATGCGCGGAGCAGCGAAAGGGCGCTTTAAGACTCACTTTATTCTACCGGCTTGAATGACTGCTCTGGTGAAACCTGCTGCACTTCAAAATCCATCCTGCTACAACTATGAGGAAATGCTGCGTCAGAGACATGCCCAAGCCTCAATGTCGGGAAGTCCGGGTTGTGTGAGTTCAGACAAGCTGCAGCGAACGGCACGTATTCCCGAACCAGTCGTTGGTGCATAACGCGGCTTAGGTAGGCAGGGTTGGAGTGATCAGCCATCGGGTGGGGGTAGCTTGCTCGTTTTGCGAGGCCTGCCGCGCCATGACAAAGGACACCCATTTAGGGGGGTGTCCTCGTCCGTCTGGATGGGAGGCGGACAAGGGTCGGACGTGTCCGCTAGGTGTCTTTGCTGCCTTTGATTGAGAACCCAATTTATGCCACGCGCGCTTGCACACGCGCGGCTGTGTGTCGTTGGCGTGAGCCTGCGCCTTCGAAGTGGTCTGCCCGGTGATCTCGAGGCCTTTGTCGATCATTACAATCATCAGCGCTATCACGAGAGCCTAAACAACGTCACACCTGCCGACGTCTACACGGGCCGAGGCAAAACAATTCTGCTTGAACGGGAGAAGACAAAAAGGAGGACTATGAAACTAAGGCGCTTGCAGCACCCTAAATCTGCTGCTTAACTAGACACAGAGGAGCGATGACTTCTCGAAGTCAAAACGCTCTTTGTCTCAAACTATATGATGACGGACACGCTTGATTTCTTTAACATGTTGGTCAGCCGATCCGTTCGGCCCTGTCTTCGTTCTCATCTCGTATCCTTTCTAGGACTACGATGAACCTAAAACTCTCGCTAAGCAAAACTGCCGCTCTGT
>Ga0209533_1005317_pt1 | contig 10991 bp, 11 predicted proteins | sample COG_04_FD_184748 | JGI IMG/M metagenome (GOLD analysis project Ga0209533, IMG submission 184748) | Pelagic Microbial community sample from North Sea - COGITO 998_met_04 (SPAdes) (version 2) | ecosystem: Environmental > Aquatic > Marine > Neritic zone/Coastal water | place: Helgoland, sampling... | reverse complement strand
GCTTGGGATGTGGCTGATGATGTAATGGAAAATAAGAAAAATGACGCTATGAAATTAAGCAATTATCTTAAAGTACGTTCTTGTAGGGGGGGTCATTATTTAAATATATTACAAAAAAATATACATAAATTAGCTAAACCGGAGAAATTATTACTATCAGAAAAAGAAAATTTACAAACTCAATTGGCACTGTTAACAATCAAAGACTTTAAAACATACAGACGTTTCACTCGGTGTGTTATTACTGCTCTATGGTGTTATCTCCATGAAAGTAATGGGAAACCAAGAACAAGTTTTGCCTAAATAAATAAACCCCCCTTTAATTAGATTATCCTGTCCCCAAAGTGGTTGTAGATTCTTATAATGAAAACACTTCATCTGTTCCGATTCCTCCAATAAATTAAACGAACAATACGGTTTATATGCCACTTCCCGTGATTAAACCAGATTCAAATTTTGCTTCTAAATGCCCCTTTAAGTATTCCAAACTACAACCTGTTAATTCTAAGGTAGATTTGCTTTTAGTTGCCTGTTTACATTTAATAGCCGAATTTAATCTACTCCTCAATGTTTTTAATAACTTAAACTCCGGGTCTATCTTCTTCCTTTCTCTTTCATATTTATTCATTGTATCTTGAATTTTTCTCCGATTCGTTTTACGATATTTTACCAAACATATCTTACAGTCATTCCGTAACTTATCCCAATGACTACCTGACTTATTATACTGTGTTAGAGGTTGCCATTCCTGACAATGACAACACTTTTTACCCATTTCTCCATCTTTTTCAGTATGTAATACCCTCTTACTAGATACTATCTTATTATTATAATTTTTTTCTTCCTTTACTTCATCCCAAGATTTAGTAACCTTAGGTAAAACTGTCTCTATTTCCCCATATTTACCTTCATACCCACCTGTGCTTTTTAATTTACCATTTAACATTTTATGTAAATTAGGTTTCTGTAAATGTAAAGTATCACAACATTCCTGTAAACTAAAAAATTTCTGGTATTCATCCTCCGTATTCTTCTTCCGAAGTAAAATAGTTTTAACTTCCTTCTCTTTACTATTTACTATCTTATTATATTCGGAAATCCTCTCCTTATTCTTGTCCTTCCACGCTTTAATCGCTATTTTCTTCTTTAACCTACATTCCTGTCATTCCTTTAATACCTTGGAACCATTGATAAATTCAATGTCGTCTTTTTCCTTCTTACAACGAGAACACTTAATCATAATTTTAATTTTAATTAAATAGTTTTTATAAAAATATAAAAAGAAAAATTTAAATAGTTTATTAAAAGAATCATACTAACACTCTTAAAAAGGGTGCTTATCTTAACCGAAGTACTAAATGTAGTGTGCTTTCCTTCTGTATGTTATAGTCAGACATAGTTCTACCGTCTTCTAGTTGCTTACCCGCAAAGATAAGACGTTGCTGATCAGGAGGAATTCCTTCCTTGTCTTGGATTTTAGCCTTGACATTCTCAATGGAATCGGAGGGTTCCACCTCGAGAGTAATTGTTTTACCAGTAAGTGTTTTCACGAAAATTTGCATATTTGTTTTTATATTATATACATAAGATATTTATTTAAATCAATTTTTTTAAACTACTTGATATTCGGGGTCTATCTCTTCGTAATTACCTAAATCTAACTGTCTATATAGAGGGTTTTCAGTAACAGGTTGCTCGTATGTCCGAATATTACTAGCCATATCATATTCTATTGGAACATCATTTATTATTATCTCCTTCGGTTTCTTAGTATAATAATATATAGAACTGACTAACCCTAATATTATTACTATATAGACAATGTGCCACGCTGGACTTAGTTTCTGTTTCTTCCTATTATCTATCTGATTTTTTTTAATACTATCACTCTTACTACTATCACTCTTACCAATTCTCTCTATATTTATAAGAGTTGTTGTTAATATATTATTATTAGTTGTTGTTAATGTAGTAGTAATAGTTGTTGTTAATATATTATTATTAGTTGTTGTTAATATATTATTATTAGTTGTTGTTAATGTATTAGTACTAGTTGTTGTTAATGTATTAGTACTAGTTGTTGTTAATATATTATTATTAGTTGTTGTTAATGTAGTAGTAATAGTTGTTGTTAATGTATTATTATTATTAGTACTAGTTATTAATGTATTAGTACTAGTTATAGTGCTATGTTTGCCGTGTTTGCCGTGTTTTTTAGTATCTATTAAATTTGGAAAATTTAGGAGTATCCAAAAAAATATAACTTTATTAGTAAAGTTCATATTCTAAATATTACTGGAATAAAAATTTAAATAACATATAAAAATTTGATTTATATTTAAAAAAAGACGGTTAGTACTATTCCGAAAGAATCATGTCCCAATTTGATTTTAACATTTATGGAAAGATGGAACAGAAGATTTATGCTCCTATTCACCCTGACACCGACACCGGTGACTGGGTTCTAGTAGAAAAGATTCACGGTGCCAATGTATCATTTAGTTACGACGGCACTAATTGGAGACTCGGTAAGCGTTCTGGTTTTATTACCCAGGAAGAGCAGAAGTCTTTCTATGGTATTGACGAAGCCTTTCGACCCTATATCAGTAATCTTCAACTAGTTGCCGATACTGTCTGTTACGAGTCTGGAAAGGATCTCCGCACCGGAGACCATACCGTCTATGTTTACGGAGAACTCTACGGTAAGATTCCCGATAGTGGTAAGTCTATCCAAAAGGGAGTTAATTACACTGACACCGGTGCGGTTGCCTTCTTCGATATTATGGTAGATGGTGAATATATCTCCTATGAAGATACAGTTAGGATTTGCACTATACACCAAATCCCACTCGCACCCGAGATTCGCAGAGGCACACTAGATGAACTTCTTACCTATGACGTAGAAGAACAGTTCTCTATGGTTCCTAGGGTTCTTCACAACCGACCCGTAGATGATGCTCCTTGCGAAGGAGTTATTCTACGGTCTCTGGATGATAACCGACGCTTCAAGTGGAAGAAGGCTCAGTATATGGAAAGACCACCCAAGAGAGGACCACTAGACACTAACACATTAGAAACGTGTATTAGTTATATGAATGACCTCCGACTGGCTTCTTATGTTAGTAAGGTAGGACCCGACGTAATCTTAGATAGGTCTTACTTTTCAACTAATATGAAGGCACTGGTAGATGACGTCCATGAAGATATCAAGGAAGACGATTCTAGGAGTATGGCTTACCTAAATAAGGAACTCAAGACACGAGCCGCACAACTCCTAAATGACTATATCGCAGAAAACACTCTTTAATATATTATTATATTTAGTATCTAGTTAGTTAGTTTTTTTGTTAGTTAGTTTTTTTGTTAGTTAGTTTTTTGTTAGTTAGTTTTTTTGTTAGTTAGTTTTTTTGTTAGTTAGTTTTTTTTTTATTTATAAATGACTCAGAATAGGATAGTTCTCGTAAACTCTTCTAGTTAAATATGGTAAAGTCTCATGATACTCCCCATAAGGAATATATTTATAAACTGCTATTCCCTCCGATACTAAATCTTCTGATAAATAATCTGCCATTCCTAATAGGTGTCCTATTTCGATATTCTTTTTCCCTTGGTGAATATGATTCTTGGCAATCTCGTTACTCTGATAGTTATGTGTAGCGCATAATAACTTATCTTTATTATCACTATAAGTAATAAAATGTTGGATTGCTTCGTCATATGCGTTATGGGTATCCTTAATCTGCCAGAATAATAAATCCGTATCTATATCTTGATTATAATAGGCTCCCCTCACTAACTTACATCCTAAATAATAATCTCTTTCCTTAGTTAAATCAAATATAAATTTAGAAGTGGTATCTCGGCGATACATCTGATAGGTCTTATAAACATTTACCGAATTTTGATTAAACGTAGACATCATCTGATCAGCAATCGAATCAATCTCATTATTAATTTTCACTTCCTCTGCGTCTATAATTATTATGGAATTATTCTCAACTGCTTTCTCACATATCTGATAGGTAGAATCAATCGCACTAGTCTTATCTTTTGCCAAATTTAAAGCGCTCAATTTAATAGCAAAGGTATTCATAGGATAGGTATCCAGAGAAGTTAGAATGGTGCGCAGGTTTTTACTACTTGTTAAACCATTCTCGCAAATATTATCTATAATAGGGCGCATCTGCTTAGACTTTATCTTATCAATAAAAAGAGGTAGTTGTCTAGGAGAACAAGTGAAACGATTTATTAAAGGTAACTTCATTATTTTACATTAATAAATATAAAAAATTTAAATACTTATAAATTTAATTTAATTTAATTTAACACTTCCACCCCACTATTATTAACTAAAATAGTCTTCTCTGATTGTGCCACGTAAGACCCTGGTATATCATTAATAGGAGGAAAGGCCTTAATTTTATCTTTTGATACTAGATTTTTTAGGGATAGTTGATACTTATTTACTTTCTCTTCTGATAACCACCTTTTACAAAAGGGTAGAGTTTGGTATAAGGAAAATATCCTTTCTAAAACATATTTATCTTTTTTAGGTAATTGTATTGAATTTAATGATTTACTATTCCGTATCATTTCCGTATTAATCTGATAGTGACTACAGTCTGGTTGTAAAATACCTCTTCCATTTCCAGTAGTAGGGAAAGTTTCGATCGCATAAAATTCTCCCTCTTTCATTCTAATTGGATAGTCTATTTTAAAATTAGGCACACACTTATCGGCGTGAATTTCCCACGGTAATATCTTATGTCCGGTTAAATCACGGAAACTCTTAACCGGTAAAGTTTTATTTGCTATTACTATTTCATGACTCTCAATATATTCTTGGACTACTGTGCCAATTTCTCCTAAGATTGCTTCGGGTCCACTTGCTTTAATAGCCAATTGGGTTGCCTGTTCCGCAATTTGTATCAGTTCTCGATAATTACTATTAAAAGAGAAGGTATAGGCTCCGTCTACAATACATCCACCTATATGCACTCCATAATCTATTTTAATAAGGTCCTTTGATAATAGAATATTAGTATCTAATGGGTTAGGAGTCCAGTGTGCGGCACATTCATTTTTACTTAAACCAATGGGAAATCCGATTCCTCCTAACAATCTTTGTTCATTAGTATCTTGGAAGTTAGTTTCTCGGTGTATGATGGATTCTATGATTTGAGCTAAATCTATTAATTTCATATTGGGTTCCATATTGGATAGAATTTGGGGATATACCTTTTGGTGTATATCTCCTGCTTTTTTAAAATTAGAAAGAATGTCTTGTGTAGAATAGGTTTGTAATAGATTAATATTCATTGTTATATAACAAAAAGTGTTAATTAAAATTTAAATAATAAAAAGGAATTACATTCAACTGGTATGAAAATTGCCTTCTATAATTCAGACTCTCCTTATTTACGCGCCAGATTAACCGGCACTTATGCGGGATTTCTCTTTATTATTTTAGGTATCCAGGGAGTATTAGAAATTTATAATAAATCTATTCAAGCTATTAATAATATTAAGTTATATTCCATATTAATGTGTGTTTTTGGTATCCTATTTGTTATTATTAGCACTATTCGGTGTATTCCTAAAATACCTAATAATGTTTATTATGATAGTTTATAATTATAATTATAAATATACTTTTAACACTAACATTTTTAAACTGCTAATAATAAACCAATCATCTAAATTTCCAATACGAAGTCCCATTTGTAAAAAGTAAATACGCAATATTTTAACAAAATCGCAAAAATTATAGAGATACACTAACTGTAAGAATTTAATCTCTTGGTATCTAACCTTCTTAAAATGTTCTAATGAATCGTTAATAACATTTTGAGTAGTGGAAAAGTTATAGTTCCAGTAATCTATTAAATTTTGCTGTTGTAAAAAGACTCTATTATATTCTGCCATTTTTTTTTGGTTACCGTTATCTTTAAAGATAGGTTGGAAGACGAAAGTTTTAATATAGATAAATCCATTTTCAGCAACTATATTTTTAATATCTTTTAAAAATTTAGATCGTTGTGAAATATTTCCCAAACACTCCCTAACTAAAATTCTATCAAATTTAATATCGGTATTTATAAATTCCTTATAGATATCATCGGAGTTACTATAACCAATTTGGATATTATTACTATTCTTAATTTTTTCGGATAAAAACTTAGTATTAAAGAGATTGTTACTAAAAGCCGTAATCTCTAACTGTGGATATTTTTTCACTAACTCTAACTCCAATTCTAAATCTATACTGGAAACCACTAACAAGTGGCAGGGTTTATTATAGGGTATATCTAACATAGAAATATCGTAATCATATGGTTCTGAAAGAAAATGCTTTCTAACTATACCTAAATTACAGTTTAATTTTCGGGAATCTTTTTTGTTAGAGGTATGATAGTAGTCATCGTATAAAAGATTTACATTGCTATCTAACTTCCCTACTTGATTTAATTTAGTTAGTTTTTGATACAGAATAAATCTAACTAAGGTTAGCACTATTAAAATAATTAAAATAATTAATATTATTAATGTCATTATTATTATAATTAAAATGATAAAATAAAACTGAAAATAAAATTAAAAATATTGGTTTTCTTCTACAAATTGATTATCTGTTAGACCTTGCTTATCACTAATTAGTTGTATATCTTGGTAAAATTCATAGGCTCCTTTATGGTATTCTGCCATTTGGTGACAGTATGACATTTCATAAGGTTCTAGAGGGTTAGTTAGCAGATTCTGTTTTTCTTTAATTAATAGGTATTTATTTAATTTATTTCTAAGACTATCTATCGATCCATAAATATTACGTAATAAATATTTTACATAATCGGAATCTAAATTCTGATGAGCTACTATAATGACTCTACTTGACTTAGTATTAAAAAACTTAGGTCCTATAATTTTCTTTTCACTTTCATTATTAATTAACTTAAAGGAATCTGTAATTTCTTCTTCATACATATTTTTCTTTTTAATTATTCTAGTAAATTTATCCTTTTCAATTCTATTTTGGAAAGCATGATTGCCATGATACTGCATTTCCAATAAATCTTGATTTAAACTTGATGTGCTTAATACATTAATATTATAACTACTTAGATACTCTATTAAATAAGGATGCTTTTCAGAAGTAGTAAGATATAATATATCTATGGAATTCTTATTTTTTATGTTAAACTTTAAGTTCCCAAATAAGTCCTTTTCATTTCCAAAAATAAATTTTATGTTAGTATAGGTATTCTTAATATTAATACCTAGACAGGAAAATAGTTTTTTAGCGTCTTGATAAGAGTTACTATCATCAGTAGGTATTCCTATTCTAATAATATTTTTCTTATTATATACTTCAGTATTTATATATTTTGCTATATCTAACCAAGAAGTAATTTCCGATTCTACTCTAACAAAAAGTAGGAAGTGTATATAATATAATCCACATACAAACTTATAGTTATTTAGTTTTTTATTCTTGATTGCGTCATAGTAATCGGTTTCGGAACATAGATATAACTTATTACTATTATCTAATTCATTCATACTCTTAATATTATGATATAATCCCAAACTCTCTTCCTGTTTGATACGATAAATTTGTGTTAGTTCTTGACCTAACACATATTCCATAGAATATTTAAAACTACTAACTAAAACTGGAATTATACTGAGAGTATCGTGTTCTAAGGTATAGAGTTTTTTATGATGAATATTTTTATGTAAATCTAAATAATTAATATCAAGGGAATTTTTATTGGTAAATTTTTCAGTAAAATTACCTAACTTACTTTGATATAATTTTTTACGATGATTAAATAAAAATACGATAATTACAACTAACAATAAGAAGTTAATATTAAAAATATTATCCATATTACTTTATAAAATAAAATAACTTTATAAAAATATTTTATAATAAAATATTTTATAATAAAGTAATAAGAATGAATTTTTTTTCTGAAAACGCCATTAAAATATCGATACTAATCTATATAGTTATAGTAGCAGTTCTCATCTATCTAAAACCCGAATTTTTCTATATCAATAATAATAACAAAAACAAAAAATTAAAGGTATTTGGCACTGGTATGCGCAAATATAAAACAATTTTCCCATTATGGTTTGTATTAATCATATCAGCTATAATTATTTATAGTCTAGTATGTTTATTAGGTAATAGACTTTAGTTAGTTATAATACCAAATAATCCTTTTTATAATTCAAAATATTTTTTAATATAGTATTATTTTTTTGGAATACTTTTTCCTCAATAGTATCTTGTATTACCAAATGATACAGTTTAAATTTATGTAATACTGATAAAACCTCTAAGTATTTATCTTTTTTTAGATTATTATCTAACTCATAATAGGGTTCGTTAAAGATAATATGTTTTATGTTAGGTAACTTATCTAACTTATAAAAGTTATAGGAATAATTAATTAGATAGACACATTTTTTATTTTTAGCACTACTTAATTTTTTACTTTTAGTAATATAACTATTAGGGATATTTAACTGTGTTAAGATATTCTGTATCTTTACCAGATTTTCATCATAGTTAGAGAAAATAATACAATCCTCTTTTAAACTATATATTAAACTTATTAAATTACTAATCTTAGTCCCTAACTCCCCCACTATACTCTTAATATTTTCCTTTTCAGATAGATATGATTGATCATCATAAAGAAAAATATTTTCCTTATCTAACTTCTTTCTACATTGAGGACATTCCTTCTTATAATTAATAGAATCGTGCAAACAAGTATAACAGAAGAGGTGACCACATTCCGTAATACCCAAATTTTGAGATTCCATTTTAGTTAGACAGATATTACAATTTTTTTGGTTAGTCTCTTGAATTTGTTGCCGAAATGATTCCGCATAATTCCCTAAATTATCTAAAAAGGATTGATAGTTAGCGTTATCTAACGAAAATAAATTAATGACAAATTTCTGTTGTGGATAACAACAATACTTCTGTAAATATTCATCGTTCTCAAAATTAATATTGTTTTTTAAATATATTTCCCTAAACTTATTCAAATACTTATTATATCCTTCTAGTTCCTCGTCATTAAATTTTAATTTTTTCTCTACTTGCTGACAGGTAATAGGAAGATATAACTCATTCTTTATGATATGTTGATTATTGTTATTGTTATTGTTATTGTTATTGTTATTATTTAATAAATTGTATATGTCATTTATATTTTTATAATTATTTACTACTAACCACCTATTCTGACAAGGTATCTTATATAATAGTTTTAAGTTAGTCTTACTTTCGGAAAAATAATCTATCACTATGGTGTGATAGTTAGAATCTTTCCAGTCTATATCATTTAAATTTTGATATGTTAGAATATATAACTTGTTTTTTTTATTAGGTTTATTAAGTTTGTTAGATTTGTTAGGCTTGTTATTACTGTTAGGCTTATTCGGTTTTAAAGAATCGTTGTTAGTGATTCTGTATATTTCTTTTTCCTCTACATTTTTAAAATGTGTTTTCCAAAAGTTTATTCGCCAAGTTAGACACACTACCAAATAATTTATATTATAATTTTTATTTTTAGTTAGACTAAATCTTTTAGGTTTATGTAACAAACTCAAAACAGGTTTACTAGTATTATGACATAGAATATTATTGGCTATATAGTTTCGAGTGTCTTCAATAGACAAATCATAGACATAACCTTCATATTGATGATAGGTTAGGTTTACTATTCTGCTAAGAAATGGTTTATTATTATTACTACTAATAACAATATTATTACCAATAGTTAGTTGGTTTCTCCACTGTAAAGTATTATCTTTTGTTAGTAATAAAAATTTGTGTTTTTGAGTGCATTTAATTTTTAAACCGTCTAACAGTTCCAATTCTATAATGGGTTCCTTAATATATTGGACGAATACCCTATTAATAGTCTTCGGTATAATAATATTCTTTTCTAATAAATAAGAGTTTATATTATAGGTAGTTTTAGTTAGGTTAGTATACCAATATTCTGCTTTTACCACTTTGGGTGGTAAGGTATCAATAAAATTTTGAGCAAAATTTTCAATACAGGATTCCTTATCATTAACTATAATCTTGGTATCCGGTAAAACACATTTACCATAGATATTATCTTCTAATATAATACCACTCTTTAGGTTGTTATTAGGTGGTATATTTTGTAAAAATTCGGTCATTTTATTAATATTAATAGATATTATCAATCTTAATTCTTTATATACTTAACGATTATCTTTATCAAAAATATAATCGGCCGATTTTAAATTCTGATATTTGTTCTCCTTTTTATGTTGCTCTTGACAACAAGTAAAACACTCTTCACCTACACAATTTTCTCTCTCGCAATTATGGCAGAATGGTTTTTGTTTAGGATCGAAATATTTATGTCCTATTCTCTTTACATTTTTCGGCATTTCACAATATCCATTAATACAACCACCTCTCTTATTGTCATAATTCTTATTAGCGCGATAGAAAGGACATTCACTATTTGTATTACAGGGTTTATCCCATACTCCAAAAGTTTTTTTTTCAAAGGAATAGGATTTACAAGTAGATTCGTTAAATCCTTTTTTTAAAAAACACTTATGTTTTTTAAATTCTCTATCTCGTAATTCTTCATCTTTCTTATTTTGATAAAATTTTTGTAAATCATTTTTGTTAAATTCTTGTTCGAATAAAGCTAAACCTCTATCATTTTTTTTTAATTTATTAGGGTGACAGTATGTTAGTTGGGAATTAAAATTATCAGGTTTATCTAATATACAGTGTTCCTGTTTTACCGGATAAGTTTTATTAAATACTAATTTCTCATCCTCTTGTATACCTATAATATTAATTTCCTCTACTGAAAATACTAATTGATTAATATTATACAAACAACTAACTTGAAAGGTAAAAAAATAGTTTTTTAATTCCTTATAGATACTAATATTAAATACTAACATTCTATTAT
>Ga0209533_1005307_pt1 | contig 11011 bp, 12 predicted proteins | sample COG_04_FD_184748 | JGI IMG/M metagenome (GOLD analysis project Ga0209533, IMG submission 184748) | Pelagic Microbial community sample from North Sea - COGITO 998_met_04 (SPAdes) (version 2) | ecosystem: Environmental > Aquatic > Marine > Neritic zone/Coastal water | place: Helgoland, sampling... | reverse complement strand
GCTACGCGATGACACGTCACTGATCTGCTCGGGATGGTGGTCAGTCCTGAGTATTGGGCATGGGCGCAAAAAAAAAGTCCGCCTGTGCGTTTGCAGCAGGCGGACTTTGTGGGAAGTGTTATTCTGCAGCGAACTAGCCTTTGTAGATGCGCAATAAGGCGTCAGCGATTTCCGAAGGGTTGCGAGCGATGGAGACGCCGGCGTCTTCCATGGCAGCGAACTTGGCTTCGGCGGTGCCGGATCCGTTGGCGGATACGATGGCACCGGCGTGGCCCATGGTGCGGCCCTTGGGTGCAGAGGCTCCTGCGATGAATCCAGCGACTGGCTTCTTCACGTGCTCCTTGATGTAGGCGCAGGCTTCTTCTTCAGCACTACCACCGATTTCACCGATCATGATGATCGCATCAGTGTCAGGGTCTTCGTTGAGTAGGCGCACGGCGTCGAGCTGGGAAGTGCCGTTGATGGGGTCACCACCGATGCCGATACAGGTCGATTGACCGTGGCCACGCTGTGTGAGCTGATAAACCGCTTCGTAAGTCAATGTGCCAGAGCGAGAGACGACGCCGACCCGACCTGGCTTGTGGATGTAGCCGGGCATGATGCCGATCTTACACTCACCTGGTGTGATGATACCTGGGCAGTTGGGCCCGATCAGGCGAGTCTTCGTGTTGTGGAAGAAGAGGCGGCGGCGCACTTCGGCCATGTCGCGAACGGGCACACCTTCGGTGATGCAGATGACGAGAGGAATCTCGGCTTCGATCGCTTCGAGGATGGAGTCTGCGGCGAAGGCTGGCGGGACGTAGATGACGGATGCATTCGCACCGTGCTCTTTAACCGCTTCGGCTACAGTGTTGCAGACGGGCACTTTGCCCTCCCACAGTTGACCGCCTTTGCCGGGTGTGACACCGGCTACGACGTTGGTGCCGTATTCGATGCACTGTTGTGTGTGAAATGTGCCAGTCTTACCGGTGATACCCTGGACGACTAGACGTGTGTCTTTATTTACAAGAACGCTCATTTTGAAATGTGTGTTTAACTGTGATCGTTGTCAGGATTATGCGTCGGCCTTGACTTGCTCGACGATGATTTCGGCGGCTTGCACAAGGCTGTCTGCTGGAGTGAGGGCGACACCGCTTTCGCGGAGAATCTGCTTGCCGGCTTCGACGTTGGTGCCTTCGAGGCGCACAACGAGTGGCACGGTGATGTCGACATTCTTGGCTGCTGCGACGATGCCGCGCGCGATGACGTCACATTTCATGATGCCGCCGAAGATGTTAACGAGGATGCCTTTCACATTTGGATCGGAAAGGATGATTTTGAAGGCCGCGGTGACTTGGTCTTCGTTGGCACCGCCGCCGACGTCGAGGAAGTTGGCAGGAGAGCCGCCGTAGCTTTGGATGATATCCATCGTTGCCATGGCTAGACCTGCGCCGTTGACCATACATGCGATGTTACCATCGAGTGCGATGTAAGCGAGGTTGTGCTTGGAGGCTTCGATTTCCTTCGGGTCCTCTTCGTTCAGGTCGCGGAGCTGCTGAATTTCAGGATGTTGGAAAATCGCGTTGTCGTCGAAGGAGACCTTGGCATCGAGTGCGCTGAGGTTGCCTGCCTTGTCGGTGACGAGCGGGTTGATTTCGACCATCATCGCATTCTTTTCCCAGAACATCTTGTAGACGCCAGAGAGGATGCGAGTGAATTGTTTGACTTGGTCACCTTCGAAGCCGAGTGCATATGCGACTTGGCGAGCTTGGTGGTGACGTAGGCCGAGTGTCGGTGAAATCGGCACGCGGATCAATTTCTCGGGAGTCTTATCAGCGACTTCTTCGATGTCTATGCCGCCTTCAGTCGATGCGATGATCATCGATTGAGCGGTTTCGCGGTCGAGAACGATTGCGAGGTAATACTCGTGGTCGATGTCGCAACCTTCGGTGACGTAAAGTGTCTGCACCTTGCGACCTTCGGGGCCGGTTTGGGCGGTGACGAGGGTGTTATCCAGCATGTGGTTGGCTGCCTCTTTGGCTGCGGCGCGACCTTTCACTACCTTGACGCCACCTTTGTAGCCGTCGGTGAAGGTGCCCTTGCCGCGTCCACCTGCATGGATTTGGGCCTTAACAACGATCATTTCGTCGTCGCTAAGGTGGGAGATTGCGGTGTCGACTTCGACGGAAGTTTGAGCGGCGTAACCGCGCGGGACGGGCACTCCATATTCCTGAAGAAGGCGTTTGGCCTGGTATTCGTGGATATTCATCTGTTGTGGGTTAGTGTTTTAGAGACAAAAAAAGAAGCTTGCTTGATGCCAAGGCTGCTCGGTCGGCGCAATCTATTTTATGTGAATTTCGAAGAAGAAAAAAACACTTTCGAATGAATCGAATTCATGAAGGCGCGTTGGGAGTATTCAATTTAGCTTGGTGTCAAGCGAACTGGGTTTGGTGGCGAGTCTTCTATCGGGAGTCGGGGCACTCTTGTTCTGTAGCGTGATTGGGGTGGAGGTGCATGGCTCCTGCTCTGTGAATGGGCAATCGTGTCCATTCTCCTTCCTCTGGACACTGCATGCGTAAGTCAAAATATGCTTAAGTCAGGTGGCAACCCTGCGGGGTTTCGCAGTTTGGTCGGGCTATCAGACCCTTGATCGGCTCTTCGGGGAAGAGTTGTTCGGCGCGGCCGTTGTCGATCAGATGCTTCTGGCAGACGCGGTCGAGGTCGTCTTTTGATTTGATGCGTCGCATGTCGTGCAGGAATTGCCCGTCTACATCGACACCGAGGCCGACGAAGTTGAGGAACTTTTTCATGTGATTTACATGACTGAGTTCGTGGCGTTGCTTATGGCTGGTGGCGACAAACAGATCCTCCACATAGTCGCGCACATCGGCGAGGGTGGGGCGGAATACGGGTTGCCCCGCCAAATGCTCGCGGAGCTGGCGAAAGATCCACGGATTTCGAATGCAGGAGCGGCCAATCATCAGGCCTGCGCTCTTGGTTTCGTCGAGCACCCATTGCCCCTTGGCGACGGAGGTGACGTTACCATTGGCGAGCACCGGGCAGGCGAGTCGTTCGGCGGCGCGTTTGATATATTCGTAGTGCACCTCGCTGCGGTAGGCCTCTTTGACGGTGCGAGCGTGCAGGCTGAGTAGGTCGACGTCGTGCTTCTCGACGAGATCGAGGATGGTGTCGAAATGTTCATCGCCGTCGAAGCCGATGCGCATTTTTACGGTGAAGCGGCCTTTGATCGCAGCGCGGAGGCAGCCTAGGATCCCGTCGATTTTAGCGGGATCACGCAGCAGTCCGCCGCCGACCTTTTTCTTGTAAACTTTAGGAGCGGGACAGCCCATGTTCAGGTCGATGCCTGCTATGGGGAGCTGCATCGTCTCGATTTCCTGCACGGTGCGCTCTAGGTCGGGGAGGCTTTCGCCGATCAACTGTATGAACACCGGTCGTCCGGTGCCGTGCTCGCAGATCGAGTCGATGATGGGCTTCTCTAGTCGCGAGTGGCAATGCACGCGGAAGAATTCGGTAAAGAGTAGGTCAGGCGCACCGTATTTGCCCAGCAATTGCATGAACGGTAGGTTCGTGACGTCCTGCATGGGAGCCAGAGCTGTCCATGGTTGGCCGGGAATGAGAGGATCTGGAAGTGGGTGCATTGTGTTGTTTGTTGCTGGTTGTTTGTTGTTCGCTGCTAGTTCCCAGCAAACAACTAGCAACGATCAACGTGATTTTCACTCTCCCTCTTTGAGGATCTTCTCGAGTATTTCGGTCATATCGTCGACTGAATCGAGCACTTCATGCGCGACGTAGAGCGGCTTGCCGCTGCTTAGTGCCAGCACGATGGAATCGCTGGGGCGGGCGTCGACTTCGACGATCTTGTGGCCGAGCTCGTTCTCCATGGATACGATGAGGCGGGCAAAGAAGGTGCCGTTATCTACCTCGTTGATCACCACGCGCTCGACTTCAGCGCCGAGGCCGTCGAGCAGGGTGATCATCAGATCGTGGGTCATCGGGCGCTCGGCTTGCTCGCCGTTGACTGCGCGCTGGATGGCTTCGCCGATGCCGCGATCCATGTAGATGACGAAGGTCTTTGCGTCGCTCCCCAAGAAAACGGCACATCCATTTGATGTGGGCATGACTCCTTTTACGCTGACTGCGACGACGCTGTTATCCATATGATTTGTAGTATGCTTTGAAGCGGATGGGCTTCAAGTGTATAGGCTGATTGAACTTTAAAAGAGAAATGTATTGAAAATAGTGTCGCACCAAGCGCGACCGCTCCTAAAACCCAAGGCAGTGAATCAAAAAAGCCAGTCAACCAAGCCAAATCTGTATTTAGTCGGATTTATGGGCGTCGGGAAGTCCGCCATCGGGCGGCGTGTCGCGCGTGAGTTGGGCTATAAATTTCTGGATTCGGATGACTGTATCGAGAAGCAGGTCGGCAAGAAAATACCGGCGATTTTTGCAAGCGAAGGCGAAGCGCGTTTTCGTGCCTACGAGCGTGAATTCATTGAATCCGGTCATCCCGAAACTGGCTGCGTTGTCTCTTGTGGCGGCGGCCTCGTGATAGAGGAAGGCATGCAGGAACTGCTGAAGTCCAAAGGTGTCGTGATCTGCTTGTTTGCCTCGGTGGAGAGTATCATCGAGCGCACCAGTCGAAATAAGAATCGACCACTGTTAAATGTGGAAAACCCGGAAGCGCGTGTGCGTGAACTACTGGCTGAACGCGAGCCAGTCTATATGGATTCGGGTGCCTGTATCTCTACGGATGGACGCACCATCCCTGAAGTGGTCAAGCACATGCTGCGGACCTACCGCGCTTGTGCCGCCCTGCGCACGGAGTGACGCCTGCGGCGAGTGAGAGTGAGAGTGAGAGTGAGAGTGAGAGTGAGAGTGAGAGTGAGAGTGAGAGTGAGACAGACATTCCGGTCTGTTCTGTGCTGATGACAGACTGGAATGTCTGTGTCACGTGGCGAAGCAATGTCTGTCTCACTTCTCATGTTACTGCGCTACTCGTTGAATCTCGCCTTGTCATCCGCTGAGGATTCCCGCTTCATGGCCGCATGTCTGTAGACTCAAAAATTCGTTGTGGCGTCGTAGGAACCGGTTCTCTGGGCCAACATCATGCGCGTATTTACGCAGCACTCGAGGAGTGCGAGCTGGTTGGTATCGTGGAATCTGACGATGCGCGTGCGGCTGAAATGTGCGAAAAGCACAGCTGCAAGCGCTTTGAGTCGCTCGAAGCGTTGGCCGAAGCCTGTGACGCGGTGAGCGTCGTGGTGCCGACCGATCATCACCGCAATGTTGCCGTGCCGCTGCTCGAAGGTGGTTGCCACCTTCTGATCGAAAAGCCGCTCTGCACCAGTCTTGAAGAGGCGGAGGATATTCTTTCGGCTGCGAAAAAAGCCGGCCGTATCATTCAGGTCGGCCACATTGAGCACTACAATCCAGTCATGGGATACCTCGAGAATGCGGTCACTAAGCCGCAATTCATCACTGCTGATCGTCTCGCGCCGTTCAATCCGCGTGGCACTGAGGTGGGCGTGGTGCTCGATCTGATGATTCACGATATCGGTGTGATTTTGGCGCTGGTTCGTTCGCCGGTGAAGCAGGTCGATGCCGTCGGTGTGAATGTGCTTTCCAATAGCGAAGACATCGCCAATGCGCGTATTACTTTTGAAAATGGCTGCGTGGCCAATATCAATACCAGCCGTGTGAGCATGAAGAAGGTGCGCGAGATTCGCGTCTTCCAGCCAGCCAACTATTTGTCGCTCGATTTTATGAATCAGAGTGGTCACTTCCTGCGCAAGGAGGGGCCAGATCTGGTGCGCGAAGAAATTCCGATCGAAAAGGACGAGCCGCTTAAACTCGAACTCGCTTCGTTCCTCGAAGTCGTGAAGGACGCCGGTCAACCCAAGGTCGGCGCTGAACTCGGCAAGTCGGCGCTCGAACTCGCAATTCAAATTACCGAGCTCATCCACGGGGATAAGTAAATGGGGGTGCGTTTTAGTGCAGAGCTGGGAACGGCTGCTTTAGCTGCCGAATCTTTTACATCTATCCATTCAAATTGCTTATGGCTACGTGAGGCAGCTAAAGCAGCCTATCCCAGTCGTATGAATGCTCAACGTCCAACGCTCAACGTTCAACGTTGTTTACACCATGGCTGAACAACTTCCAGCACCTGCCGACTTCGCTGCGCCGATTCATGGACAGCCAGACTTGCTCATCATTGCCGGTGAGCATTCGGGCGATGAACATGCGGCGCAACTTGTCGCCGATATGCGGCTAACTCAACCGGATCTGAAGGTCGCATGCCTAGGGGGCGTCGAGCTAAAGGCCGAAGGTGCGCAGCTGCTCTACGATTTGACTGAGGTGTCCATCGTCGGATTTGTCGAAGTCGTGCGGCATTACGGATTCTTTAAAGCGCTGTTTGATCGCACGCTGGATTGGATCGAGCGCTATCGCCCCAAGCATATTTGTTTCGTCGATTATCCCGGGTTTAATCTGCGCATTGCCGAGCAACTCATGGAGCGCGGCCTCAGCAAAAAAGGCGGCGGCGAGATCGGTATCAGTTTTTATATCGGCCCGCAGGTCTGGGCATGGAAGGCGAAGCGTCGCTTCAAAATGGCGCGCACGCTAGATCGCCTTGGCGTGATTTTTCCGTTCGAGGTCGAGTGCTTTGCCGATACCGAATTGCCGACGGAATTTGTCGGTCATCCATTTGTGCGTGACAGCTACGAGCTACCGCTGAGTTACGATCAAACCGCGCCGGTGCTCTTGTTGCCGGGCAGTCGCACGGCTGCGGTGGAGCGTATTTTTCCATTGCTGCTCGACGGTTTTCGCCTCGCGCAGCAATCCAAGCCCGAACTGAAGGCGAAAGTGGTGTATCCGAGCCAACGTATTCGCGATGTGCTCGAAACCGTGCTGAATCAATATGCAGGCTTAAAAGCGTCGATCGAACTCGTTCCCAACGAAGATAGTGGTCTTCCCGCGAGTGCGGTATTGATGAGCTCGGGGACGATGTCGCTCGCCTGCGCCTTATCTGCGATTCCTGGTGCGATTGTTTATCGTCTCAATCCGATCAGCTACTGGCTGGGTCGCATGCTGGTAAAGATTCCTTATATCGGGATTGCAAACCTGCTGCTTAAGCGTGCCTTGCATCCCGAATTTATTCAGGGCGCTGCGAAGCCGACTAGTTTATCGAATCAAATTCTACGCGCACTGGATGATCCAGAAGCGAGCAAAGCCGCCGCCGAGGGTGCCGTCGAGTTGCGCGAACTCTTGCATGTTGGCAGTGATGCCAGCGCCTCAGAATGGTTACTGCGCGGGATGGCTGAGTAGTTTGATATGGCAATTGACGATGGATCAACGAAGTGCCCAAAATGTGGTCAATCATTTGCCTGCTGTGTGACGCAGGGCGGGCAGTGTTGGTGTGCGAGCGTGGCGCTGAGCCCGAATGATCGATCCTACTTGGCTTCGCAATATGATGGCTGCCTCTGCCCCGATTGCTTGAAGGCGATCAAGCCGTCGGATTCGCTTCGCATTAACAGCATTGGTTGAAGATGAGGACGGCTTGGATTCTATTTGTGGTGAGCGTGTGCGCTGCTGTTTGTTTCAGCGGTTGCCGTTCCTCGGATGTTGTGGAGTCCGTGCAGATGAGCTCGGCCGTGGTCGCGGTGTCGCCTGTGGTGGCGTCGTATGGTGCGGCTTACGGCGCGGATGCCTCTGCGCAGAGCAGTTCGATTGCGGTCGGTGCGCCGAAGCAGTGGTATTCGCAGCAGGTGACGAAGTCAGAGCTATGGCAAAAAGGGATGCAGCATGGTTATAAATTCCATGAACCGTGGAAGTATATGGGGACGAAGGACGGGGAGCACTACCTTGCGCTGTATCCGTTTTTAGGCTTTCGCGAAATCTATCGCATCACGGAGGATGAGTATCCGATTGAGGACCCGTTTCAGTTGACGTCGCGCACTTCGAAGTGGCGGGCGATTACTGTGTTTTCACATCTCGGATTAGATTACCCGCTTGTCATTGAGCCGCTTTTGTTGGAGCAACCCGAAGGGCTTGTGCCGATACCAGCGGATGTGATTCAAATGGATGGCCTCGAAGATCTGTTTATGCGGGACGTGCAGATTCTGGGGGAGTAGTCCGCTTGCTTTAGCTGGCGGACCGACTGGAACGAACGATGCCGATTTGCCAAATCGGGTGGCCAGCTATAGCAAGCGACCTACGTTTATGATTTTTCCTTCGTAGCCTCTCGCAAATATGCACGCCCGCTAGCTTCGTCCGCAAACTCGCCTTCGAGCTGGGCTTCGTAGGCGCGGTCGAGGATCTTGCCAAAATGCGGGCCTGGCTTGATGCCGAGTTCTACCAGATGACGACCGAGCAAAATTGGCTTCGGCGCGCTGTCTTGAATCGCGAGTTCGGTGGCTTTTTTGAGGAGCCATTCGCCTTCGGGGAAATCGTCGACCACGATGGGCGGGCGTCCGCTTTTGTCGGCAAACGCGACACGCGTGAGACGATCCACGCGCTTGACGCGGGCTGCGAGTCGGCGAATGGCGGTGTCACCTGCGCCATCGCGATACAGTGCGAGCGGACGCATGTGTTGCTCCACGAGTGGTAACACTTCCTCGAAAATCTTCTTCTGACGCGTGAGGCGATCCAAGAACGCGCGGGCGACAGGCACGCCGTCGACGTCGTGACGCGGGCTGCGGATGCGGCCTGTCTTATCGCAGACGAAGCTGGAGACGGGTTTGCCCATGTCATGGCAAAGCACTGCGAGACCGACGACGAGGTCTTCCCATTCATCGCCGATGCGGTGGCGGGCATAAGCATCGAGGCAGTGGTAGGTGTGTTTCCATACATCGCCTTCAGGGTGCCACTCGGGCTCCTGCTCGCAACCGACGAGTGCTTCGAGTTCGGGGAAATACTGAAGCCAGTTGCAGGTCTGTAAAAAGAGTAAGCCTTTGGAGGGTTGAACACCCTTGAGGATGAGCTTCTTCCATTCCTCCCAGAGGCGCTCAGCTGGTAGGTGCTCAGGCGTGAGTTCGCGACAGAGTGAAATGGTCTCTGGGTCGGCGATTAGGTCGAAGCGAGCAATGAATTGCATGCCACGCAACACGCGCAACGGATCTTCGCTAAACGCTTCGGATACGTGGCGCAAGCGGCGTGCTTTGAGGTCCGTTAGGCCATCGTAGGGGTCGAGGATTTCTTCCGTCAGCGGATCGATGCTAATCGCGTTGATGGTGAAGTCGCGACGTGCGGCCGCATCTCGAGGCGACATCGTCGGATCACCTTCGACGACGAAATCCGTATGCTTGGGCCCAGTGGTAGATTCGCGGCGTGGCAGTGCCAGATCGATGTCGTGACCTTTAATAATAAACACACCGAAGGCTCGGCCCACCGTGTCGAGGCGAAATTTCTTTTTAAGGGTCCGCTCAACGTCGTCTGCGCTGAGGCCATAGACTTCCATGTCCACATCCTTTGCTGGGATGCCGAGTAGGCCGTCACGCACGCAACCACCAACGAGCAGCGCATGGCCGTCGGCCGCTTTAAGCAGCTCTGCGACTTCGATGCAGGCCGAGCGTTGAGAGGGTGAAATGTTTTCGAGAATGTTCACGATGTTGAAGTGAGAGCCGTGCGATGCGCGGAGTGACGCCTTTGGCGAGTGAGGGTGATAGTGGGTGAAGTTGAGGGGGAGCTGAGGTTTGAGTGGTTCATTCACTCATCACTCTCACTCTTTTCACTCCGTCGATTAGGTTGCGCTGTGCGCTACCTAATCGACGGTCCGCCCCAGTTGAGTTTGTCGCGGACGATGGCGAAGTGGGAGTGGTCCGGGTTTTGCATGAGGCGAAATTTCTTCTCGGCGACGGTGACGGCGAGCGGGAAGTTGCCGCACTCTTCGAAACGTGCGCGACCATCGACCGTGATACGTGGGCAAGGCTCTGGTGCGCCGCTTTCGACTTTGATCTCTGTGGAATGATCAAAAATGACCGATCGATTCCCAAAGGTGTGCGGGCAGATCGGTGTCATGACGATTGCGCTGACTTTGGGCCCAATGATGGGGCCGCCGGCTGACAGATTGTAGGCGGTCGACCCGGTGGGGGTGGAGAAGAGCAGGCCGTCGCAATGATATTCTGAGACTGGGTTGCCGTTGGCAGAGACGCCTAGGCGGATGAGGCCGCTGCCTTGAGTTTCTTTAATCACCACATCGTTGAGGCCATAGACACGATCGCCGTTGGCGTTGGTGCAGCTGAGCACCGAGCGTTCGGCGATCGAGTAGCTGCCTTTGATGAGTGCTGGTAAATCTTGAGCCGCTTCAGCTTCGGTAAAGGTTGCGAGGAAGCCGAGCTTGCCGAGATTGATGCCGAGCACGGCTGAGCCCGATTCAAGGGCGGCATCGAGCACACCCAGCAGTGTGCCGTCGCCACCGATTGCGCAGCAGAGGTCTTGCCCAATGAGGGCATCCGCAGGCAATGGATAGTCTTGCGTGATGCGAGTGGTCGCGCCTTCGCGTTCGACGAGCCTGGCGAGGCTTTCGGCGACCGCAGCGGCTCCGGGCTTGGATGAATTGACCGCAAAAGTGATGGATTGAATTGGTTTCATGAGAGTAAGAGACACAGTGTGTGCTGCTTTAATAGCTAAATCAATTCGCGATTGTGGTCTTTGCCCGCGAAGGAACGCGAAGAATGCGCGAAGGCTTAAACTGTCGTGGGTGTTATGCTTTATATTTGGGTCTGTTGTGTTGCTTCGCGATGTCTTCGCGCATCTTAGCGGGCAAAACAAGTCTCTGTTCGTGCCGAAGCCTTGACCTTCTCGGGCTACGAGCTTCTGTTCCTTGCGTGGCTGAAGAACGTTACCTCCTGATTGATGCGTATAATGTAATTTGTGCGACCGATACGCTGCGCACGGCCTTGCGGGACAATATTGACAGCGCCCGCGATCAACTCACTGAGATGATTTGCTCGATTCATGATGCGGAGGGTGTGCGCACGGCGTTGATCCTGGATAGCCGCAATGATTCGCTGGA
>Ga0209533_1005301_pt1 | contig 11019 bp, 3 predicted proteins | sample COG_04_FD_184748 | JGI IMG/M metagenome (GOLD analysis project Ga0209533, IMG submission 184748) | Pelagic Microbial community sample from North Sea - COGITO 998_met_04 (SPAdes) (version 2) | ecosystem: Environmental > Aquatic > Marine > Neritic zone/Coastal water | place: Helgoland, sampling... | reverse complement strand
AATAAAGCAAGGGGAACAAATAGTAGTAAGTAAAGTAGTTTTTTCATAGCCTTGGGTAATCAGAAAACTAAAGATACGAAATAAAAAAGGTCAAGTTATTTTAAAAATAACTTGACCTATAAGGCTTCCCGACGCTAAAGGTCGGGATGGCTAGCTCCCCTTATAGGTTCTCGTTCGAACCGCTTTTGGTTAAATCTTAAGAGGTTTAGGGAATAAATTTCTTATCTACTTTACCATTATCATAGATGTAAAAAATAAGTGATCCTTTCTTATGCTCTTGGTGTTCCTGTCCTAAAACACCAATCATTTTAATTAAAGTTGGGGTGTACCCTGATATTTCCTCTATTCCGATTCCATCATCATAATCACATGCATCACCCTCTCCATCGTTGTCTGCATCCTCTTGATCTGGATTACCATCCTCAATACAATTGTCTATTTCATCACATTGCTGATCAAGGTCAAAATCATTATAACAGTTGCCGTCGCAATCAAAATACATTTCTGAAAATTCACATAAACCATTATCACATGTAGCGGTTTGACTATAATTACAGGCAGATTCGTCAATGCAACCTAATAATCCCTCACAAGAGGCATCATCACAGCCAGCTATTGGGTTATAATTACAAGCAGTTTCATCCGTACAACCAGGGTAAGTACATGAATAATCGTAGTAGTTTGCATTAGGATTAAAATTACACGCAGTATCATCTATACAACCAAAAATATTCGTTCCGTCAGAGCATAAAAAAGCTCTACTGCTTTCCTCAATTAAGGAGTCGTTTAAATGGGTTACTTTGGTTATGTATTGATTAGAATCTAATTCGCATTGTAATAATGAAACATTGTTTATTGTTGTGTCCATCAGAGAATTTAGACTAAACTCAGTGATAATTAATTCAACTAGATTTTCATTTAGCCAATCATATTGATATTTTTTTTGATTTCCATCTTGGAAATTAACATGAGCTTCTTTAATCATATTACTCTCATTATAAATGTAAGCAATAGAGTCATTACCATTACTTTCAAGTAAATTACCGAATTCGTCAAACTGGTAAGTTGAACTAGTTTCACCTTCATTAATAACAACACATGATTCATTATTTGCACCCCACTCAACTATATATGTGTTTTCAATAGGGTCGCTAAACCATTCAAATTCAGAGGTACTAAAAGAGGTCACTATATTATTTGAATCATAAAAAAATTGACTTGCCAAACCGAATGAGACTCCGTAAGTTGTTATAAAGCCATCATCATTAAATGTAACACCAACTCCTCCCATTCCAAAACTGACAGAAAAACTATTTGGCGTGTTGTATTGCAATATATAGGAAATAGGATTGTTGGATTGCTCAGTTAATTCAATTGCCTGAATAAGACAGTCATTATTGACAATAGGTGCAAATAAACTATGGCTCTTAAATTGAATTGGGGTAGGTAACAGTCCGCCATTGTAAAAGTCTGGGAAAATATGATTTACAGGGGTTTGTCCGGTTATTAAAAGAGGATAAAAGAGTACTGAGAGTAATAATTTTTTCATAGCCTGGGGGAATTATACTCAAATATAAGAAATAAAAAAGGTTAGGTCAGGTTATTTTTAAAAATAACCTGACCTATAAGACTCCCCTTGTAGGTTCTCGTTCGAACCGCTTTTGGGATGATCTTAAGAAGTTTAGGGAATGAAAAAGCCACTCTTAGTATAGTGGCTTTCATTTATTTCAAATTTGACCGCTACGCGGTAGCGTTAAAAAGAGCGAATAACACGAACGCTGCGAGTATTGTTCTTACTGCTGAGTTCCACATCGCCATTATCGAAATAGACGCCCCAAGCGGTCATATTATTGATCTCCGAGGAAGACCAATAATAAGAGTTAACGCTAATTTCAAAACCACCTGTATTGCTCTCTAGACCTCCTGGTCCTATCGTATTATACATTACGTTCAATTCATCTATTGAAGGCAAATACCAGTCGATGTAGCCGTTTACTTCAGCATCTAAGGCTGCTTGTGCTGCTGTTATACCTCCATTTTCTGTGACGCATCCTTGGCTTACGATATCCATTGTATTCTGATAACCTGTACCTATAGCTTGTCCATCTGCTCCACTTACATTTTCAAAAAAACATCCCCACTCGTACCCGTTAAAGCCAAATCCATTTGGGTCAGTAGCTCCTTCTGTTAAATCCTCCGAGGCAGCCACCAAACCGTGCTGACCTGTTGAGTCAACATAGAATACGATTCCACCTTCGGCTAAGTCGCCTACTTGATATGAAGGGCATTCCCATTCATAAGGCCAATTTTCATTACTAGAAAATGATTGTTGAATTGCACATTTGTTTTCTTCCGATAAACTTGTCGCATTAATAAACATCCAAGTCATATCTGTCACACTAGAAATATCCCAATTTGAGAGGTCTTGATTAAAACTAGTAGCATTATTAAACATATGTGGCATATTTATGACACTTGAGACGTCCCAGCTTGATAAATCTTGATTAAAGCCATAAGCATCACCAAACATAGAATGCATGTTAAGAACATTAGAGACATCCCAATTTGATAAGTCGCTATTAAAATTAGAAGTGACAGCAAACATATGATTCATATCAGTAACACTAGAGACATCCCATGTTGATATATCTCCATCAAAATTTGTCGCATCACGAAACATATAATTCATATCAGTAACACTAGAGACATCCCAATTTGATATATCTCCATCAAAATTTGTCACACCACGAAACATATATTTCATATCAGTAACATTCGAGACATCCCAACTGGATATATCGCTATTAAATAAAGAAGCTCCTTCAAACATATAACTCATATCAGTAACATTCGAGACATTCCAATTAGATATATGATCGTACAATTCTGATGTTGAAACTGAATCTATAAGCCAAGCATCAACTGCCTCATTTATATTTGCTTGTGTAATTAAAATGAATCCATCACAGTCATATCCCTCTTGAGCATACTCACAACTTCCATCTGCCATATTAGCTTCAGGGGTAAAGTTGCAAGCAGTTTCATCCATACAACCCATTGTCCAATTTCCGAAGGATCGGATTGGACGGACTTTTGAAAAACTATATTTCCACTCACCGTTGTCAGATCCAATAATTGGATTTATCTGAATAGAAAGTGTTGACTCATAAGTTGTCGTTTCACTATATTCTGTTGATGACCAATACCAGGTATTTTCAAAACCATCTAGTATAGACATTTCTAAAAGCTCTTCTTTGGATGGTAAATACCAATCCGAATAACCATCTACAACATATTCATTTGAAGCAGACGCAGCTGTAATACCTCCATTTAAAGTTTGACAATTTTCACTTAAAATATCCATTGTATTCTGATAACCAGCACCAATAATAATCTCATTAGAACCTGATAAGGATATATCACTACAACCCCACTCATAGGTCTCTTCTAAATCTTCCAATGCAGCAACCAACCCATAGCTACCTTCTTCTCCTTCCTCAACATAGAATACTATTCCTCCATAACAGTGATCTCCTATTTGTGGATTCCCTGTTAAGCAGTTGATGTCATTCTGCATCTGTGCATTGTCTGTTTCTATGTCTGTTATCTCAGGACTTTCAGTGGTGGTATAATCTCCACACAAACCAAAATCTTCTATAGGTTCACTTACCTTTAATTGATATCCGTAACCCGGAGTAAAGTCTCCTATTCCATTGAAATTAAATTCCGGAAGATAAACCGATCCGTTGTTGTCTTTTATTAAGAGTACTAAATCAGTGTACATTGACATTCCTTGTTCAATATTTACAGGTTCAGGACAGCCATAACCAATCATATTCCAACCTTCTTGCAAGTCTATCAAAGTGGTAAAACTTGCTATGGTTTGGTTCATGTCTGAAACTTCATCTAAAGTAGCATTGGTTAAATCAATACTAGATTGCCATGTGTCAATAACTTCGTTTAAAGTACTGTTTGTAATATCTAAATCGTTATTTAAACCTGAAACTGTTTGATTGTAACTTTCCTCTAAATTAGAAAGCACCTCATCTCCATATACACAAGAGCCATTGTCGCACAAAGCACTTTCATCGAAGTTTAATGCATTTGCATCTGTACAGCCATTATAACTTTCAGGAACATCTTCGCTGAATTCAGCTCCTCCATATATTATCCCGTGATTACCGTTTCCACTTATATCATAAACAGTATCACCAGAGCCTTCGTTAAAATTCCAATAGCCAACTAACCCATCTTCATTTCCAGATGGAGGGCAAGTTATATAGGATTGAATTTCATCATTTGACAAAGTAGTGCCCCATATCTGAAGATCTTCAATTGAGCCATTAAATCGATAGCCTTCAGATTGGTAATTATTTCCACTAATTATACTGTTGGGAGATGAAACAATTTGAATGTTCTCCGAATAATTATATTCTTTAGTGTCAACTAATACTCCATCTACATATAATTTACTTGCTGAATTATCAAATGTTACGCCAATTTTAATCCAAGCATCAGATAGACCTTCAATTTCATGATTAAGGTGCGACTGACCTCCGCTGCTTCCCCATCCAGGGCCTTCCATCCATGCCTGAATTAGTCCATTTTCATACTTTACCACATATCTCAAATAATTTTCTACTCCAATAGCTTCTCCAATATCAATAAAGTGTTGCTGATTGAGATTTATCATTTTAACATTGAGCAAAAAAGATAACCCATTATTAGAACTATACGTTAAATTATCACTTATCAGAACCTGACTATCATTCAATTTCAAGGAATAATCTTGTACCATTTCGACTGTTTCAAACAAAGAAAGATTATCTTCTAGATTAGAAACTACATCATCTGCAAATACACAAGAACCATTGTCGCATAAAGCACTTTCATCGAAGTTTAAAGCGTTTTCATCTACACAACCTGAGAAAATTTCAGGAACATCTTCGCTAAATTCTGCTCCTCCATATATTATACCGTGATTACCGTTTCCACTTATATCATAAACAGTATCACCAGAGCCCTCGTTAAAATTCCAATAGCCAACCAGACCTTCTTCTTGGCCAGTTGGTGGGCAGCTCATGTAAGATTGGATTTGGTTTAACGATAAAGCATAATCCCAAACAATCACATTATCAATTTCTCCTTTCATGCTTGGATCTTCAGGATGAAATGGTTTACATCTACCGATATTAATAGGATGTTCAGAACCAGTATTTATACTAGCTCCGTAATTTGCATCAGAGCAAACATTATACAGTTCAAAACCATCAACAAAAATAGAAATAGCATCATTTTGATTACTTTCACCACTAAGTACAAAAGTAAAATGATGCCAATTAAGATCTGTCGCTGTTGAATCTTCATAAGTAATACCAGCTCCCCTCATAAGAAAGGAAGGTCCAAAACACTCTTCATCTCCACTAGCCGTCCAATTGTGTTGTAATAAGAAATCTGTCCCAAAGGAACCTGAACCGTAACTAAAAGTTCCAACATAAGTATTGTCAAAAAATTTCGCCCAATAACTAACTGTTCGCGGTGATGTTCCTGAAGGGCCAGGATATAGTGTTTCTATAAAATTAGTACCATCAAAACTCATAGAGTAATCCTGTTCTTCTTCAACAGTATCAAAAACAGAAAGATCTTGTTCTAAATTATAATTTTCATCTTCCAAACTAGTAACTAACTCATCTCCATACACACATGAGCCATTATCGCATAAAGCTTCTGCATCAAAGTTTAAAGCATTTTCGTCAGTACAGCCATTATAACTTTCAGGAACATCTTCACTAAATTCTGCACCATAAATAACACCATGATTACCATTTCCACTCATGTCATAAACAGTGTCTCCGGAGCCTTCGTTAAACTTCCAATAGCCAACCAGACCTTCTTCTTGGCCAGTTGGTGGGCAAACTTGAAGTGATTCGATATAATCGGAGTTCAACGGTTTATTGAAAATAAGTAGATTATTAATTTTAGCATTTAGGAATTCTTGCTCAATTACATTTGCTTTTCCTATGATGATATTTGTATTATCTGTGAGGTCATTATCATCTAAAATATGATTTGAATTTATATCAGTAACCCCATCAACAAATACTGAAAAATTATTTCCATTTCTTACTAATAAAATATTATGCCAAAGGCCATCACAAACGTCTATGTTACCATAAAATTCAATACCTGGCGATCTTAAATCAAGATAGAGATGTCCTAAGCCGCCTGAAGGTCTACTTACTCCAATATTCCAAGTTGGATACTGTCCATTACCATTATAGTTACCTATTATTCTAGAATCATCATATGATAAAGATTTGAAGTTTATCGAGACTGAAAAACTTGAACTATCGAATTCAAAAATATCGGACTGTCCAATATCTATATAATCATCATCTCCATCTAAACTCAAAGAGTAATCTTGTGCTTCTTCGACTGTTTCAAAAACAGCAAGCTCCTCTTCTAAATTAGAATTTGTCGTTGTTATTTCATCGAATACTTGAGCTGAAAATAGACAAGAACCATCATCAGTATTCACATCTATTTGTAAATTTCCTATTGGAGTAATGTAGTTTTCTGCAATAGAACTCATACAACCCTCAATTACTGGGTAACAAGAACCATCCTCTACATTAGCTTCTGAATTGTAATTAAATGCAGTTTCATCAGTACAGCCAATTAATGTTGAATAAAGTCCTGATTGAGAAGAAACATATAGCTTATTGTCACTGATCAGCATGTAATTTAATTGATTTTCATTTAACCCATCTATTTTTTCCCAAGTATCTCCGTCATCAGAAGACATAAATAAACCAATATTGTTAAATGATGCTATTAATGTACTTCCTATTCTAACCATATCTTTACAAGAATAGTTTGGTGCAATTTGACCATTTACATCTGTGAATAAATGAGGGTTTGTCCAAGTTATTCCTTCATCAGCACTTTTATAAAACTTATTATCAACAGAAACATAATATATATGGGAATCAGATACTTCAAGGACACTAGGGTTCTCAGCATACTCAGTTTGTAATAAAAGCTCCCATGATTCACCAAAATCATTTGATTGGTATAAACCACCTATATGATTACTAGATCTAAATGCTGAGTAAACAATATTTTTATCCTCTGACAAACACATATCCCAACAATCAGCCCCTGTAGGATTAAACCTATTTTCCCAAGTTATATTTGACGAATAATTGTTTGATTTATAGATACCACGAAGATAGCCAGTATAACTCATTAATATCTCATTAGGATTTTCCATGTAGATCATTCTAACTGCTGCACAACCCCCTCCTCCTGCGAAAGAACTTTCCCAAGTTTCTCCTTGATTTATTGAACTAAATAAGTCATTATGTGGCGAACTGATAAATAAGATTGAATCTATTGCAATTGCTCCAAATTCTGAGTTTTGGGGAAAGTTTGTGAATTCCCAAGTTAAACCACCATCAAAACTTTTAGTAACACTATTATCGTTAAGAGAATAATGTATTCCATTCCCATCTGTGATAACATTTAAACATGTATTATTGTGCAATTGGGTCCATTCCTGACCAAACAAAGCAATAGGAACAAATAGCAGTGAGCAAAAAAAGTTTTTCATTTTTAGGGGGAATTTAAAATATACCTACGCAATATAAGTATATTTTAATTTATTTTTATTCGTCAAAACACTTACTTCGAAGTCTAAGAAAGGGTTTTCGTTAAATTCAAAAAAAAAAAATGCCTAAAACGGCTAGCACGTGCACCTAATTTGTTCAAAAAAGAACTAAAAAAAGTCAAGTTATTTATAAAGTAACCTCTCCTATGAGGCTCCCCTTGTAGGTTCTCGTTCGAACCGCTTTTAGAAAGATTTGAAAAGAATTGGCTTTATTTCTGCTGAATTAACAGAGGGTAAGTAAAGGCCATATCATTCAAATGAATTCTTACAAAACACATTTGCGGCACTAATTCAGCTAGACTTAAGGCTACTTTAGTAATTGATTTTGACTCGGTAATTTTTGACACCAATATTTTCCCAGTCAAATCTATAAGCTCGATTTTAATTTTAGAATAACTTGAAGGAATTTCAATATTTACAATATCAAATGAAGGATTTGGGTATATATTTACGTTTGCAACCTCTAAATCGGTAATATTTAAACCTTCTACAACAAAAGTGTCAGAAACCGTACATTCTCCAATAGAAACATCTACAACGTATGTACCATTCTGAGTATTTATTAAAGAACTACCCGTTTCATCGATAATAAGAGTATCGTTAAGATACCATGCATAAGTTGCAACAGAATCTTCTGGGAATACATTCGTATTCAATGAATTTCCTAGGAATTCAATCACAATTTCAGCACTTAGGGTGAAACATGATACATCATCTATGTTAGCTAATGAATTGTAATTACAAGCTAAACTATCCGTACAACCCGAAACAATTAATGTAGCACAAGAACCATCATCGGTGTTAGCAGATGCATCAAATTCAAGATAAAGCGAATCAGTACAACCTTCAACTACTAATGTAGCACAAGAACCGTTATCTGTGTTAGCAGATGCATCAAACTCAAGATAAAGCGAATCAGTACAACCTTCAACTACTAATGTAGCACAAGAACCATTATCTGTGTTAACAGATGCATCAAACTCAAGATAAAACGAATCAGTACAACCCTCAACTACTAATGTAGCACAAGAACCATTGTCAGTATTTGCATCTGCATTATACTCAGTATAAAGAATATCAGTACAACCAGAAACAATTGGATTGAAACATAGCGCTGGATTGGAAACATTTGCAGCAGCACTGTACTCTAAGTAAGTTGAATCCGTACAACCTTCAGAAATTAACGTGTTACATGCATCTTCAGTATCTACAGTTGCATCAACGTCGTACTCTAGGTAATTGAGATCCATACAACCTTCATTAAACACACAAGATGCATCAGATACATTTGCTGAAAGATCGTAATTAATAGCAGCAGGATCTGTACATCCAAAAATAATTAGGGGACAAAGAACATCATTGGTAGCTAATGGATCGAAGTTAAAAGCTAGAGGATTGGTACAACCGTTTGCAGCAGCTATACAAGAGCCATCGTCTGTATTAGCGTTAGCATCGTAATTAAATGCAGCAGGATCTGTACAACCTAAAAGTTTAGGCGTACAAAAAGTTTGAGTATTTGCTAATGAATCGTAATTAAAAGCACTTGGATTCATACAACCAAATACTTTTAATGTACTACATGAACCGTCATCTGTGTTTGCTAAAAAATTATACTCTGCAAAATTAATATCAGTACAACCATATACATTTGGTGTAGCACAAGAACCATCATCAGTATTTGCAGCAGCATTAAACTCTGTATAAATTGGGTTTGTACAACCATCTACTATAGCTATACATGAACCATCGTCGACGATGGCTAATGGATCGTAATTAAAAGCTAGAGAATTCGTACAGCCTTCTATACAATATTCACAAGCCCAATCTTCAACTATCACTTGGCCGGATTCAAAAAGTCTAACTCGTGCATTATAGTCACATGGTACACAACCATAATTTATTAGTCTTGTGCAAGAACCATCGTTAGTATTTGGAATTATTGAGGGAGTTTGAATATCAACTTCAATTGGGTTAAACCAAGTACCCACATAAGCCCAATTCCAATATTCAAGGTACATTGGATTTGTACAACCATATAGAGCACCTGAATAATCTATACATGAGCCATCGTCTGTAAATGCATTTGGATTATAATTACCATCTAATTGGTAAGTACATCCTTCAATAAATTCACAAGAATTATCATTATAATTTGCTCCTGGGTTATAGTTAAGAGCATTAAAATCTATACAACCTTCTTCTAGTGGAGGACAATAATCAATATTTATGTTAGCCAGGGGGTTATAGTTGTAGGCAATCGAATCTGTACATCCTAAAACAACCTCAGTAGAACAAGAACCATCATCAGTATTTGCAGCAGCATCAAACTCTGTGTAAAGATTATAAGTACAGCCTTCAACTACTAATGTAGCACAAGATTCATCATCAGTATTTGCAGCAGCATCAAACTCTGTGTACAATGAATCTGTACAACCATATACTTTGGCTATACATGAACCAGAGTAGACGTTGGCTAATGAATCGTAATTAAAAGCAAATGGGATCATACAGCCTTCAACTACTAGTGTAGTACAAAAACCATTATCAGTATTTGCAGCAGCATTATACTCCAGATACAGTGAATCTGTACATCCAATAACAACATCTGTCAAACAAGTACCATTATCTAAATTCGCATCAGCATTATACTCTATATATAGACTATTAGTACAACCTTCAATTGCTAATGTAGCACAAGTTGATGGATCTGATTCAGTATTTGCATCTGAATTATACTCTATGTAAAGGTTGTTTGTACAGCCTAAAACAATTAAAACAGAACAAGAACCATTATCAGTATTTGCATCTGCATTATACTCTGTGTAAAGGTTATTTGTACAACCTTCAACTACAAAGTGGTACTCACAAGAGGTTGAATCTTCAATAAAACTTCCATTGTCAAACAAGAACTGAATTCCAGGATTCACAGTTGGATCTTGAGTAGGATTATAATTGGTAGCAAGTGGATCTAAACAAACTGACACAGCAGCTCCAAACAAATTACATGTAAAAGAAATTGATAGTAAAAATAAAAAGTTTTTCATGGGAGAGGATGTAATAAATACAAATCAAATATAATAAAAATAAGGCCGAAGGAATAATCGTCTTAACCCCAAGTTGAAGCCTCTAACTACTACTTTAGTTAAGTATTACATTTCTTTTTTTCTTATTTGTAGTATAAAGCATTATATAAAAAAGGTCAAGTTATTTTTAAAAATAACCTGACCTGTAAGGCTCCCCTTATAGGTTCTCGTTCGAACCGCTTTTGGAATGATTTGAAGAAATTTAAGAAATGAAAAACTACTTTATTTTCTTAATAACTTTTCCATTTTCATAGATATAAAACAAAA
>Ga0209533_1005295_pt1 | contig 11025 bp, 12 predicted proteins | sample COG_04_FD_184748 | JGI IMG/M metagenome (GOLD analysis project Ga0209533, IMG submission 184748) | Pelagic Microbial community sample from North Sea - COGITO 998_met_04 (SPAdes) (version 2) | ecosystem: Environmental > Aquatic > Marine > Neritic zone/Coastal water | place: Helgoland, sampling... | reverse complement strand
GTTCCGTAATTGTTGCATTAATTGTAGCATTATCCATCACTTTAGGGTATCTAACTAAATTTAAATATAGTAGATAAATAATATTTTTTAATATATAATGACATTACCAAAACATTATACAAGTGGATTATCGAAAAAAGATAAAAAAAAACAATTAAGATCTATCAAAAAATCCAAAAAAGCATACAAAAGTGGTAAATATGTTTCCAGACCCAAATTAAAATCATTCAAATCAAAAAAATCATCTTGGACTCAAAAATTTCATAAAAAATATCCTGATGTAAAAAGTATAAAACAAATATCAGATGCCACAGGCATTCCGCGTCCAGCGTTGTTGGCAGTTAAAAAAAAAGGTATGGGAGCATATTATTCTTCAGGTAGCAGACCCAACCAAACACCTGAATCATGGGGGATGGGTAGAATGTATTCATATATTCTAGGCGGTCCCACTAGAAAAGTTGATAAACATATTACTGAAAAATATAATGTTAAATTTAAATAAACCATCCTGTTATAGCATATCTATTATTACATTTTACTTCATTTATATAATGTGGTAATTCCCTACTTTTAATATCCATTAAAACTAATTTATTATATTCTGGATATATTGGTATATGTACATTTTCTTTAGTTACTAAATTTAAATCTCCACCACAACCTCTATTCCAATTCTTATTTAAATATATTATAAAAGCATATCTGCCCAAATTTGTATCATTATGTACTGATAAAAAATCACCAGGTGAAAATTTAGAAATAAATATATCTGTAGTTTTTGTCATTTTATTACCTGTCAAACTAGATACTTCTTTCAAAACATTAGGACTATTTAAATATTCTTTTATTTCTTTTAATATAGGTGCTTCATTTTTATATTCATATTTTGAATATGAAAAATTTTCAGAATTTAATAATTTTAATGAATTATCTCTTCTAGATTTTATATCATTATTATGTTTGATTTTATCATTACCTATATTTGTTGTATATAACCATTCTTTATCATTTAATATAGTATTATTAATTTTTTCTATAAAAAATTTATCCATGAAGTTTTTCTTAACAATATAATATGATTTACAATAATATTCTAATAGTCCAAATATTACTATTAAAAAAAAAAATATTAAAATTAAATCCATTATAATATATTAAATATTTAATTATCTAAGCATCCTTATCTAATCCTTTTAAAAATCTTTTATGTAAAATATTTATTTTATCTAATATTTTTTTTTGTGTAGTAAAAAAAACAATCGCCACTATTACCTCACCTTCGTACGCATGAGTGTGAATTTCCCTATAACCTTGAACTTGAAACATTAATGGTAATAACTTCACTGCTTTCCTTATATAAAATACAGATAATGAAACTATTACAGAATGAAATGATAATTCTAATAATATATGTATTGTTGATTTATTTTCATCTACATCCGGGAATAAATAGTCCAAATATATACCTGCTATCAAACAAATAATTATATATAATATACTAAATTGTATTATTTCAACTATCTGGGTTAATCGGAAATTATCTAAAGTTAATAAATCACCAATTTTTTTTTTCATTATATATATAATATTATATAAATATTTGTATAGTATTCGTTAATAAATTATCTTTCATTTTTAAATATAATAATACTTCACTAATAATTAATAATGGAAAACTATAATTAGGATAATTATATGCTATTGTAAAACCTATAAAACAACATAATATATCTCCTATAGAATTTATTATAGAATCACCTATATAATTTCTTTGATATCTATTATTACGTCTATATTTTGCTAAAACATAATCTGTATTTTCTACTATTTCCCATAATATCCCCCAACCTATTACAAAATATATCATATTTATATCTTTTTTGCCATAAATATAATTTAATATCATAAATAATATTAATCCATGAGATATATGTGTGAATGAATATATATCAAATAATGATAAACTTGTATATTTATCATCAGGTTTATCTATATAAATATTATTTAATCTATCATTATAAGGACAAGGCCATACAGGTGTATTCCTAAATTTAGTATCACAATCTGTAAATATATATAATAATATTATAATTACTATAAAACCAAAAAAAATATTATAAAACATATACAATATATTATATTTTAGAAATAATTATATTAGATAATTGTGATAATTTATATACATTCTTATCATTTTGGTAATCATCTATATATTTTATTTCTTTTATACCTGATGCTACCATTATTTTAAAGCAATTAATACATGGATAATGTGTAACATATGCTATACATCCATTACAACTCACACCTCTCTTGGCACAATCAGCAACTGCATTTTGTTCTGCGTGTACCGTAGATTGTTCATGGTTATTTTCTACAATTGATTCATGAGGTGCTCCAGGTAAAAAACCATTATATCCTTGTGATATAATTCTATTATCTTTGGTTAATAAACAACCTACTTGTAATCTCTGACAAGGTGATCTTGTTGCTGTATTTTCTACAATTACTTTAAAATATTCTTCCCAAGATGGTCTAATATTTGAGTCCATTTTATATTATTTATTGATAATCTTTTAAATGACCTTCAATATGTTCATGACTAAATTGAATAACCTTATCTAAACAACCTTCCCAAAATATTTTATCAAAACCATATTCAGTCTGATTTTGATCTTCATTATAACATTCAATATGTAATGCTTTATCCTTGCCTGTCATATACATATAAGCATTTAATTGAACTTTTTCATATTCTGGAATCTTACCAAATAATCTCCTGGATCTATTCTTGGTTTCAATCACATACTCATCATTCATACCATCTATTTTACCTCTTAGAATTACTTGAAATTTACCATTAATATCTGTATATAATAATTTCTCATACATTTGTGAATTCCTACTTGTAATCTGAATATTACATTTCTTTTCAGTTTTATTTAAATTATTATCTTCCTTGATGTTTCCTCGATTCATTCTTAAATCTTGCTTTACTGATCCTTCTAGACATTTATTTAATGTGGGCATTGCTTTTAAAATTTCATCTACTTTTTCTTTAGATTGATTCTCAGATAAACTTGAATCAAATGATTTACCCATAACTTGTTTTTTAATTATATTTTCTACTTCTTTTAATGAAGTATTATCTGCTAAATTTAACTCTTTCTTAATAATCGCGACATCAACCTCTTTTAAAGATAATAAAGATTCTTCTATTTTCGATTTTGGAATATGTTTCTTAACAATTCCACTACGATTTAATACCGCATCAATTGCTTTTTCAGGTTTCTCAAATGTATTGTGACCAGTGATAATAGAAAGTTCGCTTGCAACAACAATGATATTCTTCATGTTTATAATATTATTTAAAAAACTTTAAATATAAATCAAATTTATTTTTTTTTCAACATTATAGGTTTTTTTTACAATTCATAAAGAACGCAATGAAGTTCTAGATATGAATTCCCAATTGAAAAAGTAATATGGAAGTGTGTAATCAATAAAAAAAAATATATTAATGTAGGATGTGTCATAAATATTAGTATTATGGATTACAATGAATATTGTGTTAATCAATACTGTATTCAATATAAAGATTTATACCATTATATTTGTTATCTTTATAGAATAAATTAAATACACAATTTTTATTTAAATTTTCAGAGACAAATTTTAGATTTTTTAAATTACTTTTATGAACAGAAAATATACCCATATCTGTTTGTATAATATAATATGCGCTGTTCATTTTTATAATTGTGCCTTTGATATCGGATCGTTCTAGTAAATAAATTCTTGTTAATAATTCATTAATATTTTCAGTTAAACTATTATTATCTTTTTCAACATCTTTTCTTTTATGATATTGTGACCAATACTTATTCTTATATTCATCTGTATCCATATATATTATTTAATAATTAACAAACTTTTAAATCAAATTTAAAGTACGTAAAATACTTTATCATCTAATATTTTTTTTTACAATTCATAATAACATATATCACACATGCATTGTGCTCCATTTGATATTGTACCACAAGGTAATACATCTCCATCTAAATATTCTTCATATGTTTCTATAGCATGACTTACTTTCAATGTTTTAGTAATAGGACATTGATAAAATGGATATATAGATTCTACTAAAGATACTTTTTCATTTAATATTCTTGTTTGTGTCATTTTACTTAATGTATTATCAATATAAATTTTATTATAATAATTATCATTATTATTTAAATAATCATTATAAAGATTCAAATGAAATTCTCTAGCAAATTTTTCTCTTGATTTAGGAACTTCTTTATTAAGAATTTCAATGACATCATAATCTTTTAAAAATCTTAGTGGAGAATTCTCCATATTTATTTTTATATTAATTATAAGATATTATTCAAATTTTATAATTTTTTCATAAATATTTATAATTTTTTTTAATTTATCATTTTCACATATATAGTTTTCTTTCATAAATTTAGTAAATTCTTTATCATCTTTTAATTTATTTAATAAATAGATTATGTCTTTATTTAAATTATTGTTGTAAATATACCTTTCATTTGATATATAAATTAATGATTTACTAATATATTTATTATTTATAATTTTTTTTTCATCAATCTCAGAATTTAATAAATATTTAGGATAAATTATAGATAATAATGTAAATAAATCATATAAATCTAAATGATTTTTAATACAATATGTATTTACATTTTCTGCTAACATACTTGTTTTATATATATCAACTATAGTTTTAAGATCGTTTGTTATAAAGTGAACATTATCTAATATATCAAAATAAAGATTATTCGTATTCTGTGAATATCTTATAATATCATTCAAATCATTTGATGTATATATTTTATTTATTGTATTATTTATAAAATTATCTTCATAATTAAATATATTATTATTATTATTTAAATTCAATATCTCAATATTTGATATTATATTATTTATTTTTTTATCTGATTTTTTAATTAAATTTTCTTTATCTTTTTCAGATAATTTTATATTTTTATTAGATAATATTTTATCTGTTATTGATAAAATATTTTTATAACTATAGTTTATTTCAATAAATTTAGATTGTGATAATATTTTTTTAAAATATTTATGATTTATATTTGAAGATATAAATATTATAGGATGATTTTGTTTATGAATATTTAATTTAGAAATATAATTTATTATATCATTTATAATTTGTTTATTAAGTTTTAAAAATAATTCTAAATTATCAAATACAAGCGCATTATATTCATATGTTTTATCAAACATCATTAATATATTCTTTCTACCCAATGCTTCATCAATATATTGTTTTATATTTTGTTTTTCCTTGAAGAAGTCAATATTAATATGGATTATTTTATATTTATTTAAAATACATTCTGCTAAAGTTGTTTTCCCAGTCGAATCACGACCATGAATAAATAAAAATTGATTTTTATAATCTTTAGTTATCCACTCATTTATAGATTTAATATCTTTCTTAGATAAAAAAAAATCATTAATATTCATATAATTTAATTAATATTTATCCTTTAATTATTAAAATTAGTACCAGACATATTATTTCTAGATGTTAAATCAGAAGTATAATTATTTTTATAATTTGCTTCAGGTATTTCCATAGGTAATGGTAATCGACTTTTATCATTCAAATAGTGTTGGTGCATTTCATAATTGCTAAATATTTTACCCAAACTATATTGAACTACTAATCCATTTAAATTTTGAATTTGTAATTTAATCCTTTCTAATGTTTTATCTGCTGAATTACTATATTTTAAATATATACCTCTCATAATTGTTAATAATATTATATTAGATTGATTATCAATTTTACGATTTTTTTCTTTATGAAATTCATATTTAATTAATTTTTGAATATTCATAACATTGTCATCAGAAAAAAAATATTTACTTAATAACGTTTCTTCTAATACTCCACTCAATATATCATCAGCACAACCCATCGATCTACTTCCTGGTTCAATTTTTATATCATTATTAACGAATATATTATCCATAGAACCATCATATTCATATATATCTGGCATCAATCCAGGTCCATTCCCTGTTATATTATCTATTACTGTACCATCTAATCCACTAGTTCCTGTTATATTACTCATATATTATTATATATATATTTAAATTTATATTTTAATTAACATAATTTTTTAATATATCCTAACAATTCATCTAATTCTTCAAACCACATTGTTTTAATATCCTTATTTAATACTATATCTATTTCATCTTTTATTTTATTTAATTCTTTATTTAATTCTTCTACTTTATCTAATGTCATTGAATATATTGGCATATTAATTAAATAATTATATCCATTATTAACAACCGCAAATTTACTTGCTTCCTTTATAACACTTGTTTGTGTATCATATAAATGATATTTACTATCAAATAATTGTTTTAATAAATCATTCTTACTACATTCGGACACTTTAATTATTTTTTGAATAACTTCATTTATAAATCTAATCTTATTATCTAAAATACATAATTTATTATTTAATTCATTAAGAATGTATTCTTTTCTTTTTATATATAAATTAGTTCTTACTTTATAATGTTCATCCATAATTTGATACGGAGAATCATACTTATTAATGACATTGTCTTTATTATATGCATGAACATTATTTAATGAAATACTTGTAACTAATTTTAGTTTCTTTTCAAATAAAGTATAACCATCTTTTTTCGTAAATAACTTATCTTCATATATAAAATCATCTGATAATACAATCTTAATATTAATATCTTTTTCAGTTGAATAATTATCAAAATCAACAATCATATCACATTTTTCTGATAATATATTATCTTCTAAGAAATGTATATATTTATCAGTCCATTCACCAATTGGTAATTCTGTAATTACTAATTCATTGTCATTTAATTCATATAATCCTTTTGTTATATAATTTTTATCTGATATTTTAATAATGTTACCTTTGAACCCTTTATAAAATGGACTCATTTCCTTATAGGTCCCTATTGTATTTTTTCTTTTGATATTTTTAATAATTTCAACGGGGTTATATTGTGGGATACTAGTACTCCATCCAGTTCCAATACCTACCATACCATTTACTAATACCATTGGAATAATTGGGACATAATATTCAGGTTCTACTGGTAATCCATCATCATCTAAATATTTTAATAATGGCATATCATCTTTTCTAAAGATTAAATCCGTTATTGGATTAATTTCCGTATGAATATACCTAGAAGATGCCGCATCATTACCACCCATAATTCTAGTTCCAAATTGACCATTCGGCATTAATAAATTAATATTATTTGATCCTATAAAATCTTGTGCCATACCAATAATTGCTCCTTGTAATGACGCTTCACCATGATGGTATGCCGCATGTTCACTAACATATCCCGACAGTTGTGCCACTCTAATTTCAGAATATAATTTTCTTTTAAAACATGAATACAAAATCTTTCTTTGAGATGTTTTTAATCCATCTATACTTGAACCTATTGATCTGCTTGTATCTGAATTAGAGAAATGAATTAATTCTTTATTCACAAAATCATCAATATTTGTTTTCTTAATATTATAATCTAGAATAATTTCTTTATCATATTTCTTTAACCATTCCTTACGATTATCTGCTAATTTTTTATTAAATGCCAAATTCACTGATTCATCCGTTTTATCAGTAACAGAATAATCATTTACCTTTAATTCTCTAAAATATTGTTTTGCTTCTTGTGCTGTAGATGTTCCTAATCCTTTATAATATTTAATATTATACTTATTAGAATTTTTGGTGGTTTTCTTCCAATTCTCATAATCTGTTAATGTATAAAATGGTTTTATATCTTTCTTTAAAGATACTTTTACAATTGGTGTAGTCATATATGAAATGAAATCAAAATTTAATAATTCAGGCCATAAATAATGGAACATATTAATTAATAATCCTTTAATATGGAATCCATCATGATCTTGATCTGTCATAATCATTATTTTACCATATCTTAATGATTTAATATCCTTATATTTTTTATTACTTTCTAATGCTAAAATCTTTTTAATATTGATAATTTCAGCATTAGCATTAATTTGTTTTATAGCTGCCTCGCGGACATTTAATACTTTACCTTTCAATGGAAATACACCATATTTATCTCTACCAACTTCAGATAATCCAGCAATCGCCATAGACTTTGCAGAATCTCCCTCAGTTAAGATTAGTGTGCATTCATGTGATTTCTTTGTTCCTGCCCAATTGGCATCATCTAACTTGGGAACAATAATCTTATTTTTCTTTTTACCATCTGTTTTCTTTAAATCTTTATTATCATTTTTATTATTTGCTTCTAAAATCTTATCAATTAATCCATTATTTGAACAGATCTTTTTGATAAACTTAGCAGATACAACTGGTTTAGACCCAAACTTACTTTGAGATGTAATACATCTTTCTTTAGTCTGAGAATCAAATGAGGGATTTTCAATAACACTATTAATATATAGTGACATATACCTACGAATAACCTTATCTTTTATATCTTTCTTATGTTTTTTCTTAATGAAATCGATAATACCCGTGGATATTTGTTTAGCAATACATTCTACATGAGAACCTCCTTTGCTAGTACAAATACCATTTACAAATGATACTTGTTCAAATGTATCATTATGAGATACTGAGAAGATAACATCCCATCTATCTGAAATAATTTCTTGGAATAATGAATTTGGAGAATCATTATATAATTTAATATAATCTAAGAATGATTTAATTTTAATTTTTTCATCATTTAGAGATACTGTTATAGATTTATCAGTAATTCCAGCAATATCATAAATCCTACGATACATTAATTTAATCATATCATCTGAATATTTCTCTAATTCAAATCTTTTAAAGTCACATTTCCAAGTAATTTTAGTATACGGTTTTCCTTGACATTTCTTAATAATAGGTTCATTACATTTAGTCATATTATTTTCCCAAGTTTGGGTATATTTAAATTTATTAATATGATCAACAGTTTCTATAGTAAATTCTTGTGAAAAGATATTCGCAAGTTTTGCTCCATATCCATTTTTACCACCAACAATTCTTTTTTCATCTTTTTTATAGTTAGATGATGTTAAAAGTTCACCAAAGATTAATTGAGGAATATATATTTTTTCTTTTTCATGTTTTTTTATAGTAATACCATTTCCATCATTTAATACAGTTATTGAATTATCTTCGTTAAAGTTAATTTTAATTTGAGATACTTGTATAATATTAGGGTCTTCATCACTTTTACCTTGTAATCTAACAATTTGATCTCGAGCATTTACAAGAATCTCATTAAAGATATTTAATAATGCCGGGATATATTCAATTTCTTTAAAGAAGATTTTATTATCGTTTAAAATGGGCAGAACTTCATTAATTTTATCAATACCACCGACATATGTATCAGGGGTGTCATAGATATGTTGTCTGAGTTCTTTCTTTTCATATTGTTCTGCCATTTTTATAAATATATAGTTGATTTTTTAAATATTAAATTATTTTTCAAATTTAAAATTTATATTTTATCAATATTTATAGTTCTTTGAAATATTTGGTGAATTATATGAAATATTTTGATAATTTTATGAAATATTTTGAATTTTTTGAAATATTTGTAATTTTTTTGAATTAATTAATTAATTTCTCCAAAATTTTTTTCTATGTTATATTATAAAAACAAAAAAATGGGAGGAGGATTAATGCAATTAGTAGCTTATGGAGCTCAGGACATCTACCTTACTGGTAACCCGCAGATTACTTTCTTCAAAGTTGTCTACCGCAGACACACTAACTTCTCTATGGAAGCTATTGAACAAACCTGGAATGGGGATGAGGTGAGTTCTAATGGACGATGCACCGCCACTATTTCCCGTAATGGTGATTTAGTTCACCGTATGTATTTACAAATTGAAGCCGACACCAATGCACCAGGGGTAGATAATCCGGGTTCTAGTGCAATTACTGATATTGAATTAGAAATTGGTGGTCAAAAAATTGATAAACAATCAGGTTTATGGATGGAAGTATGGTCTGAATTAACTGAACCAAATCCTACTGGAATGACCTTTAATGCTAGTGGGGCAGAATCGGCAGGAGGTACTTTATTTCAAAGAATGAGTTTAATGGGAGGTGTTGCGGCAGGTGGCGCCGTCGACAGCGCTGGTCCTACTTTCATTCCTTTACAATTTTGGTTCTGTCGTAATCCAGGTCTGGCATTACCCCTAATTGCTCTTCAATACCATGAAGTTAAGGTTATTTTACAACATACAGTAGGATCATGCTTCTCGGGCAGCGTAAAAAATAGATTATTCTGTGATTATATATACCTTGATACTGATGAGCGTCGTCGTTTCGCTCAAGTATCACACGAATATTTAATTGAACAAGTACAAGAACAGTCACTTACAAATGGAAAGGGTGGTCTCAATTTCAATCACCCCGTTAAAGAAATTGTATGGTGTTCGGCAAGCAAAGTGGGCGCTACGGACGACTCTGCCGCGATCGGCGCCACTGACACCACCTATCAACTTAAATTAAACGGACATGATCGTTTTTCTGCTAGAGACTATAGATATTTCTCTCGTGCTCAAGTATGGCAACATCATAGCGGTGCTGGTGGTTTAAGCGCGGCAATTGCAAGTGCCGGTGCAGCAGGTCAATTCAATGATTCAATTGGTGTATATTCATTTGCTCTTAAACCAGAAGAACATCAACCAAGTGGTACTTGTAACTTCTCTAGAATTGATAATGCGGAATTAATAACTGATAAGACCGCCGCCCCCAACGGCACTTCCAAAATCTTCGCCGTCAACTACAACGTCCTCCGTATCATGTCCGGTATGGGAGGTTTAGCATACTCTAACTAAGTTTCTAACTAAAGTTATAAATTATAATTTTTCTATAGATCTTAAATAATTAATATATTTTTCTAAATATTATAGTC
>Ga0209533_1005289_pt1 | contig 11029 bp, 6 predicted proteins | sample COG_04_FD_184748 | JGI IMG/M metagenome (GOLD analysis project Ga0209533, IMG submission 184748) | Pelagic Microbial community sample from North Sea - COGITO 998_met_04 (SPAdes) (version 2) | ecosystem: Environmental > Aquatic > Marine > Neritic zone/Coastal water | place: Helgoland, sampling... | reverse complement strand
AAATTCAAAAAATTTCAAAAAAATTTCAAAAAAATTTCAAAAAAATTGCAAAAAATTGCAAAAAATTGCAAAAAATTGCAAAAAATTGCAAAAAATTTCAAAAAAATTCAAAAAATTGCAAAAAAATTCAAAAAAATTGCAAAAAAAATGCAAAAAAGTGCAAAAAAGATGCAAAAAAAGTGCAAAAAAAAACTTTTTTTTTTTTATTTTTTTTTCATATTTTTGTTTTTTTTTATCAAAGATTTTGATTTTTTATAAATAATTATTTTTAATACAAATATTATTGGTTGATAAATTTTATTAACCATCAAGACTTTTTTTGGATTAATTTTGCGTAACGTGGATAAATTACTTACGCAATTGTTATCCTGAGCGTTTTTTAACAAGGATTTATGGTATTTTTGACACTATTGATACTTTTCCTATATTTTATACTAAGAATGACCACTTTTTGAAAAAAGATTTCCGATTTTTACGTATTTTTTTGCGTAAATTGGATTTCTCTTGCGTAAAAAAATTTATCCAAACAAACTTCCTGTCTTTGCAAAACGGGGAAACGGTTCAGTAAATATTTTTTTTTTTGTAAAAAAATCACGTTATTGTTGTTTTTTATTTTTTGTGTTTTTCTTCAATAAAAATGAGTTTTTTATTAATATTATACATATATATATGAACGTGCTAAAATATCCGCTTTTTTTCTTGGTGGTGTTTTTAATGCAGAATGAGCACTTTTTGAAATGCAGGAACCATTTTTTTTTTCATATAAAAAGTAATAATATATATATAACTAAAAGATAAATTAACAATAAGGTTTCAAAATAAAGGTGCTCAAAAAACTGCAAAATTTTTACGCAACGCAAAAAACACGTTAAAAAAAACTTTTTTGGAAGAAACGTAATTTCAGATTTTTTTTTTTTTTATTTTTTAAAAATAAATGTTGAAAAACGTGTTTTTTTTTTTAATGCAGAAATGAGAAATAAATAATGCAGAATGAGAAGTAGTAAAATAATATTTTTATCATATGATTCTGTTAATTTAAACTAAAAATAAATAAACCATCATAATTTTCTTGATAGTAAAAAAATACGTAAAAATATAAAAAAAGTAGTGATCATAATACATGTACTAAAAGTATATAAAATATATCAAATCATCAAATATAATCAATAAGTGTAAAAACACAGGAAAATTACAAAATTAAGTTCACATTTCCAAAAAAGTGCTCATTTTGCATTAAAAAAAAAAGTTATCAGTTTTTCCTTACAACGTGCACTTAAAAAAAAAAAGATCAAATATTTTCCAACCCCCTAGACACAGGTACTTTAGTGAAAATGCAAAAAATCACCTTATATCGAAAAAATGAACCCGTTTATGTGTCGTATTTTTTAAAAAAAGGTACAAAAAATTCTCATTTTGCATTGCAAAAACACGACACGAAACTGATTTCCAAAAAAATGCTTACGGTGTGATGATTTTTCCGAAAAAAATATTTCGTACTATAGTGTAGTGTTTTTTGCTTTTTCCGAAAAACTGCTTAGGGTGTGATGGTTTTTCCGAAAAAAAAATCAAAAGTTAAAAGTGCTTTATGTGTAGTATTTCTGTCTTCGTCAGAAAAAATGCTTAGGGTGTGATGATTTTTCCGAAAAAAAAATCAAAAGTGCAAAGTGCTTTATGTGTAGTATTTCTGTCTTCGTCCGAAAAAATGCTTAGGGTGTGATGGTTTTTCCGAAAAAATAAAAAAAAGTGCTAAACGTATTACGTGTAGTATTTCTATTTTCGTCAGAAAAAATGCTTAGGGTGTGATGGTTTTTCCAAAAAGTAATAAAAAAATAGTGAAAAAAAATCATGTGTCGTGTTTTTATTTTAAACAGTAATTAATGATAAATAATAAAATTAATTATTAATTATATTGAGAAAAATAACATAAAAAATAGTGTATTGTAAAAAATATATGAAAAAAAAATAAAAAAAAACAAAAAAAATATGGTCATTTAACAATAAAAAAAAACAAAAAAAATAAAAAATATTTATTGATAAAAAAAATAAAATTAATTTTATTTTAAATGAAAAAATATATAAGATAATTATGAATATAGTCGCATCTTTTTTTATAGGTGGGTATGGATTAAAAAAAATAAATGATATGATAAAAAAAAACAAAAAAAAAAATAATTTTGATAATTTTATAGAAGAAAAAATAAAAAGTGAATATAAGAAAAAAAAGAATAATAATCAAAAATTTAAATTAGGTAAATTTGAATCAACTCGAAAAATACCTAATAAGCAAGAATTAAATAAAGTATATGATAATTTTATAAAAAATATAGATAATATAGAAATAGAAAAAGAAATAATAAAAGAATATTATAATTTTAAATATAATAAAAAACAACTGATGTTAAAAGAGGATGATAGATATATGAAATTTAATATTAATTTAAATAAATCAAAAAATTATATTTTATCTTTAACATTTGATATACATATTCATTCTAATATTAAATTTTTATTTAAATTTAAAAATGATAAATATAAATCATATAATTTAAAACAAGAAAAAGAATCAAGCATTATAATATTTACTACATATTTAATACAAAGAAAAACAGAGTTGTTATATGATAGTGAATTCTATATTTTATTTGATAATAATAAAACACATTTTAATTTATCTAATATAGAATTTAAAATAATAGAATATGATAAAAAATATATAATACCTATGACAATTATTAAATCAAATAAAACACATATTTATTAATTTAAACAAATTAATAATAAAAAGTATTTAAAGAAATAGTAATATATATAATTAATCATGTATATATGTATCCATAGCTCAGTTGGTTAGAGCGTTGGTCTTATGAGCCGAAGGTCGTGGGTTCAACCCCCACTGGATACATTCTTCTTTATATATTTTTTATATAAAGAAGATATCAATCAATATAGTATAAATATATATATATAATTAAGTATATACAATATATAATAATTTAAAATTTATTATAATTAATTTAAAAGAATAAAAAGTTTTTAAAAATATTAATCTTCATCTGACTCAATGCCATAAGCATCGGGGTCATCAGCATCTTCTTCTTCATCAGCAATAATTACTTCTGAATCGCTGTCATTATCATTTTTTTCTTTTTTCTCAGATGTGACACTGTCTTTCTCTTCTTCTTCCTCAACAATATCTTCTTCTTCATCATCATTCTGAGTATCAGAACTTCCTGAGAAAGTAAAAGCAGAAGGGTCAAATTGATTCATATGTGATTTGCGAACAATGAGTTCATTAAGAATGTATGAAATACCAACTTTATTATTCACAATATAAATACGTGGTTGAATAATAGGTTTTACATGCATTCCAGCACGAACAATCTTTCTAAGTTCTTCCCATGGTTCATCATAAGATGACCATTCAATTTCATTTCGTTGGATTTTTTTATTATCACCCATGATTTCCTCAATAAGTGTAAAATTAGGAAGTTGATCATCTCTTGTTTTTGTAATTTTAAGTTTAATCTGATCATTTCCTTCTTTGTCATTACTAATGATATTATTAGAATATGCTGATTCAGCAAGTGTCCGTGTCATTTTCTTAGCTTCACTCTTTTTAAAAAGATCATCCTTGTGCTCAAGAATAAAGTCAATGACTTTATCATATAGTTGAGCAGAAAAGTCCATGAAATTTTGAACAGCCTCGATTTCCTGAGGTATGTCTGTCTGATTATCTACATAAAGTGAATATTCACACACACCAGAATTCTGTTGTTCATATTTAGAAATACCGTATTTACAACGATGATATCCGCCAATAAATTTACCAGATGTCGTCTTATTTTTAGTATTCAATACAATTGAAGAAAGTCTTCCATTTTTATCAGGTTTAGGCTCACTAAAACCAAAGTGATCAATATTAAGATCTTTCACTTCAGTATCCATAGCACTTTTTGATGTTTTAGTAACTTTAATTGCTCTAAGTTTGAATGTAAAGCCCATTTTAGTATTAATGAAATAAATTCTAGGCTGAAATAGACACTGCATGTGCATCCCAGGTTTAATTGAATTCTTTAATTCTTGCCAAGGATCTTCACAATCTGTCCAGTTAATCTGTTTATTAATTGTTTTTGTTTTTCCATCACCAGAATCAATTACTTTTTCAATTTGTAATACGATATCTGGTAGATCAGTATTATATTTTTTACCAATTTGAAATCGTGCTTGATCTTCATCACGTGAATCTTTTGAAATACACGCACCAAAGAAAGCAGGTGTTTCAGCAAGTTCGCGTGTCATATTTTTAGCATCCTTTTCTTTAAAAAGAATATTTTTATGATCAATAATATAATCAAGACCTTTTTCATTTAGTTTTTTTAAGACATCATTAAAAAGTTTATTAACATTTTCTTTAGAATCTTCATCATTTGTAATATTTTTAAATGTAATAGAATATTTACCATTACCATTATAGTCACTTGGAGGATAAATTACAGTAATTTTATCTGTTTCAATATACATTGGTTTTCCTGTTTTATCATCAAGAATTGCAGCATTAATTCCATTAGTATCCTTTTTGGGTGTAGTAATTCTAAAATCGTTAATTGTTAGGTCTTTAATATGTCTAGTTTGTACGTTTGTAGTGCTCATCTTAATATTACTTATTAGTATTTTCTTTTTATATTAGTTTTTATTAAAAAAAATCATTTTTTTTTATTTTTAAAAAAAAGAATATAAATAATAATTATATAATATTAAATAAGTGATAAATGATTGAACCTGATAATAACCAATGTTCTTCAATTAAATCTAAAAAAGATAAAGAAATACAATGTCCGTTAAAACGAAAAAATAATACATTATATTGTGGGAAACATCAAAATAGTAACATCATTTATGAAGAAAAAATAAGTAAAAATATTAAAGAAGATGAATCAAAAAAAGTATATTCAAAAGAAGAATTAATGTTAAATGTTGTAAATAAAAAAATAATGAGTGTATATAGTATTCGACAATCAATCAAACACAGTTTTTTAAAAAATTTTATACCAACAAAGCAATCTAAAAAAAATATAATAAATGATTTAAAATTTTTTATAGAAAGAGAGAGATATTATATAAATCATGAATCTTTTATTATAATAATTCAATCAATTATTCGAATGTTTTTAAAAAAAAGAAAATATAGATGTTCAAATGAAATTGATATATTAACAATGGAAAATAAAATGGACATAGAAGAACCATATTTTTATTCTTTTTATAATGAAAAAAATAATAAATATTATGCTTATGATATTCGACTTTTATATACTTTAATTCAATCAGAATATCCAAATTGTCCTTATACATTAGAAGCATTTAATGAAACAGAAAAAGATAATATAAAAAAATATGTCAATAAATTAGAAAAAAATAATATTGATATAGTTGAAAAAGAAGAATTTACAGAAGAAGAAATAATAGAGAATAAAGCAAAAGATTTATTCCATGAAATAAATATGTTAGATAATTATACAAGTCATAAATGGTTTATGAATTTAGATTTAAATCATTTAATAAAACTTTATATAAGTGCTGAAGATATATGGAATTATAGATCTCAATTGTCTATAAATGCAAAGAAAAATATTATTGGTACTCATATAATATTTGGAATACCTATTAATGTAGTACGAAGAGAAAAATTAAAAAAAAATTTACAAAATTATTTATTAGATACATTTAATATAATGATATCAAATGGTATTGATATAAATGAAAAAAAACTGGGTGCAATATTAATATTAAGTGCTTTTGTTGAAGTAAGTTCAGAAGCATGTTATGCTTTACCTCATTTAATTCAATTATGATCAACAAAATTTAAAAATAATTTATTTTTAGAAGATTCATTATCATTAATATTAATAATTTTAAAATCAAGTGTTTCTAAATAGGATATTAATTTAGGATAAATATTTATTAATTGTTTTTTTAATTCATTTTCATTATTTAGTTCAAGTTTTATATTTAATTTATAATGATAAATTGTATCATCAATAATTGAATGTAAATAATTATTTTTATTATTTACTAATTGATGAATAATATGATGAATATCTTTTTCATAAGAATCATAAAATGCTATTTTTTCATTAAAAAAATATTTTTCTTTATCATTATTATTTAAATTAAAATAAGAATTAATATTTCCATTATAATCCATCTTATTATTTGAAATTTTAAAATTATATTTTTTAGAAAATTTCAAAGGAATATATTCTAATTGTTCGGTAATTGTCATAAATAAAAATTCTTTAAATTCTTTTTTTCTTATTGAATTATTAGGTCTTACTAAAGAATCAAATTTTTTATATGATTCAACAAAAGATAATTCAAAAACAGGTAAAGGACGCATTACAAACATTTGAATATTATTTTTAAAATGTTGAGGGATTGTTTTATGTAAATAAACATCAGAATGATAATCAATTATTTTAAGATTATCTAAAAAAAGTTTAATCATAGGTTTATTAACAGCAAAACATGGATTTGATAATGCATAATTTTTTGTGTAATAAATTTTATTATTAAATAAATTATGATTTAAATGATCAAAAGCAGCAGCCATTTTAATAAGTAATGGTTGATGAAGTTGAATTTGAAGTTTGGTGAAACTCATTTTTGATAATAATTTATTAAAAATTGAATGAGCATATTTTGTAAAAACAATATCATCTTCACAAATTAATACAAAATTATGATCTGATTCTAATATTTTTTTAAATAAATTAATATATGATAACCAATTGGCAATTTGATATTTAGTTAAAAAATTATTATTACAAAAACATCTATTTTTAAAACATCTAAAACAAGGTGGAAATTGAAAAACTTTTTTACTATTCATTAATTCTTTAACAGAAGGATCATCAAAATGAGTGGCTTCAAAAAATTCAAAATTAGTAATTCCAAAATTTTTAAATTCTTTTAAAATATGATTTTTTCTATCAATACTTTCTTTTAAATTAATTACAAAAATTTTATCAAATCTTGAATTTAAAATCATGATATTTAATTTATATATTATAAAAAAACAAAAAATTAAACCTTATATGTCTATTTAAAAATAAAGATATCAATATTTAAATTATCGTAATAATTTAAATTTTATTTATTTATATGATAATCTTATGTCAAAAAAAAAATATTAATAAAATATATAAATGAGCAACATATCAATTGAAGATATAAAAAAAAATAAACATATAAATCATAAAATTATTGATAATGGTGAAATATATAGAGAGTTTTTAAAAAAAGATAAATCGTTCATAAGTACAAATAATTTTTTTTTATCTGAGGATGTTGATAATAAATTAAATTTTATAAAAATACATGGTTATAATAATGAAAAATGTATTAAAAATATAAATAATAAATTCATTCTTTTTTATAATACTGAATATAATGAAACAGAAATTATAAAAAAAAATAAAAATATAAATTTAATGTTAATTCATGAATATGAATTTGATATGGATATGAATAAAATAGACGTAAAAAAACTAATTCAAGAAAATAAATTAAATGTTCATGAATCAAATTTATTTTTAAAAGAAATATATTTTAATAATGATTATCCAAACTATTTAAACAATAATGATAATGAAAAAAAATATTTATTTAAAATAAAAAAAAATAAAAATATAAATAAACAAAGCATTGAACAAATGATTAATATTTAAAAAAATAATCATATATAAAAATATGAGTGTAAGCAGTTATGATTCAGATGAAGATGATCTCTATTTAGATGATAATGATCCAGAATTTATTGAATTTAAAGAAAATGCAAAAATATGGATTGAACTTGATGATGATATAAAAACATTAAATGAAGCATTAAAAGAAAGAAAACAAAAAAAAAAAGAATTAACACCAGATTTATTAGAGTATATGAATAAATATAAAATAAACGATTTAAATACTTCTGATGGTCATTTAAAATTTCAAAAAACAACACGATCTCAATCATTAAGTAAAAAATTTTTAATAGAAAAATTAAGTAATTTTTTTAAAAATAATCATAAGAGTGAAAAGGTGGTCAATTTTTTATATGATAGTCGAGATAAAAAAGAAATTTTTAATCTAAAACGGGTATATAAGAAGAAATAATATTATATTTTTTTTTTTTAAAATAAAAAACTTTATGGTTTTTTAATTTAAAACTTAATTACTAAGAAATAGTATAGAGATGTATAAAAATTTAACTCTTTTAATTGATAAAAATGATATCAATACTTTTAAATTAAAATTAAATGATTTAAATAAATATGATATATCTTATGAAAACGATGCATTATTATTAAAATGTTTAAAAGAATTAAAAGATGAATATATTGATTTAATTTTAGAAAAGAAAGAAGAAGAATTTATTTATATAAATTTTAATGAATTAATTAATGATTTATTAATAAATGATAATTTAGAATTAATAAAAATAATATATGAAAAAATAAATAAAATAAATTATATAGATTTTAATGATATTTTATTTAAATCAATAAAAAAAAAAAGTAATAAAGTATTTAATTATTTAATTGATCAATTAGATTTAAATTATGACTTATATGATTTATGGAAAATATTTTATCGATTACTTAATTTAAAAAAGAAAGAAAAGGCATTATTTATTTTTAATAATTATATTTCATTATATAAATATTATAAAAATAGTAATGGTAAAATTGAATATATTTATAATTTTATGAATGAAATTCATGAAATATTAATAAATTATACTATTGAAGAAATAAAAGAATTATTTGACAAAATATTTATTGATAAAAAAGATAATTATATTGATATATTTAATTCATTATATAAAATTGAAAAAATAAATGAAGATGTATTTAATTATTTATATAATAAGATAGAATTTATAATTACTAAAGAAGAGATTCAAAAATTAATTTATGAGTCGTGTGTAAATGATAATATTGATTTGTATTTATTAATAAAAAGTAAATTAAAAAAGAATGATGAAGAAATGATTGATATTTTAAAAAATGTAAATAATACATTATTAAATAGACGAAATATAATTGAATCTTTTATATCTCATTTTGGTGAAAAAATATCATATTATTTTTATAATCAATTAAAAGATAACTTAATAAATGAAAATATTAATAATATTATTAATAATTGTATAAAAAAAAATAAAATTAAAATTTTAGAAGATCTTAAAATATCTGAATTTAAATACAACAGTAATAAAATAAAGATAAATTTATTATCAGTAATTGAGAATAAATATATTAATATTGAAACGCAAAAATATATATTTTCAGAAATTCATGAATTAAAGGATATTCATTTTATAGTAGATTACTATTTTGGATATATTATGCAACATGAAAAAGAGTCTATATCATTTATATATTTATATATTAAAGAAAAATTTAATGATAAAGATGTAAAACAAATAAATAAAAAAATAATTAAGAATTTAAATAATTATTTATATAATCTAATATATGATTTTAGTGATAAATATGATTGGTATTTTATTGAATGGTTAAATAATGAAATACAAGAAATAGATATATATAATTTAATTTATAAATTATTTAATAAAAGTAATCATTTAATAATAAATATCAGTTTTTTGTATTGGCAAATTGAAAAAAATATAAATATATTAGACGAAGAAGACATTTATCAAGAATTACAAAAAAATCATATTTCAGGGAATATTAATATGTTAAGTGAATATTATTTACAAAATATTCAATTTGACAAATATTTACAAAATCAATTAAAAATTAATTTAAGAGAAAGTTTAAAAAATAAAGATAATGAAAGTTTTATTGTAAATTTATTTTTAATTGATATAAAATATTTATTAAAAATTGAACAAATAGATGATGATATGAATAATTTATTTCAAGAAATATTTAAACATAAACAAATGATGACAAATATATTTATAAAAATATTTAAATCATATGATAAAGAACATGTCAATTATATATTAAAAAAGATTAAAAAATTTAAAATACTACCAACAAAAGATTTAATTAGACATATAATTTATTATGATAATTATTATTTATTAAATAGAATTGAAGAAATATATAAAGATAATAAAGAATTAGAGGATAAATTATATCAATATTTATTAAAAGAGGGGTTAAATGAAAATAACACGTTTATAATAAAATGGGTTCATAATAAATATAATGATAAAATAAAACAAGAAATTATATGTAAAAATATTAATTCTCATATTGAAATAAATAATATTAATTCATATTTAGAAATAATTGATATATTTGATGATTCTAATAAATATAATTTTATTATGAAAAGTTTAATTGAAATAGAAAAATATTATGTGAAAAATAAATTAATACAAAAATTAATAAATATATATATTTATCAAATAAATCATAGTGAAAATAAAATAGATGAATTATTTTTTAAATGTATTCAAATGTTTGATATATGTTATTTAGATGATTTAGTTAATAAATGTAATATTAAGATTCAAGATTATAATGATAATGAATTATTACAATTAAATATAATTAAATCGTGTCATATTGATAAAATACAATATTTAATAAACAAAGGATTTATATTAAATCAAGATAAATTTAAAGATCATTTACATTTATTAATAGAAAGTAATAATTTATATATGTTAATAAAAAATAATACTCAATTTAATGAAATTTTAAAAATTTTTAAACAATTTAATGAAAAAATTATTGAATTAACAATAGATAGGTCATTTTTTGAATTAATATTATTTAAACATAAAAAATTAAAAATGGAAGAAAAAGATATTGTTTATTTATTGGATGAATGTAAAATAGAAGTAGACTATCAATTATTTTTAAATTTAAATATAAAATGTAGTGTGTCATTATTTGATTTTTTTTATAAAAGAAATCCAAATATAAATTTAAGAGAAAATAATGATGAATTGTTTTATACAATATGTACAGGTGGTAATATTCAATTAGCAAAATATTTATTA
>Ga0209533_1005288_pt1 | contig 11029 bp, 12 predicted proteins | sample COG_04_FD_184748 | JGI IMG/M metagenome (GOLD analysis project Ga0209533, IMG submission 184748) | Pelagic Microbial community sample from North Sea - COGITO 998_met_04 (SPAdes) (version 2) | ecosystem: Environmental > Aquatic > Marine > Neritic zone/Coastal water | place: Helgoland, sampling... | reverse complement strand
CATGCCCATGTAGTCTCCTGTCGTGCGATCGACTCCCTGTTCGGCTCCACTAAGTCCGCGAAAAATATTACCGCCGCCGATGACGAGGCCCACTTCCACGCCTAGATCGGCGACTTTTTTTACCTCTTCGCAGATATTGCGAAGGATAGTTGCATCAATGGGTTCCCCATCTTGCGTGTTACGTAGCACCTCGCCGCTTAATTTAAGAATTATGCGTTTATATTTTGGTGTAGATCCCGATTGGTCTGATTCGTCCATTAAAATCCTTTTAAACGCCTAAAATTAGCAGACGTCAACCCATCGATTTTATTACGAAAATATTCTTAAGAGAGGGCTTGACGAGTGAGCAATGAATTCTACTCTTCCGCACTTCATTAGGCTCATGGTGTAATGGTAGCACAACGGTTTTTGGTACCGTTTGTCGGGGTTCAAATCCCTGTGAGCCTGCCATTTTTAAGGCGCTCCGTTTTGCGGGGCGCCTTTTTTGTGATCTAAGTAATGAAAAAGTGCGCTCTTATTTTCGACCCTGTATCGGCACGGCCATTTGACTGAGTTTTGCTGTTTGGCTTACTCGCAGTCAGCTTTTTTTCGTTTATCGCGGACTGGGTCGACATAGATGGACACGTTGGCGGTTGTGTCGCCTAGGTGTTCTTTGGCGCGTTTGAGGGCCTTTGCGGTGGAAAGGGTTGGATTACTGGGCTCGTAGGTGAAGATGTTTCGTTCTTCTATGACTTGATAGAGGCCGGAGTTTTTAAGCACGCAAACGAGGTCATCTTTAACTTCACTGAGTATTAGATAACGACCTTGCTCATTCATATAGAGAAGCAGCTCTTCGAGCGCCATCACGCCTGTGGCATCCATATTATAGGCGTTACGCATTTTAAGCACGACAATCTTTAGGTTGGGCTCCTCACAAATGCGGCGCATTTGATCGCGAAAAAGGTCGGCAGCACCAAAGAAGAGTTCCCCTTCGACGTGCACGATGGACACTTCCGGGGTCTCGCGTTGCTCGGGTTTGTTCATCTCGGTGAGATGGCCCTCGTCGTTGAATGCGTATTCGACCATTTCTGGGCGAGCGACTTTCTTAAGAAAGAGCACGATGGAGGTGCCGACGCCTACGTAAATTGCAGTGTCGAGAGGCATAAAGAGTCCGCTGATAAAGGTGGCGCCAAAGACCGCGGCATCGGATTTTGTCGATAGGGTGACAATACGAATCGCATGCTTATTGATTAGCGACAGCCCAATCGCGATCACGAGCACGGCCAAGGTGCACTGTGGAATATAGCTGGTTAAGGGGCCTAGCACAAAGGCACCAGCAAGCAAGATTAAGCCGCAGATGAAGCTGGCAAAAACGGTGTGTCCGCCACTCGTAGCGCTGAGTGTTGACCGAGTCAACGAGCCAGATGCGGGCATACCTGAGAAGAAGGCGCAGCCGATATTGGCCATGCCAATCGAGAACATCGCTTGGTTGGCATCTAGGCGGGCACCTGTTTTTGCCGCGAGTGATTTGCCGATAGAAATACCTTCTAGGATGCAGAGGAGGGCAATGGCCATCGCTGGGCTGGCTAGCATTTGTATGTCGCTGAGTGAGACGCTGGGAGCCAGAAAGCTCCAGTCAGATGCGTTGATACCGGGGAGGAGCACGATGTCGGATTGGTGCCTAAACACGAGCTCAGTGAGCACGGAAATAATTACCAAGCAAATTGCGACGTTAGGAAGCTTTTTGAATTTTTTATCGAGCGTGAAAAAGAGCCCGGCTGTTGCTAAGCTGACGATGACCGTTTCCCAGACTATGGTATCGATACCGCCGATCATAAGGATTAACGACTCATAAAAAGTGGCGCCTTTGCCTTCAAGGGTCAGGCCTAAAGCTTTGGGAACTTGATTCGTAATAATCAAGAGCGCCGCAGCGGTGATGTATCCTGTGATTACTGAGCGCGAGATGTATTGGATGAGGTTGGCGACCTTCAAATAGGCACCGAGGCAAATGAAGATGCCGACCATCAAGATCAGTAGAGGCACCAATCCGAGCATCTCAGACCCTGCGATCCCGAGGCTCGCAAAAGCACTCAGTAACATCACCGATGTGGCGTTGGTCGGGCCGAGTGTGATGAGGCTGGTCTTGGCGAAGAGGGGCGCAACGAGGGCGGCAACCGCACCGCCGTAGATGCCATATTGTATCGGTAGGCCTGCAATCAGCGCATAGGCCATACCTTGTGGGAAGGCGAGCAGTGCGACGTTGAGTCCCGCGCGTAAGTCACCAGGGAAATAGCCCTTCTGATAGCCAGTTATCGAGGGCCTAGCTGGAAAGAAATCCAAGCAGTTGTAGTCCTTCGCCGCGACGAAGGCCTGCTTTAGTTTTTGAAAAACTTGAGCCACTTTAATGTATGATAATTGGCCCTCTTGCTGATTGATCAACCCTGAGGGTAGAGAGTTGCCATGACTTCGTCATGTAGCGGTGCTTTGGCAGCGATAATGGTGCGTTCGTCGAAAGAGTCGCCACCATTCCATCCAGTCACCTTAAAACCAGCGCCTTGTATGCAAGGAATGATCGCTGCGCAGTCCCAGATCTCCATGAGTGGATCACACATGATATCGATGAAGCCAGAGCATAGAAGAATGTAGCCACCTGCATCGCCCCATGAGCGATAGAGCGCAGTCTTTGGCGGAAGATCGCTCCATTGAGCGTTGTTTTGCCAAAGCGTTGGACGAATCGGATCGGTGGTGCACAGTGTCGCCTCGCTGAGCTTACAGGGCTCGCGACCGTTGACGACTTTGCCGTTTAAAGTAGTGGTTTCGCAGTCACCAATTACCATTTGCTTCATAACTGGCTGATTGATCGCGCCAATTACTGGGCGACCTTTGTAAAGCAATGCGATCAGTGTCGCAAAGAGTGGCACTCCCGAGATGAAGGACTTGGTGCCATCGACTGGATCGAGGACCCAAACGAAGTCGGCGTTGGTGTTTTCTTGCCCGTATTCTTCGCCAATAATTCCGTGCTCTGGATAGCGTTCTGCGAGGATTTCGCGGATACGCTTTTCCGCGTTGCGGTCCGCCAAGGTTACTGGTGTGGCATCGGACTTACGTTCGATTTCCACATCTGGACCATAGTGTGGCATGATTTCTTTTGCTGCCTCTTCGCAGAGGTAAGCAATAAATTCAATAAATTCGTCTTTTTGAGCGCGTGTTAGTTCTGACATGACTGCTGCGTGTTGTTAGTTTTAAAAAATGTGGGCAGTGATTTCTGCTTAGGCAACCGCATAGTTGGGCGGAGGAGTGGATAGTTGGGCGGAGGAGTGCATAGTAGGGAGGGGATTTTTATTCTTAATCGTAATCTTACTCTTAATCCTAATCGCTTTGTGTTTCTTGTGAGCTCTTGCCTGGCAGTGATTGGATTAAGATTACGATTAAGAGTAAGATTAAGACGTTTGCTATCGATACGGCTATTGGGAGCGTCTGCCTCCGTGCCGACATCGCTTGGTTAGCGTGATGATGCGGTCAGGCGGGGACGCTGCCCCTCGATTTTATCAGGGCTTAATGCCCCTTGGGGCGTTCATCCTAACTTCTAGCTTCTAACTACTAACTTCTACGACACCGCTGCTTGCTGCGGGGGCGTATTAAATTCAAAATTGGACGTTCGATGTTGGACGTTCGACGTTCAAGCGCATAGAGTGCGCGCCATGTTTTCAACACCGATTCATGTCATTGATTTTGAGGGAAGCCGCCAGAGTGGGGTGGTGGAATACGGCGTGGTGACTTTGCATGGGGAACAAATTGAGGCGACTTACTCTCGACTGTGTGCGCCGGTGGGCACGATTTCGGATCGGGATCGTCTGCAGCATGGGATTTCGGAGGAGCTCGCCGCTCAAGAGGCTCGATTTGATACGGAATGGGAGCTGTTTGCTGGCTTACGTGAGAGTGGGCCTTTGTGCGCACATAATGTTGCAGTGGAAGATGGACTGTTGAGAAACGTGTGGCCGTATCCACGCAGTTCGCCGGATTTTTTGGATGAAGGGCAAACGACTGCGAGCTGGGGGCCATGGGTGGATACCTTGCAATTGTATCGGCGGATTTATCCGCAATTAGTCAGTTATAAGCTGGGCGATCTGATCCAGCTGTTTGATTTGGAGGCGGCTTTGGCTGAGCTCGCTGGGCTGTATTGTCCTGAAAAGCGTGGGCGTTATCATTGTGCGCTGTATGATGCCTTGGCTTCGGCTTTGTTGTTGAGGCGGCTTTATCATGAACCTGACTTGGGTGAGCTGACACTTCGTTGGCTACTTGTGAACAGTGCGGCATCGACGGCGTCTCGGGATGCGCTGGGGCAACAGGATTTATTTTAGATGAGGGTTGTGTCCGACTATGTAGGGATGCAACTTGATACGCCCCTTTGTATGGACACCTTGGCTCTGGGGGGCGTGTCTAGTTGCGCCCTTAAGAGCAATGTATTTCTATGAGTGAGTTACCTAAAGTTGTATTTTTTGGATCGGACGCGATCTGCCTGCCTGTGTTGAATTATTTAATCGGTGAGGGGGCGTCGGCCTGTGACTTGTGCGCTGTGATATCGCAGCCGGATCGTCGTCAGGGACGGGGTAAGCAGTTGCAGCCGAACCCTATCGCTGCCTGGGCGACCGAGCGAGGGGTGCAGCTGTTGCAGCCTGACAAGCCTGACGAGGATTTGGTGGAGTGGATGCTTGCTGAGCAGGTCGTGGTTGCGCTGGTCATGGCTTATGGCCATTTTCTACCGAAGAAGCTGCGTGAGGCTCCAGTGTATGGGATGGTCAACTTTCACGGATCCATTTTACCGAAGTATCGCGGAGCCTCGCCAGTGGAGACTGCTCTCGCGATCGGTGAAACCGAGACTGGCGTCTGTTTGATGGAGATCGTTCGGGAGATGGATGCTGGAGGAGTTGCCGATGTTGAGAAAGTTCGTATCGATCCAGCGGATACGGGCCCGAGCTTACGTGTGAAGCTAGGTGAGGCTGTGGTGCCACTCTTGCGTCGAAACTTGGAAGCCACCTTAAGTGGGCGTCTACACTTTAAGGCTCAGAATGTCGATGAGGTGACACAGTGTCGTAAACTATCAAAGGAGGATGCTGCGTTGGACTTTCATCAATCTGCTCAGGCAATCTATGATCGCTTGCGTGCGTTTACGCCATGGCCGGGTGGATATTTCGACCATGCGGAGACTCGTATTAAAGTAGGTGCTGCGACGGTGGATCTAGGGGCCGTAGAGCTATTACCTGGGACAGTGGTTGAGGTTGGAGAGAGCTTGAAAATCTCGACTCGTGAGGGTGCTATCTGCTTTCATCAATTACAACGACCCGGCGGGCGCATGATGGCCGTATCTGACTTTATGCGAGGCTATCCAATTGTCGTTGGCGAAGTGATCGCGAGCGTGCAAGGTGAGCCACTGGTGGATTAATCGGCGTGGGTTTCTATACAGAGGGTCAACGTCCTTGCTTGGCCACTTTTATGACTGCGGACAAGCTATCCCTACAGGGCTACGGGTTCAACTATTGAACTGCTAGTCAAGTAAGTAAGGGAGTCCGAACAAGAGAAAGAGGAAGAGGCTTATAGCCGCGACGAAGATGACGACGCAACCGATGCTCGCGGTGCGAATATCGTTTTTAACTGGGCGTGTTGCATAGTTTTCAGGTTGGTGAGTCTCGTTGTTGGGTTCTTCTGTTGCTTCCTCTTTAGGTTGTGAGTCTTTGCTGGGTGGAGATGCTTCGGTGACGTGCTCGTCGGATCTAGGAGATAGTGCAATGGTGGGCGCCTCGGCTTTTGCATCTGTAGCTTCTGCAAGTTCACTATCGATCCAGTCCAAATGTTTTTGGATGAGATCGCGTTGTGCGCGTAGCTCTTCGAGTCGTTTATTCATAAAAAAATCCCGCTCCTGATAGGAGGCGGGATTTTGAAAGTTTTGTCGATTGAAAATCGCTTATGCAGAAACTGCTTCAACAACGTTGATCTTGCGGTGTGCTTTATCGAAAGCCACGTTGCCGTCTTTCAATGCAAAGAGTGTGTGGTCACGACCGATGCCGACATTGGCACCTGGGTGGTAACGTGTGCCGCGTTGACGCATGATGATGTTACCAGCAACAACAGACTCGCCGCCGAATTTTTTAACACCCAAGCGTTTTGATTGACTGTCGCGACCGTTGCGTGAAGTTCCTTGTCCTTTTTTATGTGACATAGCTTATGTTCTCCTAAATTCGGAATTAACCGTTGATGGATTCAATTTTGATAACGGAAAGATGCTGGCGGTGACCACGGCGACGCTTGTAGCCTTGACGGCGCTTCTTCTTGAACACGACGACTTTCTTGTCCTTCTTGTTCTCTAGAATAGTTGCTTTGACGGATGCACCCTCTACGAGAGGTGAACCGAAGCGTGCATCCGCACCTTCACCGATCATGAGGACTTCATTGATGTCAATCGTATCGCCCTTTTCCGTGCCTGGAAAAGAGTTGAGTTTGAGAACATCGCCTTCAGTGACTGTAAATTGGCGGCCTTGTGTTTTGATAGTGGCTTTCATGGGAAAAGTGGGAGAGCAAATAGGTATGGGCGGTTTAATCAAGAAGTTTTTAGGATATTTTCTGGGTATTTTCAGATAATCTCAAATTTAGTAGTCAGAATACGGAAGGCAGGAGTCAGTGGTGTCGTCGTTGGCATGTTGCTTCTTCCTATTTCGCTATTGTGGCATGACTTTTTATTTCGTAAGTGGTTCATAATCAATTTTATTTCCTGAATGCTGTCTACTGACTATTCTTAAGGTAAAAAACGGCTGGATCCGACAACCGAGTGTTTATTGGCTAAATTGCGTATTTGACGGGCCCTTCAAGCGCAGTTGTCCTCTTCATTGATGGATTTAAAGCTACAGTCCTATGGGGAGCGGGCGATTTTGATACAAAATCTGGATATCACCTTGCAGTCTTCCTTAGTTTCACTGTTGCAAGTTTCTCCGCCTGTCGGGTTTGTGGAATTTGTGCTTGGTTATGATAATTTAATGATAGTCTTGAACAGTGCGGCAGATTTGGGTGCTTTTCGGACTTGGTTGACTGACTTGCTCGAAGTTGGGTTAGATCCGCCGGTGGAGCCGCGCCTCATTGAGGTGCCTACTCGCTACGATGGCGAGGACCTTGATTGGGTGGCCAAGCAGTCGCATTTATCTGTAGATGAGGTGATTGCAATTCATAGTGGGGCGGAATATCGTGTGCGAATGATGGGCTTTGCGCCAGGTTTTCCGTATTTGGATGGATTAGATCCATGCTTGTATTTGGACCGTAGGGCTTCGCCTCGTAATCATATAGAGCCAGGCTCGGTAGCCATTGGTGGGAGTCATGCGGGGATTTACTCAGTGGCGAGTCCCGGGGGGTGGCATTTATTGGGTAGGACCGAGCTCCCCATGTTTCGACCTGATCTGGCCAGAATGAATGAGCCTGATCCTACGAAGATCTTTACACTTCGCATTGGGGACCGAGTAAAATTCATGAATCTTGGTTAAATAATGCCTGAGTTAATTGAAATTGTATCTACAGGCGTGGGTGTTTCCATTCAGGATAGCGGGCGAGTGGGCTGGCGTCGCTTTGGCGTGCCATTAGGCGGGGCGATGGATCGACACTCGATGGCTGTAGCCAACCGCTTATTGGGGAATAAAGAAGAGGCGCCCGTATTAGAGATCATGCATAGTGGCGTGACGTTGCGTGTCTTGGCTGATACATGGCTTGCACTTGCAGGGGCGGATCTTGGTAGCTCGTTGCAGCCTTGGCGTGCGGAGCGCGTCGCCAGGGGCACGTTGTTAAGTTTTACAGGGCCACGTGCGGGGCTTTTTGCTTATTTGGCGGTTCCAGGTGGCGTCGATTCTGAGCGGTGGTTCGGAAGTGCGTCTGCCGATGCTCGTAATGGCTTGGGGCACGTATTACAAAAGGCCAGCTGTGTGCGCTCTATGGCAGCGCTTCCGCAGTTTTTTGCCCATCGGGTTGCGGCTCGTGTCGCGATCGCTGAGGATCGGCGTGACTTCTCGGCGGCTGTTGAGTTACGAGTATTACGTGGGCCTCAGTTTGAGTTTTTTTCAGAGGCCTCTCAGCAAGCGTTGGTGAATGCAACTTGGAAAGTATCTGTGCGTTCAGATCGCTCGGGTTTTCGTTTAGAAGGGCCTCAAATTCAGGTGCCTGCGTCCATTGTGAGTGAGCCCGTATTGCCGGGGAGTTTTCAGATTCCAGGAAATGGTCAACCAATTGTAACGATGGTGGATGGGCCTACGGTCGGTGGGTATGCGAAGCTGGCGGTTTTAGCTGAGGCAGAGCTCGACAGACTGGCTCAATGTGCACCAGGCACGAATATTTCATTTAAATGGCTGGATTAATCCTAAATTGCGACCTTGGCGAAAATGAGGCTGCCGAGCAAACGCGGCAGTTTATGTCACTCATTGATGCGGCGAATATCTGCTGTGGGGTGCATGCGGGTAGTCGTGACAAGACTCGCGAGACGTTGGGCATGGCAAAAGAGTTCGGAGTGAAAGTGGGTGCGCATCCTGGGTTATTTGCGGCTGGAGGGCGTGGGGCAGGATTGCCAAGTATTGATGCCTTTAGGTCACTACTGAATGTCCAGATTAGCTCATTCTTAGAGCTTGCTCAAGAGTTACAGGTTGACGTCGCGTATGTAAAACTTCACGGAAGCCTATATAGTGCTGTGGAAGTGGATGAGCAATTGCTAGATACTTACATCGAAGTGGTGCAGCAGTTTGAGCCCAAGCTAGGGGTGTTTGGTTTGGCAGGTGGTCGCTGCGCTGAAAAATGTCGCAGTCATGGGCTAGAGGTTTGGGAGGAGGCCTTTGCAGACCGTGGTTACAATCCAGATGGCTCCTTGGTTCGAAGATCGGAAGCAGGTGCGCTTTTAAATCTAGAATCTGCACAAGCGCGTTTTCTGCATTGGTATGAGCATAAAAATCTGCGAATCAAGGGGGGGGTAACTATTACGCTGGATGCTCAGACTCTATGTGTGCATTCGGATTCGCCGGATGCATTGGCGTTGTTGGCCTATATTCGCTCGCATCTAAGGTAGGGATATGGCTTCTCTAAATCACACTACCACCTCTGGTAACTTCGGCACCTTTAACCCGAACGATGCAAACGGACTTTCTGAGCAATAGGATTCAATTTGCAAGTTTCTCTATATCAGGCACATTTCTAATGCATCGCATTCGAAATGTGCTCACCAAGAGGGCGCGCAAAAAATTCCTTAGGCGACCAAGGCACATGGCTGTCTGTCAGGCTTGCAGTCATTCCGCTGAGCGGGACTCCATTGGCCTTGTTCGTTCAAACCACCCAAGGGGCACCCGTTTAGCCTTCCCTTCGGGCACACCTCAAGAGGTGCACCATCTTCGCTCTGCCGAGCTTCGTCAGTTGCCGAGCACCTTGCTCATTCTATTGCATAATCCGGTTTAAGCACGTTTCACTAGTTAGAAACCGATGCTTTACATGTGAGGTGCATCCTCTAGCTTAGAACTTTTGAAAGATTCCCGAGTAATCGCTGTGGGAATCGCTTAGATCACTTACACACACTCTATGAAACAACGCACCATCTTGAGGGAAGTCTCGATTAAAGGGAAGTCCTTGCACACGGGCGAAGAAGTCCACCTAACGATAAAGCCAGCACCCGATAATCACGGGATCGTGTTTAAGCGCACTGATCTTTACGGTAAGCCTGAACTGAAGCCAATTATCGAATTGGTGGAAGATTTGGTTCGCAGCACGACGATTGCCGATGGTCATGCAAAGGTGCATACGGTAGAGCACGTTTTGAGCGCCTTGAACGGCTGTGGTGTGGATAATGTCTTAATTGAGATGGATGCGAGCGAGCCGCCTATTTTGGATGGCTCCGCAAAGCACTTTGTGAATCTCATTCAGCAGGCGGAGCCGGTTGAGCAAGAGGCAGAGCGTGAATATTACGTATTGGACGAGCCTATCTCTGTGACTCGTGGTGGAAGTTCGATTATTGCACTCCCTCACAATGGATTTCGCATCACTTGCACGTCGACCGACGATCGTGGCATTCACACGCAACACTTAAGCCTCGATGTCGATCCGGAGACTTATGTCGCGCAAATCGCACCGGCTCGCACGTTTACAATTTATGAAGACATCGAAGAGCTTCTAAAACTTGGTAAGATTAAAGGGGGCAGTCTCGATAGCGCTATCGTGATCAAAGGAGATAAGATTGTCTCTAAAGAACCACTACGTTTTAAGGATGAGTTCGTTCGCCACAAGATACTCGATATTATTGGCGACATCGTGCTCGCAGGGATGCCGATTAAGGCACACATTGTAGGCGTGCGTCCAGGGCACGCACTGAATGCAGAGCTTTCAAAAGTGCTTCGAAAGAAGATTCTTGAAAAGGCGAAGGGTGCAAAGGCTGCTGCAAAGTCTAAGAAATCAGCAGTCGTCGAAGCACATGAGACCACTATGGACATCCGCCGCGTGCTGGATACGTTGCCGCACCGTTATCCATTCGTAATGATCGATAAAGTGATTGAGATCGTCAGCGAAGATGAGTTGGTTGCCCTCAAGAATGTCACTATCAATGAACCCTATTTCCAGGGCCACTATCCAGGTCGGCCGGTGATGCCAGGTGTGCTTCAAGTGGAGGCGATGGCGCAAGCTGCAGGTGTTTTATTGCTGCGTAAGCTTCCAGTTGAAGAAAATAAAATCGCGTTCTTTATGAGCGTAGACAAAGTTAAATTCCGTCAAGCAGTGGAGCCTGGCGACTCGATTGAGATTCGCGTAAAATTGATCAAGATTCGCGGCAACAAGATCGCGACTGCGACCGGCGAATGCAAGGTTGGGGGCAAGACTGTCTCCAGTGCCGAGTTAATGTTCATGCTCGCCGACGCGACGGACTAATTTTCGAAAACTAGCCATGGCTACACAGATTCACCCTACAGCTATTATTGAAGACGGTGCTGCGCTCGATGAGGGCGTTATCATCGGTGCGTATGCGTATGTCGGTCCTCACGTTAAGATCGGCAAG
>Ga0209533_1005279_pt1 | contig 11035 bp, 9 predicted proteins | sample COG_04_FD_184748 | JGI IMG/M metagenome (GOLD analysis project Ga0209533, IMG submission 184748) | Pelagic Microbial community sample from North Sea - COGITO 998_met_04 (SPAdes) (version 2) | ecosystem: Environmental > Aquatic > Marine > Neritic zone/Coastal water | place: Helgoland, sampling... | reverse complement strand
ATCTTCGTTTCTTTCGTATCCGAAGCCTACTCCGCCAATGACACAATTACTGCCAATTTTAACATTGTCTAAAATTTCGGTACCGCTATGAATAACTGTACCATGACCTACTACAACATTTCTGCCAATTTTTACATTCTTTTCAATGGAAACATTGTTTCCAAACCGACAAACGCTTTTATCAAATACAACGGTATCATCAATTGTTGTATTACTTCCAATTTGTCCAAATTCCAATTGCTCAACAAAGAATTTGTTCAATATTTCTGCGAATACTCTTCTTGGGTTTTCTGCGATTAACCAATTAACGGATTCAAACGACGCACAATTAAGATGAACATAATCGAAAGTCTCAGCATTGACCAGTACATTACCTTTTGAAAAATTTTCTAATGCCAACTTGTTCTTAGGGCCACACCAAGTTAAACTTTCCAAGTTGTGACTAGAACTTATTAAAGGAACAGCAGATGTTATTTTCTGATTTACATTTCCAATACAAGTCATTTGATTTATTTGACTTGCTATTTCTTTAATTGTAACCATAAGTTTATCTTACTACGTAACGCAACAGTTCAAATGTTTCTGCATATTCAACCCCTATTTGAACACCTCTTGTAGTTGCAAGTGATCTTATAAAGTTTTCATTAGCATACGTTCTATGCGCTTGTGACTTGTACATTTTTAAAGCGTTAATTTTTGCTGCAATTTCATTCTCTGACAAGACAAAAAATGACGAAGTATTGAAGTTAAAGTTATTCCAAGGCATTTCGTAAGAAAATATAGTTCCAAACTTAAAAGCCCTTAAACTTTCGTCAGCAATCGTTTTATGATCTTGGTGTAAATCGTTTAATGATGGCATAAATACTATATCAGGCTTAATGTCTGATCTTAATTTTATTATATCATCTAATATTTCCTGTCTATGATAGTTAAATGTTCTAACATCATAGTCAAACAGAACTAAATTTTCTGATTTAATACCCAGTACCTTTGTCGCAGATTTCACCTCAGTTATTAAAATATCGGAGGGGAATTCTGGTAATACCGACTGCTGACAGGCTGAAAACGCGGCATAAAATACCTCATGCCCTTCTGCTATAAGTTTATTTATTGTGCCTCCACAGCCAAACTCCCCATCATCTGTATGTGGTGCTAATACCAAAACTCTCTTTTGCTTGTCTATCATATAATTTAAATTTTATTTAAGTAAATCAGAAACTCTTTATGTGTAATTAAGATCCTCTTAAAAAGCGCTTAACTTCAATACTTTGCTATTGACTCTAGAAACCAAAGTTTTTTTTAGATAAAAATGAGCCGTTTAAATTAACAGCACATTGCGTATAATATTCAGCAATAAACTATGCTCGAATGTATTGTTTAATCCTTAATTTTTACATTTCATTAGGGATACTTTTTCAATTAATTTAAGATACTCTATTATTTCTGTAGACCACTCGAGCTGACTCCTGTACGAAATAGTGTTTTCACTTTTCTCCTTTATTGCAGATGACTCTAGAGCAGAAATAAATTCATATATTTTTTCTCGTTTTGGCTCAATATTCCAACCACAATCACCACCTTGAATTACCGTTTCCATATCAGGAAAATTACTTGAAAGCACAGGAACACCACATTTTATATATTCAAACATTTTATTCGGTAATGACAAATAATAACTAAGACAAACATTCTCTCCTAATGACAAGCCTACATCTGCTTGAGCAGTATATCCTAAAACTTCATTTTGCGGCACTGCATCAAACCAATGAATATTTGTTGAAGGGTTGGATCGCACAAACTCTTCCATTGCTCCATATCCCATAACGATTAAATGATTTGAATTGTCAAGTTTTTCAAAAGCAGCTATTAGCTCTGGAATTCCTCTTCCTTTTGCCACTAAACCTTGATATAGAAATACTTTTGAAGTATCTGGTATTTTAAAAAACGCTCTGAAATTTTGCTTAGGACTATTTATCTCTTTGGTTTCAGGTATATTTCTTAAAACACAAATGGGCTTTGTCCATGAATATCTTTCTACGTACCAATTCATTATCGAAGGGCCCACTACAGAAATGGCGTCAACGTGTTTAATTAAAAGAGATTCTGAAAAAGATTCAAGTTTTTTTCTTATTCCTTGAAGTCCATTTCTTTCAGTTTCTAATTCGTGTGTATCATAAACCAAAACAGATTTTTTTAACCATTTTAAAACACAAGAAAGCGGCAAAACGGTAAGGCTATGACAATTTATTAGGTGAACGTCATGTTTATTAAAATATAATATCGACTTCAGAAACAGTTCTATAAACGCTAATAATTTAAGCAGTTTATTTCCGTTTGATTTTTCTTCAAAAAAAGTTTTAATCCGAATTACTTTCCGTTTATCATCTATCTGCTGTTCAGTTTGTAATCCTTCTTTCCAAAATGCAAGAATTATTATCTCATCAAACAAACCTTGTTCAGCAATCGCCTTTGTCTGTTTAACAATTCTACTCTCAAACTGAAAATGACTGGGGTAGATATGGAGGTTAATCGACATTTATTTATAAAACAATCCTTTTGTACGCATCCAGTTTAGGACACGTCTACTTTTCATTACCAAAAAGTGACTATTTGGATAATCTCTAAAGGTTTTCGGAGCAGTATTTAAAATTCGATCAAAGTCGACGTCAGAGAACTTAAATTTTTTCTTAACAAAATCATTTAACTCAACAATCTCACTATCCTTTAAAATGGGCTTTTTCAATTCCTCTAACGCCTCTTCTCTTGCAACTTCATTATTTACAACTTGATTGCTAAGATGAGCCCTTCTCTTATCTATATTAAACTTTAGCGGCAATAAATATGCTTGATAAAACTTTGTGTAAACGGATTCATGATGTTTACCCCCGTATGGTCTCCAATCTAATTCGGACTTCAATAAATCAATAGCTTTACTCTTATCAAAATCTAGATAATTGAGAATGTTTATAATTTTTATCCGCTTTATGAAAGTCCAGTAGGCGAACTGTAAAAAACCGAAATGCGGAAATGTCCTTAATTTCTCTCCTTTAAATATTTTATTGACCGATCTAATGTATTTCCAATCTATGTGGCCATAAGCCCATGATTCAGGAAGTATACCTTCGTTTTTAAAGTTATTACCGTTAATAATATATTTAACATTAAACTTAGCTGCCGTTTTGTATAAAATAGCGGCAATTGCGTGATCTGTAGGTACCTCTCCATCTGGAGTAGATGCTAATAAAAATGATTTTTGTAAACTTCTAAATTCGGGCCAATTAATGACATAAGTATACAAATCTATATCTAACTTATCCAAAGCTTGTTCAATATTACTAACGGCCAGTTCACTATTCCAACTATTATCAAAATGTACTGCTAATGGTCTAAGGCCTAACTGTTTTACCTTATATGCGACATAAGTACTGTCTACTCCCCCACTTACCCCAATAATACAATCATACTTTTTCTTTGAACCATCTTTTTTTATGGATGATACAACTGCATTAAGCATATCTTCCCCAACAGTGCCCTCAAAGATTCGGTCTTGAGCTTTTAAAAAATAGCTGCTGCAAAAATTGCAATTTCCATTTTGATCAAAAGTTATTTCAGATGCACTGGAATCCATGACACATCTATTGCATATTTGGTAATCGTCGGCGCTATCCTCCATAGCCTTCAAAATTAAAGAAATTTAAGAATTAAGGATTATTTACTAGCCTTTTCAAAGGCCTCATTTAATGTGTTTAATTCTTGTTCATTAAGGTAGTTTATTAGCACAGCATCATTGACTCCATGAAACACAAACATTGAAGATGCTGCTAATGCAGAAGCTCCAATCTCAATTGCTTCTTTTAAATGCGCCAAATTTTTTGCTCCGCCTAAAGGAACTACCGGTATTGAAACATGTTGAGATACTTTTTCCAATAAATCTAAATTATACCCATCTTGCATTCCGTCATCATCAATTGATTGCACAATTATCTCCCCCGCTCCGTAGTCTTCAACCTTTTTTGCCATTTCTAAAACAGAATACTTTGTATTCTGTTTTCCAGAATTAAAGCTCACTTTCTCTTTTCCAAAAATATTTTTCTTAACGTCTATTACTGCAACCACAGATTGACTACCAAAATTACTTGCTACATTTTCGCACATTTTGGGGTTAGTTATAAAAGCAGAATTAAATGATAGTTTTTCAATACCTAATTGAATTATTCTTTTTGCTTGATTAATGTTTTTTATACCTCCACCATAACCAACAGGCATAAAACATTCAGAAGCAATTTCTTCAATTAAGTCAAAGTTTGGCTCCGTGTTTTTTAGTGACCCTCTAATATCCACAAAAAAAAGCTCATCAACACATTTATCATTAAAAATCTTAACCGCGTTAATGGGATCTCCAATATACTTTGGATTTTTAAATTTTTTAGTTTTCACTAAATCTCCATTAATTACGGATAATACAGGAATAACTCTAATTCTATTCATGATTAAATTTTAGCAAAATTTGAAAGCAACGTTTTTCCGTATCTGTGACTTTTTTCGGGGTGAAATTGTACACCAAATACATTCTCTTGCTCTAAACCGCAAACAAAATCGTAACCGTAATTTGCAGTCGATAGAACACAACTAGTATCGACGTTATCAAAATGATACTTATGAACAAAATAAAATCTTTGATCATGATTATTAATATCAAGAAGTTTCGATTGTTTATTAACCTTGATATCAACCCAGCCCATATGTGGGATTTTCCTCTTTTCTATCTTCGTGATATCGAATTGCTTTACATTGCCATTTATCCAACTTAACCCTTTAACACCCGGTGCTTCTTCGCTGCTTGATAGTAATAGTTGAGCCCCTAAACAAATTCCCAAAATTGGTATTTTCTCCTTCAGTACTCTCTCATTTAAAAGAGGAATTAATCCACTTTTCTCTAACTGAAGCATGCCGTGACCAAAATTACCTACTCCAGGCAATACCAACTTTTCAGCTTTTCCAATTTGTTCAAGTGATGATGAAATTACACATTCCACTCCAATTTTCTTGAACATATTTTTAATGGAGTTTAAGTTTCCGACACCATAATCAATTATTGTAATCATTATTTTAAAGAATTATTTTAAACCAACAGGATTGTTCAGTTTTATTTTGTTTTCAAATTTCCGAACTGAATAAACAATTAAAAACAAAGAAATCAAGTAAGGAATCGATTCTGCAAGGGTATAAATTTTTAAAAATTCATGTAGTTCAAGCTCAGGGATAAAAAACATACTAAACATTGAAATGACATAAAGAGTAGGGAAAACCGATGCCAACTTCACTTTTCCAATAGCAATTAGTACTGAATTTAGTGGAGAAACAACAAACTGAATTACGAAGTAATACATCAATATCTTTAAGTAAATCGCCGAACTCAGCCAATCTTCACCAAATAATACTCTAAATGTGATATCACCAAAAAAATGGATAAAAACCAAAACCGCTATTCCTAAAGCACTCAATGTTAAGGTCAATAAGCCTAATTCTTTGAAAATAGTAATGTTATTTGCAAATTTATTTGCTACACGTTGAAAATAGACTTGCGCTAAACTTCCTCCTATTATGCTAAGTGGAACTAATATGTACATTTTTGAAAAAGAATAATAGCCTCCAACTTCTGCAGAATAATGAAACACGAATATGTAAACGCCTAATTGTGAGGCAATGGAATTTAACAAAGCGGGTAATGCATTATACTTTGGGAATTCTATATGCAATTTTAACTGGTCAGTTACTTTTTCTAATGAAAAAACTTCCAACGAAAAAGACTTCTTTGTAGCTTGATAGTATGAGAAAATACTAATAAATACCCAACCAAAAACAAAGCCAATAACTAAGCCGTTTTTTAATGCTATATAACCAAAAAACAGTGTTGCAATAGTGTTGCTGGACGTTTGAACAACTTTATTTAACGCAATTTGTTTGAACCATTTTTCTCTAATAAAAAAATAGTTTAATGGCTGCCAAAATCCAACACATAAAAGGACTCCTCCAACAATAAGCAAATCACTTAATTCTAATAAAGTACTAAAATGCAATTGAATTAAATCCATGAAAAAATACACACCAAAACAACTTGCAATTGAAATTAAGATAGCAATGAGCCAGCTTCCTTGAACAAGTCTTTTTGCATCAGTTGGATTCTTTGGCAAGACTATACATAAATCGTATCGCCCATTTACAACAACACCTACAACATTTACTAACGCAATAAGAGCCGCAAATTCACCATACTGCTCAGCTGTATAAAGTCTTGCAATAAAAGGGGAAAACAAAAAAGGAACAATCTGGGCTAAAATAGTGCCGAATGAAAGTGTCGACATATTTCTAATTACTTCATTATTTACCGTGCTTGTAAGTCTCTTTTTTAAATTCATTGCTCTACATAATTTTGGTTCATTCTGTTTTGCAATCAGAAACTTTGATATTGACTTTATCACTTTGATCTGTAATAATGAAAAAGCAAATAATTATCAAAACCCATAATCCATGAGTTAGCAATGAAGTAGACAATGCAGCAGATCGAAATAAATTCATCATTAAAAAAAATAACCCAAAATATCTTGGATCAATTTTTAAAGCATCTAAGAATTTTATTATAGCCGATACGATTACGGTAAATAGAATCATTCCATAATATCCTAAATTCATAAAACCATCACTTAAAAAACCATTGTTTGCGTGAGTTTCAGGGTTATTATACAACTCAACTCCTATAAGATGTGCCGGGTCTATTTTGTACGGATAGTCAATAAAACTGCTGAGAAATGAATTCGAAAAATATATACTATTCCCTTCAAAAAAATCAAAATACATTTGATTGAGCAAGGCAGGTAAAAGCAGGTATCTCCTATAGAAAAGTGACTCTATTGTTAAATCACCATTTATCAAATAAATAAGTTTTCCAATAACCAGTAATATCAAAAGGAGGCTGGCGAATAGGAGTGTTTTAGAAAAAATATTACGTTTAAAATAGAAAAAAATAACAACAAATATTCCAAAAAATATACTCTTATGTGGAGTCATTAAGAATAAAAGCATCGTACCCAAAACTGCAAAAACCGCCATTCCAAATCTATTTTCTTTCAGTCCATATATTGCGCAAATAGGCAGTAAAATTGTTGAAAGCGGAGATATAACGTAACTTGTAAATAAATTACCTATAGTATTCAATTCTGCCCTAACTTCATAGGTTTCTTCTCCAAGTTTAAAAAGATCTAAATTGAAATGAATAGGGTAAATAAAGAAAAAAGGGACAAAACAACAAATTGTGATAATCAATAATAATAGACTTTTTTGATTTTGTTTTAGCGTAATTACTTTTGGTATCTTTATATGAAAAACAGAGCTATTTATTAAAAATAACCATAATAAACTGCAAATAATATAGGAAGGATTTAATTCTTGAAATTGAAAAACTATTAAAATTGGCAGTAGGGTCAGAATTTGTATCAGAGAAGAAATTCCCTTTATAAAAGGACTACTTCTGACGATAAGGAAAAAAAAACTAGAAAGGAATATGACTATACTAAGACATATTTTAAACAAACTAGGATCATACTCAAACCCAATATATGAATAATGCTTGACAATGAATACTTTATATTCATAAACAGCAAATACATAAAAAAGTACAACAATCGCTATATACTGTACTTTTTTATTATCTAAAGCTCTTGTAAGATTGTTGATAGAATTCATGCAATATTTCAATAGCCAAAGTATAAATATTTAGCTTTCTTTGCTACAAAAATAGCTATACAGAAGGACTATGAATGATGAAATTTCTTTAGGCGAACTTGTAATATTGATTCTTAGATTCTTGAAGAAGAATATTATTCTAATTAGCACATTTCTTATAATTGGAGTATTCCTTGGCTATTTAAAAGAAAGTCAAGTTGCTCCGAAGTATAAAAGTGAAGCTATATTCTGCAGTGATTTAATTGAAAGTGAGAGGTTATCAGAAATAATTAGTGATTTTGAAATCGCAACTATTAATGGTAATTATAAATATATTTCAAAAGTTTTAGGAATTCCTATTGATAGTGCAGCTAATATCGTTAGCATCAAAGTTGAAATTGTAGAACCCGAAAAAAAATCTCCTTCTATTAACAACTTGAAGTCTGTCATAAGTTATCAATGTATTAAAGTTACATGCTTAGCTTCAAGCTCATGGATATTTGCTGATTTAGAAAATGTATTGCTGGATTTAATAACCAACCATAGTGAAAGTAAGGCCATTGTGGAAAACAGAAAGTCTGAATATTTAAAAAATATTTCTAAAATTGAAGAGGACATGGTTTTTCTGAAAGAACAAAGAATCAAAACTTTTGAAAAACTTCTTCATTCAAAAGAATCTGTAGATATTAATCAATACGATAATGAAGGTGAATTTATATATGCGTATGAAAAAATATCAACTTTAAAGGAATTATACTTACGCAGTAAAGTTGTCGTACTCTTGAAACCTTTTAATAAAATGACAGTTGCAACACACTCAAAAACGAAAGGGATTATTTTATTTGCCATAATGTTTTTCAGTATTGCGATACTAATTGCAATTTTTAAAGGAATCAAATTATAACAATTTGAATTCTTTACCTAAAACTATATTTATGAAAGGTATTGCATTTGTTATTTTAACGGCATTAAATGTTGTTTCATTCGCTCAGACTGATTCGAAAAAAGAAATCACCCTAGAACAAATCTGGGCTTCGGGAATGTTCCAACCCGATTATGTTTATGGACTTAATTCCATGAATGATGGAGTTCATTATACACTTCTAGATAGTGACAGAGGGAGTTCTCAAAAAATAAATCAATATTCGTATGAAACTGGAAAGCTGGTAAAAACTGTAGTTGATTTGTCGACCATTGAACTAACTGAAACAAAAGGAGCTCCATTTAAAATTGATGGTTACTCTTTTTCAAGCGATGAAAAGAAGCTATTGTTCAGCACTCAAACTGAACGTATTTATAGACACTCTACCCGATCTAAATATTACGTTTATGATATTGCTTCTAAAAAAGTAGAATTGCTTTCTACTGAAAAGCAGCGTTATGCTACCTTCTCTCCTTCTGGTAATCAAGTTGCATTTGTTCGTGCGAATAACCTGTTTGTAAAAAACTTCGAAACAGGAAAAGAAACTCAATTGACTTCTGACGGTAATAAAAATGAAATAATCAATGGTGCTACTGATTGGGTATATGAGGAAGAGTTTGCGTTTGACAAAGCTTTCTTCTGGTCCCCTACGGGAAAGTCAATTGCTTACTACAAGTTTAATGAGTCGGAAGTAAAAGAATTTAATATGCCTATATATGGTAGCCTTTACCCAAAAGACAACCCGTTTAAATATCCTAAAGCAGGAGAAAAAAACTCTACTGTTAAAATTGAGGTAGCAAACATTTCCAGTGGATCAATTAGCAGTTTCTCTCCTGAATCAGGGGTTGAATATATTCCTAGAGTTAAATGGAGTAAAACCGACGATGCTCTTATCATTTACACCATGAACCGTCACCAATCAAACCTTAAGCTTATTAATTACAACCCTACTTCTAAAGCTAGTTCAATTCTATACGAAGAGAATAACGATGCGTATATTGACATAACTGACAATTTTTATGTTGTTGGCGAAAACAAAGGATTCATTTTTACCAGTGAAAAATCTGGGTTCAATCATTTACACTACCAAAGTTGGAATGGTTCTAAAAATTACCAAATCACAAAAGGCAATTGGGAAGTAACTGAGGTATATGGTTTTGAAGAAAAAAGTGGAACGATTTACTTTCAAGGAGCAAAAGTTTCTCCAATGAACAGAGAGGTTTATAAAACTTCAATTAAAGGTTCTGCCCCTCAAAAACTAACTCCTCTTGAAGGATGGAATGACGCTACATTTAGTTCTGGATTCAAATATTTCATCAATTACCACTCAACTGCTTCGTCCCCGGCATACATTTCATTGCATAAAAACAATGGAAAAGACATTCGAGTATTGAAAGACAATACTGTTCTAAACCTTACCTTAACAAAATGTGATATTTCTAAACCTGAGTTTTTGACTATTCCAGTTAATGGTGAAAAGTTAAATGCATATATGATTAAGCCTAACAACTTTGATCCAACAAAAAAGTATCCAGTACTAATGTATGTGTATGGTGGTCCTGGTTCACAAACAGTAAAAAACTCTTGGGGAGGCGCCAATTATTTATGGTATCAAATGATGGCTCAAAAAGGATATATCATAGTATCGGTTGACAACAGAGGCACCGGAGCACGAGGAGGAAAATTTAAAAAACTAACCTACAAGCAATTGGGTAAATATGAAACTGAAGATCAAGTTTCTGCAGCAAAATGGCTTGCAGAGCAATCTTATGTTGATGATAAGCGAATAGGTATTTGGGGCTGGAGTTATGGTGGTTACATGAGTTCATTGTGTTTATTTAAAGGACACGATGTGTTTAAAACAGCAATGGCAGTTGCACCAGTAACAAACTGGAAGTATTACGATTCTATTTATACCGAGCGTTATATGCAGACACCTGAGGAAAATTCGGGTTACGACGAGAACTCCCCAATTACCCATGTTGATTCTTTGAAGGGGAATTACCTACTTATTCATGGTACTGGCGATGACAATGTTCATTTTCAAAATTCGATTGAAATGGTAACGGCACTTCAAAAAGCAAACAAACAATTTGATTTTATGATGTATCCAAATAAAAACCACGGTATTTATGGCGGTAATACGCGCTATCATTTATTCAAATTACTTACGGATTACGTAGAAGAAAACTTGTAGACTGCGTAGCTAATTAATAAAGGGCTTAATTTGACGTACAAATATTTTATATTCGTCGACTTCATTGAATTAATAAAACAAATAATATGTCTGATACTGCTGTAAAACAAGGACACCCAGATGGGTTAATGACGTTGTTCTTTTCGGAAATGTGGGAACGTTTCTGCTACTATGGAATGCGAACATTATTAACG
>Ga0209533_1005278_pt1 | contig 11036 bp, 7 predicted proteins | sample COG_04_FD_184748 | JGI IMG/M metagenome (GOLD analysis project Ga0209533, IMG submission 184748) | Pelagic Microbial community sample from North Sea - COGITO 998_met_04 (SPAdes) (version 2) | ecosystem: Environmental > Aquatic > Marine > Neritic zone/Coastal water | place: Helgoland, sampling... | reverse complement strand
CGTATTTTATGTACTCGTGGGCAATACTTGTTGCTTACAGTCGTGTGTATGTTGGCAAACATTTTCCTTTAGATGTAATAGGTGGCGCTATTTTAGGAATTGTATTAGCTAAAATGATGTTTTGGCTTGTAAAAAAACTGAAGGAAAAGTATAACTTAGCGATATGAACGCAGTTGCAATTTTTATAGGTGGTGGCTTAGGTAGCTTATGTAGATTTGGTCTCGGAAAGCTGACTTCTTCTTATTTTGTGTCTTCTTTTGCATTTGCAACTTTATTTTCTAATGTATTGAGCACCCTTATTCTCGCCCTTTTTATTTATGGTTTTCAAGACAAGATGGGGTTGAATGATGTTTGGAAATTATTTCTTATCACTGGTTTTTGTGGCGGTTTTAGCACGTTCTCTACGTTTAGTTTCGAAACTTTCGAAATGCTTAAAAATGGGCAAACTGCTTTAGCGATTGTTAATATTATACTAAATATTTTTGCTTGTTTATTCTTGTTGTTTACCATTTACAAGATTAGTCAAAGCAACTAACAACTTATTTATTCTCGTCTTATGAAACGCATTCTTGCCTTACTTTTTTTACTAAAATTTACACTTGTAGCTCAAGTTAACCAACCTAAGTTAGTGGTGGGTATTGTAGTCGATCAAATGCGCTACGATTACATCAATCGTTATTGGGATGACTTTAGTGAGGGGGGGTTTAAAAAATTACTTGCACAAGGGTACAATTGTAGTAACACACATTACAATTTTATACCCACTTACACTGGTCCTGGTCATGCTTCCATTTATACAGGAGCCACGCCTTCGAGCCACGGGATAATAGCCAACTCTTGGTACAATAAAAGCCAAGATCAATACAGTTATTGTGTATCAGACTCGACTATGAGTACTGTTGGTGCAGAAAACGCATCGGGCAAAATGTCTCCTGCAAAGCTGTTGAATACCACTTTTGGAGATGAACTCCGCTTGTTTAGTATGAACCGATCTAAAGTAATTGCTGTTGCACTCAAAGACCGTTCTGCTGTTTTACCAGGGGGCCATATGGCTAACGGTTCCTTTTGGTTAGATTCTGAAACAGGTGACTTTGTTTCGAGTTCTTTTTACGGTCTCAATTTGCCTAAATGGGTTCAAGATTTTAACAATGCGAACTTTTGTGAATCTTACTTATCTAAACAATGGAACTTGCTACTTAAAGCATCAAAGTACGACGAGAGCTTAGAAGATAACAGTGTTTATGAAGAGGTTTTTAATGGAGAAGAAGCGCCCATTTTCCCTCATGATTTACCAACGTTAACTACATTAAATGGCAAAGGCATTATTAAATCGACTCCTTTTGGAAACAGTTTAACCAAAGATTTAGCCGTTGCAGCTATTAAGGGTGAAGGTTTAGGTGAAGATGATTTTACGGATTTATTGGCCGTAAGTTTTTCTTCTACAGATTACGTAGGGCATCAGTTTGGTGCAGATTCTAAAGAAACTCAAGATACGTATTTAAGACTCGATAGAGATTTGGCAGACTTTCTCGATTTCTTAGAGCAGCATATTGGCACGGAGAATGTGTTGGTTTTTTTAACCGCAGATCATGGAGCGGTTAGAACGCCGTCTTACCTTAAGGATAGAAAAATACCAGCCGGATATTTTGAGGCTGAAGAACCCGTTGCTAAGTTGAAGATCTATTTAGAAAGCCTATACGGAGTAGGAAATTGGGTTAAAACTTATGGGAATGCCCAATTGTTTTTAAATAAAGAGCTGATTGCTGAGAAAGCATTACGTTTAGAAGTGGTTCAGCAGCAAGTTGCCGATTTTATGCTCGGTTTTAAAGGGGTGCAAAAAGCGGTTACTGGACGAACTCTAGAGCGTAGTGAATTTACTTCGGGTGTTTTGGCTTCACTTCAAAGAGGTTACAATCCAAAACGCTCTGGTGATGTTCTTTTGGTTTTAGATCCTGCTTGGATCGAGTACAGTCATACCGGAACAACGCACGGCTCTGGCTACACATACGATCAGCATGTGCCTTTAATTTGGTACGGTTGGAAGGTGAAGCAGGGCAGTACAAATAAGCGGATTGCTGTTACTGATATAGCAGCCTCTATTTCTAATTTATTAGGCATCAGTTTCCCAAACGGCTCTAGTGCAAATGTAATTGCCTTGCCTGTTAACGAATAAGTGTTACCGTACCTCGCACTTGATGTACCTTTTTATCCACGGTTTCGTATTGAATAAGGTACGTATAGTGATCACTTTTTTGACCCTCAGCGTTTTTGGTTTGGTCATCACCGTCCCATTTAGGTTGCGATCCTTCCTCATCAAATACAACAATACCCCACCGATCAAATATTTGCATTCGATAGCGTTCTACGTTGGAGTAAGTTGGGTAAAAAGAATCATTGATTGAGTTGCCATTTGGCGTAAATGCATTGGGTACCCATAACGTATGAGAATACCCTAGTATTGTTACTCTTAAACTTGAGGTGTCGGCACATTCATATTCATTTTGCGCAAATTGCCAAATGGTGTATTCTCCTATGGATGGAAAAATATAAGAGGGCTCTTCCTCTTCGCTAGTTTCGCCATTATTAAACTGATATAGGAATGAATTGGCATTCAACGCATTGTTACTTATTTGTACGGGTCTTCCATAAAATAAACTGTCCGAATCAATACTGAAACTGGAAATGGGTTGTGGCAATACATTAATGTAATTCTCTAAAATGATAGAGCCTTCACAAAGCGAGTTTAAGTCTACTACACTTAATGAAACGTCATAAGTACCTTCTGTGTAGGTTGCTTCTGGATTTATTTCATTGCTTGAGTTTCCGTTGTCTAGATCCCACACAAAATCAAAGTCGTTTAGATCTAACAAGCTGCTAAATTCTACTGTAAATGGTTCGCAACCGTTTTGAGGGCTGCTTTGTATCTGAGGGTTTATTTGGTTGGTGGTTTCTACAATTTGTTGTACCGCATTTTCACAACCATTAAAAAGTACATTTAAGGTAACCACTTGTTCGCCTATGGTGCTAAATGTTACTGGTTCTGGGTTTTGTAGATTGGAGAACTGTGGGCTGGCGTTGCTTCCAAAATCCCATAAGAAATTAGATTCAGCGGGGAATGTTCCAGCGGCAGCGAAGGTAAATAAGTTCCCCTCGAAACACTGAGGGGTTTGGCTAGGTATCTCAGGAAACAAATCTTCGTTATAGATTTCAATGCTCGAAGTGAAGGTCTCATCACAATTTTCAAATTGAACATTAAAACTTACTGGGTACGTTCCAACTTCAGGGAATACAATGTTACTTGGATTTAATTGATTGGATGTTGCGGGCGTAGTACCTGTGCCAAATTCCCAATTGAAATTACTGCCCTCAGGCAGCAGCCCTTCTCCCAGAAAAGTAAAAGAGTTGTTGCTTATGCATTGTGGGCTCGGTGCAGTAAAAATAGGTGTTAACTCTGTGTACAAAGGAAACGTAACTGTATTTGTGTCAGCACATACGGTACTGGGGTTGGCAATTAAACGTACCGTATACAAACCTGTATCTGGATAGGTGTGGTTGGGCTCAAATTCGTTAGAGGTTGCATTGTTGTCACCAAAATCCCACAGATAATTACTTGCATTAAAACTCCCGTTTTCGAATGCTACCGTTAAGCTATTGCAATACCATGAGGTTAGGGGTATGGATGATGTTGTGACGTTACAATCCACGACTAAAAATCTGAAATCTCTTAAGATGGAATTAATCAGTAGGCCATCTCTGTATTCGTCTACTTGTATTCCAACGATGTACATACCCATTTGAGTTGGTGATCCTGTAATAATACCCGAGCTTGTGTTAATCTCAATTGCAGGATTGGCATCTATCGGGTAGTTTTCGGAATAGCCAGGTCCCCATGGTATGTTTGTAAAGGGCGGTGGGGTAATCTCCGTTGGATTTATAGTGTTTGCTCCGTTAAAGGGAGTTGTAAGAGAATAAACCAAAGAGTCGTTGTCTTGATCTGTTGCACTAAGATTCACATTAATATCATCTCCTAAACAAAGTGCTAATGGTGGATATGCATCAAATGAAGGACTGCTGTTACAGTCTGATACCAGCTCAGATCCGGGTATATTTGTAGTGTAGGTGTTTCCAAAATTCCCGGGATTGTTTATGTTGATAACAGATGGGTTTCTGCAACAGCGTTGGTACGCCAATTGGTAACCACCTGGGATAGCAGGTAGGGCTACTACGGCAGTATAAACGCCTCTGAGAACACACAGGTCTGTGGGCAACTCCAGGCAGTCGTTTCCAACAGTTTCATCACTTAGTTCAAAGGCTTCTGGATTTTCAATTGTTAATTCCTGTACCAAATTATTTGAGCTGTTGTAAATAGAAATCGTACCAAATTCATCAAATGATGTACCTTGAGTATTTGATGGGCCACAATCTACATATATGGTTAAGGTAATTTCGTAAAGATTATCTCCTAGGCAATTGTAGGTCATCTCTCCACCAATTAAATGCGAAGCATAAGAAAGCATACTACAACAAAAAAATACAATGAGTAAGAAGCCTTTTTTCATGATCTGGGGGAGATTGAAATCAATTTAGTATGTAAGTTACAAAAACTATTCCTTTTTGCGGCAAATCATTAATCCATCTCTTAAGGGAAGTAAAAGGTTTTCCACTCTTGGGTCATTTTGAACCATTCGGTTGTATTCTAACAGCGCATGAGTGGCTTTGTCACTGGAGTTAACTTGTTCAATTACTTTTCCAGACCACAATACGTTATCGGCAATAATCCAACCGCCTGGCTTCATCTTGTCAATCAATAGGTTAAAGTAAAGCGGGTAATTTTTTTTATCAGCATCAATAAAAGCCATTTCTACAGTTAATTCCATGTCAGGTATGAGTTTGCTTGCATCTCCAATGTGTTGAACAATTTGGTGCTCAAATCCAGCTTTTTTAAAATAACGCGCGTTCATTTCTTCCAGTTCTTCGTTTACATCAATGGTATGAAGTACGCCATCTAACGGTAGGCCTTTGGCCAAGCATATGGCAGAGTATCCCGTATAGGTTCCAATTTCTAAAATGCACTTAGGGCGAATCATTCTACTCAACATGGTTAAAAACTGACCTTGTAAATTTCCCGAGATCATTCTGGGGTTTAATACAGAGGTATGCGTTTCTCTGTTCAGTTCTTCTAAAACATCACAGGCCGAACTGGTATGCTCTTTACAGTAATCGTCTAACTTTTTTGATATAAATTCCATTTAAAGTTCTTTGGGCTCGAAGAGGATGCTACTTAATAAATCCTCATTAAAAATTTCTTGGGCTACTTCTTGTAGGTCTTTTGCAGTAATAGCTGTTATTTTACTTTTTGCTTCCTCAACACTTTCTACCACACCAAAAGATTGGTAACTTTTGGCAATGTTTTGCATCAGATTGCATTTGTTTTCTTGCGCGATTGCTAGCTGACCAATGAGTTGTTGTTTGGCTCTTTGAAGTTGGAGTGGACCTAGCTTTACTTCTCTCAATTTTTTAAGTTCTTTAAAAATGAGTTTTAATGTTTTTTTAACACTTTGAGCTTCGGTACCAAAATAAATACTCCACAAGCCTGTGTCACAATAGGTAGTGTAGTTGGATTCGATCGCATAGGTAAATCCATATTTTTCTCTAATTCCTAAGTTAAGTCTAGAGTTCATGCCGGGCCCTCCTAACAAATTAGACAATAAAATGAGGGTGGTTGCTTTTGGGTCGTGTGCGCTGTAAGCTCTGTTTCCAATGATACAATGGGCTTGCATAATGTCTTTTTTAACACGCAATGTACTCGTTTGGTAATCGTTTATTCCAAGTCTTTTTTCTGTATTGGTGTTTTTTGGTATGGGAGCTAAATATTTCTCTGCAATTTTAATTAGTTTGTTAAAATCTATATTTCCTACAGAACTCAAAATGATTTCGTTGGTATGGTAATGTTTCCGATGGTAGGCAATCGTATTTTTACTTGTAAAGTTTTCTAGCGTCTTTTTGGTTCCTAAAATATTACGGCCTATTGGATGCCCTTTGTAAATGAGTTCTTCAAAATCATCGAAAATAGCTTCTGATGGACTGTCTAAATAGGAATTTATTTCATCGAGTATGACGTCTTTTTCTTTATCCAACTCTTTTTCCGGAAAAGTAGATTGAAATACAATATCACTCAACAATTCAATAGAACGTTCGTAATATTCTTTCATGAAACTAGCATAGAACCAAGTTTCTTCTTTAGTAGTGTAGGCATTAATTTCTCCTCCAACATCCTCTAAGCGACTCAAAATATGGAACGCCTTTCGTTTTTTTGTACCTTTAAATAGGGCATGTTCTATAAAATGCGCCATGCCTTGTTCTGTGGCAGCTTCATCTCTAGAACCTGTATTTATCATAATACCACAGTGCGCTACCTCACTTTTAATAGGATGATGTATAATACGAATGCCGTTTTTTAATTGATGCGTTAAAATTTCCATGCAACAAATGTACTTAATACAACGCGGAAATTACCTATTGGGACATTCTAAAAGGCTTTGTTATTTAGGTAGTTGAAAATCAAATTGAAGGCTTATCTTTGCATTTACAAAAACGAAATAGTTGTTATGAAAAATTGGATTTCTTCCCTAGCCATAATCCTTGTCAGTATGTATTCGGCTCAATCTATTGAGGCTCAAATTTTTACTAGTAAAAAGAAGGCGAAAACTGAAAAGTCTAAAAAAAATAAGACGAAAGATAAGTATGAAGAAAAGATAAAAAATGCCGAAAAGATTGAAGGTCTTTTTACGCTGTACCGAGACAAAGCCAAAGGGAATTTGTTTTTGGAAATTACAAAAGAACAGTTAGATAAGGAATACATTCATTTTTCGTACATAGAAAACGGGGTGACAGATGCGGGTTTTTTTAGAGGTAATTTTAGAAATTCTAAAGTGTTTAAAATTCAAAAATACTACAATAGAATTGAGTTTGTTCAAGAGAATACCAGCTATTATTTTGATCCAGAAAGTGCTTTGGCTCGCTCTGCTGATGCCAATATAAATAGTCCTGTTTTGGTAAGTGAGTCTATTCTTGTAATGAGTAAAGACTCTACCAAGTTTTTAGTAGATGCAGATAAAATATTTTTAAGCGAAACGTTACAGCAAATTAAACGTGCCAGTAGACCCGGTTCTAGAGGTTTTACAATTGGAAAATTAAGCAAGACTAAAACCAAGTATCAGAAACTTAAAAATTACCCAGAAAATACAGATATTATTGTTCAGTATTCTTACGATAATACACTGCCTAAAAGTTCTGGTGGGTCGGCTGTTGCAGATTCTCGTTATGTAAATATTTTGGTGCAACATTCTTTAATTGCTATGCCAGACAATACTTTTGAGCCGCGTTTTGACGACCCTCGTGTAGGCTACTTTACAACTCGTGTAAATGATATGACAACTTCTGAGGCACTCAATTACCGCGATTTAGTTCACCGTTGGAATTTGGTAAAGAAGGATTCTACTTTAGCACTCTCTGAGCCAGTTGAACCTCTAGTTTATTGGATTGAGAATACGACTCCGATTGCGCTAAGAGATCTTATTAAAGAAGGTGTTGAATCTTGGAGCTTGGCTTTTGAAAGTGCCGGTTTTAAAAATGCTGTTCAGGTAAAAGTGCAACCCGATACTGCCTTATGGGATGCAGGAGATATACGATACAATGTATTGCGATGGACTTCCTCGCCAAACCCACCTTTTGGAGGTTATGGTCCTAGTTTCGTAAACCCTAGAACAGGCCAAATTTTAGGCGCTGATATTATGTTGGAGTGGATTTACATCACCAAAAGAATTCAACAAGGTGAGTTGTTTGAACATACTTCTTTATTCCTTGATGAGGAAAATCCGATGGATGAGCACTATTGTTCTGCCTCCGCTTTAATGCAGTCAAACAATCTTTTTGCACACAGTGCTGTAGACGCTATGGAACTTTCGCAAGCAAGTAAAGAAACCTTAATAAGAGAGTCTTTAAGAAGGTTGGTGTTGCATGAAGTTGGGCATACTCTGGGGTTAAATCACAATTTTAAAGGCTCTAATTTATTAACCTACGAAGAGATCTTAAACAAAGATACGACCTATGAAAAAGGACTATGCTCAAGTGTGATGGAGTATCCATCTATTAATTTTAGTTTAGAAGCAGAAAATCAAGGTTTGTATTACGACACCATTCCTGGTCCATACGACCATTGGGCCATTCGTTTTGCCTATTCGCAAGTTGATGACGAAGGATTAAACGCTATTTTAGATGAAAGTACCAAACACGAACACGGTTTTGCTAACGATGCTGATGATATGCGTGGAACGGGAAAAGGAATGGATCCAGATGCTATGATTTACGACCTGACATCGGAACCCGTTTTGTATGCAATTGATCGAATTAAATTGGTAAATAAAATTTTCCCAACTATTTTAGAAAAATACCGTAAGGACGGTGCTTCTCATCAAGAAATACTGAATTCTTATTATACCTTAACGGGGCAGTATGCTACCTCTTTAAAAATTATAAGCCGCCAAATTGGAGGTGTACGTGTTAATCGTTCTATGGTAGGTCAAGATACAGAAGACAAGCCTTTTACACCTGTTTCTTTAAGAGACCAAAAACAAGCAATGACGGCTTTAAGTACGTATGCTTTTGCACCCAATGCTTTTGAAACAGCTGCTGATTTGTATCCTTATTTACAGCAACAGCGCAGAGGTTTTAATACGCCTTATAGTGGCGAAGATCCTAAAATACACGAACGTGTATTGAGCATTCAAAAATTGGTTTTAGGTCAGTTGTTAAATCGAAATGTGTTAAACCGTATGGTTAATTCCAGTTTGTATGGAAATGAGTACAGCTTAGAAGCTTATTTTAAGGATTTAAAAAATGCAATGTTTAAGCAAGATAAAAACAGCGATGTGAATAGTTTCCGAATGAATTTACAGGTTGAATTTGTAAACCGACTAATTCGTTTGTCTAAAGATACGTACTCAAGTTCTCAAATTAGAACGCAAGTTTATAGTATCTTAAATTCTACACGCAAAGAAATGCAGAATTCGCAATCCTTTGGTGCTAGCACAAATGCCCATCGTGCTTACATTAAGTATCTTATCGAAAAACATTTAGATAAATAAAAAAAGCGCCCATTTAGGGGCGCTTTTTTTTAGTTTCACAACAGATGTAAGTTGTTGTTCCAAACTTATTCGTTTTTACTAAAACTTAGTTGTATACCATCTAAAGCAGGGTTTTGATCAATAATTAAGAGGTTGTTCTCTAAAAGTAGATTGAATAGCTGCCCGTTTATTGTTAGGGTAGAGTCCGAAGTTAAATATGGATAAACGCCAAGTTGGGAATTGCTAAAAGGTATGTTTTGGTTTACAATGAGTCCTTCTTGCAATGTAACTTCAAGTTGTTGGTCTGTGCCGAATTTCCATACGATTTGATTTGATTCATACGATTCATATCCTCCCCAACCAAGATTGGCCTCACTTAAGCTCCAGGAGCCAACAATCGAGTTTGCATCAAAAAAAGGAGTGTCTTTTTTACATCCAACACCTAAAAAAGTACTAAAAATTAGTACTAAATAACGTAGCTTTTTCATGTATTTTATTAGTGAAAATTAGTTGTTTTTAATGCCTAACTAAATAGCGTAGACACTAAAATGAAGCCTCTTGTGTTTCGCTAGTTTAATCAAAGCAATACTCGTTTTCTTCAATCATTTTTTTGGCAATTTTTCTTCGGTGTTCTTTGAGGTTTGTTGCTTGAACTTTGGTGAAACGTTTTAAACCCATTAATAACATTTTTTGCTCATCGCCTTCTAAGAGAGCAAACAACGCTTCTTTTCCATTTCTCCTTACCTCCTCTACTGCATGGTGAAGGTAGCTTATACACATGGAAATCTTTTCATCATGTACTTCGTTTCCATCTTTGTGGACTAATTTTTCGGTTTTTAATAGCGCCGATTCGAGCATGTAAACCTCAATAATCATATTGGCTATGTTCATCATTACTTCTTGCTCTAAAGCAATTTTATCTCCTAGCTTTTGAGCTGCAGTACCGGCAATCATCAAAATACTTTTTTTAAGATTTTGCAATACTTTTTTCTCTTCAGCAAAAAACGTTTCTGATGGGGTGTCAAAAGAGGGGATACTCATGAGTTCTTTCGCGACTGCTTTTGCAGATTTCATGACATCAATTTCTCCAGTCATTGCTTTTTTAAGGATCATCTTTACCAAAAGAAGTCTATTGATTTCATTGGTTCCTTCATATATTCTAGAGATTCGTGCATCTCTATAAAAAGCTTCCACGGCAGATTCGGCAGAAAAGCCCATACCTCCGTAAATCTGAACCGCTTCATCGGTAGCATATTGAATCACCTCTGATCCAAATACTTTTAAGATGGCACATTCAATAGCGTATTCTTCTACGCCTTCAAGTTTCGCCTCTTGAGGGCTGTGTCCATTGTGTTCCAGTCGGGCAATTTGATCTTCTATATTTTGACCGGCTCTATAGTTCCCGGCATCAGCCACATAGGTTTTGGTTGCCATTTCCGCCAATTTGTATTGCATTGCTCCGAATGAAGAAATGGGTACTTTAAATTGTTTTCTCTCGTTGGCATATTTTACGGCATAATCAACGGCTTTTTTTGCAGCACCTGTAACGGCTACACCCAATTTAATTCGTCCTACATTTAACGCGTTCATCGCAATTTTAAAGCCCTCTCCTCGTGCGCCTAGCATAGCCGATTTTGGTACCTTTACATTGTTATAAAAGACCTGTCGAGTCGAGGATGAGCGAATTCCTAGCTTGGTTTCTTCAGGATTTAGGGTTAAACCTTCTACTTGGTCTTTTTCGAATATAAATCCTGTAATGTTTTTATCGTCTTCAATGCGAGCAAAAACGATAAATACATGGGCAAAGCCCGCATTGGAAATCCATATTTTTTGTCCTGTAATTTCGTAGTGCTCACCGTCCTCTGTTAAAACCGCTTTTGTTTTACCCGAATTTGCATCCGATCCAGCGTC
>Ga0209533_1005276_pt1 | contig 11039 bp, 11 predicted proteins | sample COG_04_FD_184748 | JGI IMG/M metagenome (GOLD analysis project Ga0209533, IMG submission 184748) | Pelagic Microbial community sample from North Sea - COGITO 998_met_04 (SPAdes) (version 2) | ecosystem: Environmental > Aquatic > Marine > Neritic zone/Coastal water | place: Helgoland, sampling... | reverse complement strand
TATTTTATTCATCAGATAATTAAGTTTATCAGTTTATTTTTAATATAGATTGTTTTTTTTAATTCTTCATTATTAATAAATTTATTTATTAAAGGATTGTTTTTTATTTTAATAATTAATTCACTTTCAGAAACTTCATTAGTTAGATTAATTATTCCTCTTTTTTTACCGTTTATTTGAACAACGATATTAATATTATCATTCAATATCTTTTTTGGATCGACATTTGGCCATTCAAGTTTATTTTTAGAATCTAGTTCTAGCAAACATTCGCTTGCAAGGTGAGGAGCCACAGGATGTATTAGACTTAATATTTTCTTATAATTTTTTGTCAAACTTAAATAATTAATTGGTTTTTCAATTTCTTTGTTTAAGTAATTATAGATTTCATGGAAATTTGCTATGATTACATTGTAATGAAAATTATCTATATTTTTTGTAATTTTATCAATCATAATATTGGTAAACGATTCCAATGAACTAGAGTCACCATTTTCATTTTTAAGTGAAATCTTTGAAATAATTTTTTTGTGTAAAAGCCAAAATTTTTGAATAAATTTATATGAAGCTTGCATTCCTTGATCGGACCACTGCACATCTTTTTCTGGAGGACTATCTGATAAAATAAAAAGTCTCACCGCATCTGCACCATAATTTAAAATAATTTTTGCTGGATCCACCGTATTCTTTTTCGATTTTGACATAGACTCACTTGGTCCAACTTTTATTTTTTCATCAGGTTTTCCCTTTAAATAAAAGTTTATGTTGTCGCTAGTTTCAATATCATCAGGACTTAACCATTGATTGTTTTTATCTTTATAAGTTTCATGACAAACCATTCCTTGTGTAAAAAGTCCTTTAAATGGTTCAGGGTTTATAAATTCTTTTCTTTGATCTTTTATTGCATGCATAAAAAACCTAGAATATAAAAGATGTAGTATTGCATGCTCAACACCTCCAATGTATTGGTCAACAGGCATCCAATATTTAATTTCATCTAAAGCAAATCCTACTTCAGTGTTCTTGCTTGAACAAAATCTTAAAAAATACCAAGAAGAGTCCACAAATGTGTCCAAAGTATCCGTTTCTCTTCTGCATTTTTGACCATCGATTTCTATCTCAATCCATTCTTTTTGATGATCTAAAGGATTACCTTTAGTATTTAAATTAATGTTTTCTGGTAGTGTTACAGGTAAATCTTTTTTGGGAATTTTAACAATTTCATTTTTTTCATTATAAGCAATCGGTATAGGGCAGCCCCAATATCTTTGTCTTGAAATGCCCCAGTCTTTAAGCCTAAAATTAATTTTTTTTTTACCTAGTTTTTTTTCTTCTAATATTTTAATAGCCTCTAAAATAGATTGATCTGGTGCACTTAAATCATTCAAAAATTTTGAATTAATTATTTTACCAGGACCAGTATAAGCCTTGCCACTTAGTTCAATTTTATCCTTTGAATCAATTGGACTAACAACTGAAATGATATTTAAGTTATATTTTTTTGCAAAATCAAAATCTCTTTGATCATGTGCGGGACAACCAAATATTGCCCCAAATCCATAATCCATTAAAACAAAGTTTGCGAAAAAAACAGGTACTTTTATAGTTGAGTCTAAGGGATTAATAGCCATTAGACTTGTTGGAAATCCTAACTTTTCTGCTTGAGCGATAGACTCTTCTGTGGTGCCAGTTTTAGAGCACTCTTTCTTAAATTCTAAAAATTTTTTATCATTTTGATAAAATTTTGCTATTGGGTGATCAACAGATACTGCCAAGAAGGAGCAACCAAATAACGTGTCGGGTCTTGTGCTAAAACATTTTATGCTTTTTACAGGCACCTTACTATCTATTTGAAAATCTATTTCACAACCAAAAGATTTACCTATCCAGTTTTTTTGCATAGTTTTCACTTTATTAGGCCACTCATTAAGTGTTTCTAGCCCGTCTAATAGTTCGTTAGAAAATTTTGATATATTGAAAAACCATTGGTTTAATTTTTTTCTCTCAACTAAAGCACCAGATCTCCATCCTCTTCCATCAATTACTTGTTCATTGGCCAAAACGGTTTCATCAACCGGATCCCAATTGACATAATTTTCTTTTCTGTAAACAAGACCTTTTTCATATAATTCTAAAAAGAGAGCTTGTTGATGCTTATAATATTCAGGTGAGCATGTTGAAATTTCTTTATCCCAGTCAATTGAAAGACCTAATTGTTTTAATTGGCCTCGCATTGTACTAATATTTTTTTCAGTCCATTTTTTTGGATCTAATTTATTTTGTCTAGCAGCATTTTCAGCTGGCATACCAAAGGAGTCCCAGCCCATAGGGTGTAAAACGTTATAACCTTGCATTATCTTAAATCGTGCTAAAACATCTCCTATGGTATAATTTCTTACATGTCCCATATGAATTTTACCCGATGGGTAAGGAAACATTTCTAGACAATAAAATTTTTTTTTATTTTTGTCTAATGAGCATTTAAAAAAACCATTATTGATCCAATGATCTTGCCATTTTTTTTCAATTAGTTTAAAATTGTATCTAGTCAATATTAATAAAATTATTTATTTTTTATTAAGGTCATTCCTTATCCACCGAGGCTCATTTTATACTACACTATTTTGCGACATTACTTATCTTTAAGTGTAGTTCGTTTCTTTCTACCATATTCTTTGGCATTTTTTGAAAATAGACCTTTTTCTAAAATTGCAGCACGTTTAAGAATTGCTAATTTTATTTCAGGTTCTATGTTGGATGTAATTTTATTAACATTGCAACCCGTTCCATTGCTTAGGCATATTCTTTCGTGGACACTGATATCTAGAGCATCAGCTCTAATTTCATTAGATAAAAATCTTACAGTAATCTTTAAGTCTCTCTTTTCATTTTGATCATTTGAATTACCATCAAACCATTCTGTTATTAAAATACCTCCAGAGTAACTCGCATTTGAAAAGGGAACAAAATTTAGTACATCCATAGACGCTCTCCATAATTCATTAGAGGAGGCAAAATCAAAAGTGCCACCACTTGAAGATCCCTTGCCAAATCTAATTCCTCTACCTTCTGTAATATTTTTCTTTACCCGATCATCAACATTTACTGGTGTATCTTTAACATCGGCTTTTCTAAAAATGTTATTTGAACATCCCGAAAAAGTGAAAAAAATCAGAAAAAGAAAGATAAAATATTTTTTTAAGAAATACATTTGTAGTCAAAAACCATTTGTTTTGTTGAATTTCAACAAAAAAATTGATGATATGTGATAATTTTGTCACATTTCAATAAAATAGACACTTTAAAGTAAATTCTTAAACTAAAAAAAAATTTTTTTGTTAAAAAGCCTTATTCATATGAATAATAACAAAAGGAAATAAATATGACAAATATAAAAAAATTGGGTCTTTCAGCATTAGCAGGTTCGCTAGTTGCAGTTAGTGCTCAAGCAGGAGAAATATCTGTAACAGGTTCTGCTAACGTAACATACGTTACTGGAAAAGATGATGCTACAGGAAAAGCAATCGGTACTGATAAAGACGTAGCTTTTACAGGTACTGGTGAATTAGATAATGGTTGGACTTTCACAGTTAGCACATTGTTAACTGATGGTTACTCTGTATCATCATCTTATACATCTTTGACGATGGGTTCTCTAGGAACTGTATCTTTTGGTACAGATACTGGTGGAGCTAACTACAAGTACGATGAAGAAGTGCCACAAGCATACGAACAAATGTCTGATGCACAGCAAACAACTGCTAACAGAGTTGGAACTATTCATGACTCAAACATGATCGTTTATAACTCACCTTCATTTGATTTAGGTGGTTTAACTGCATCAATTGACTTAGAATATTCGCCAGGTGCTAATAGTTCAGGAGTTAATGATGGTGGAAGTGCATCTCTAGATAATAACTTCGGATCAGCTTCTGCTGCGGGTGTAACTTTAAGTTACGATGCATTAAAGTTTGGTATCTATGGTGCTGACATTGATAGAACTACTCCAGGCACACAAGCACAAGACGCTTTCGAAGGTGCATGGTATGTAAACTATTCATTTGGACCAGTTTCAATTGGTTACACTGAACATTACATGGATGGTGGTGCTAATGGAACTGCAGAAGCAGTTACTGATGCAAAAGATGCTGCAACAGGTAACACAAGAACAGCTAATGGTTTCTTTGAAGGTGAACAAATGTCGATCGCTTTCAACGTGAATGAAAACTTTTCGGTTTCATACACTGAATCAGAAGAAACTTATGATGCGCAAGATAACGCACCAACAGCTGTAGCTGATGTTACGCAAAAAGTTGAAGGTATCCAAGCAGCTTACTCTATGGGTGCTATGTCAATTAAAGCATACAAAATTGACGTTACAAATCCAGCTTTTGATGAAGATGCAGCTGATAAAACTGCAACTGAAATCGCACTTGGTTTAGCGTTTTAATTAAATAAATTATTTAATTTTAAAACGGCCCAAAATTTATTTTTTGGGCCGTTTTTTTTATCCAAGATATTCCTGCAAAACCCTCACAATTTAAGAGTTTTAATTTTTTTAAATTCTTTTGATTAATTCCTCCAAGAGCAATAAAGACACTTTTGCTATTCATTGTAAGTAAGTTAAATTTATTAATACCAAGAAAACCAATCTTTTTATTAACCTTAAATATTGGAGCTAAGAAAATTAAATTACAACCTTGATCTTCCTTAAGTTTAATTTCAGCTCTGTTGTGAGCTGAGCCTATAATTAAAAAATCATTTGGTTTGGATAAAAAATTGAAATTTTTAACTTTGTTAAAAGATGGAATATAAACTCCGTTTAATCTATGTTTAATAGCTAATTTAATATTATTTGACAAATAAAGCTCTCTTTTATTAGCCCTACAGTAATTTTTTAATGATAATATTGTACTTTCATCAGGTTTTTTTTTATAATTACGATAAATAATTGAAATATTTTTATTTAAGTTATTTAAATCAGCAGGATTAAAATCCTCAACAAACAAGTAAATTTTAGGAAATTTTTTTTGCATCAAAGTATTAATAATCTAGTTTCTATCCAAAATACATTAAAGATAGAAAAAAAAGATTCAAATCAAACAAAAATAATAGCTGTTAGTAAAACATTTCCAATTAATGAAATATTACCTTTAATTAATCATGGCCAAGTTCATTTTGGAGAGAATAAAGTTCAAGAGGCGTTAGAGAAATGGCAACCGATCAAGCAGGACTTTAAACATCTTCAATTACATATGATTGGTAAACTACAGTCAAATAAAGTTAAGTTTGTTGTGGGTTTATTTGACTATATTCATTCATTAGATAGCTTAAAATTAGCCAAAAAAATTTCTGAAGAACAAAAAAAATTCAAAAAAAAATTAAAGATATTTATCCAAATAAATATTGGAAATGAGAGCCAAAAAAGTGGAATTGACGAAGCTGAATTAAATGAATTTCATAAAATATGTATAAACGAATTAGAATTAGATATTATTGGATTGATGTGCTTGCCACCACAAAATGGAGATACTAAAAAATATTTTTCTAAAATGAAGAATCTTGCAGAGCGAATAGATGTTAAAGAATTAAGCATGGGCATGTCAAATGATTACCTTGAAGCAGCAAAATATGGGGCTACCTACCTAAGAATTGGATCTAAAATTTTTGGAAATAGAAATTAACCAATTTTTATTTTGGAGTTATTTTTTATTAATTTTAATAAAATTTCAAAATCTTTCCTCTTTAGTGCTATGCAACCCGATGTTGGTCTATAGTTATCGGTTAAATGAATAAATATAGCACTACCTTTATAAGGTATTTTTTTATCATTATGACTAATTGTAATTAAGTAATCATACTTATGGTCACTTCTATATAAGTATTCTTTAAGATTTTTATTTGTAGTTTTAATTTCTGTATTATATTTTTTATCATTTGAGTCATCACACCAGGCCATATTTTTATTAATTGCTTTTTTATTAATTGAGCATTTTGGAATACCAACACGATCTTTTCTGAAATATAATTTCTTTAAATTAAATAAACCTTTCGGTGTTGAAAAATCTCCCTCTTCTTTTTGTGAGTTTAAGCCATTTTTTCCCACACAACATCTCATCTTAAAATCATCAATTATAAGAGTGTTTTTATTTAGTACATGAATTATCATAAAAAAAATTAAATATATTTATGCAAAATGTTATTATAATAAATTATAATTCACTATATGAAATATTTGATGACTTAAAAGAAAATTTACCTTTTAATATAATTAAATTTAAAAATGAAGATGACTTTTTTAAAGATAATAATCTTGATAAAAGAAAATCTCTAATCATCTTAAATAAAAAAACGAAACTATTATTTAATCATGGTCTTCATGAAAGTAACATTTTATATTTAAATGACTTACCTTTATCTTTTGAAAAACTTTTAGAAAAAATTAATATTAACCTAATTAAGTTAAGATATAGTTTACAGTCTAAAATTAATATAAAAGATTTTCAATTAGATATTAATTCAAAGCACTTATCTAAATTGGGTATAACTTTAAAATTAACTGAAAAAGAAATTGAAATAATACTGTATTTAAATAAAAAAAAAATTAATTGTGATATTGCTGATTTACAAAAAAATATTTGGGGGTATTCTGCAAATATTGAAACACACACAGTGGAGACCCATATTTATAGATTAAGAAAAAAAATAGACAAAGTTTTTAAGGATAAAAAATTTATTGTAAGTCAAAAAAATGGTTATTTAATTGGCTAAAAAATTTTAATTAAGTCTAGCACCCATTTTTTGAATTATTTTTGCAGACATATCAGTTCCTTTTTCTAAAGCTTCTTTGGTTGAGATATTGTTAATAAATCCATGAAGAAAACCCGCTGCAAAAAGATCTCCAGCACCAGTTAAATCAATAATTTTTAAATCTGTCTTACTTTTACATTCTATAACTTCTTTATTTTTAATGGCCACACTTCCTTTTTCACCACGTGTAATAATTAAGATTTTTCTAATTTGTTTGCCAAACTCAACAACATCCCCAAAATCTTTTGCATCAATCAATGATTTAATTTCTTGCTCATTAGCAAAAATAATATCAAGTTTGTTACTGACTAAATCTAAAAAATCACTCTTATGTCTTTCCACACAAAATTGATCAGACAGAGACATTGCTTTGGTACGAGAGAAAGACATTGCTTTGTTAAAGGCTGACTTTGGCTCTCCCTTATCCCATAAGTAACCCTCAAGAAAAATCATTTCACTTTCTTTTATAGCTTTTTCATCAATATCATTTTCATTTATTTTTCCTGCAATACCCAAATAAGTGACCATCGTTCTTTCGGCGTCAGGAGTGATTAAAATTAAACATGTTCCAGTTGGTAAAATTTCTCTTTTTTTATTATAGAAATATTGCACTTTTTCTTTAGTTAGACCCTCTTCATATTTTTGTCCTAAATCATCAGCGTTAACTTTACCAATAAAGCCAACATCATTTCCTAACTGAGATAATCCAACAATAGAATTTGCAACCGATCCACCAGAAATAGTTTGTTCTATTTTAAGAGTTGATAATAGTTTTTTAAATTCAACTTCATCAACTAATTTCATTGTGCTTTTTGTTAATTGATTATCAATTAAATATTGATCATTAATTCTGCATACAACATCCACAATAGCATTACCAATTCCTAGAATTTTCATATTAAGCTTTTTTTATTTGAACAGGATTTCTTCGATTAGGATAACAAGTCGTACAGATTTTACAAGTCAAACCATAACACTCTCTAGCTTTACAAAACTCTCTTCCATAATAAATTATTTGTAAATGTAACTTACTCCATGTTTTTTCTGGAAATATTCTTTTTAAATCTTTTTCTGTTTGAATTACATTCTTGCCACTAGTTAATCCCCATCGTTGAGCTAGTCTATGGATATGAGTATCAACTGCAAAAGCAGGAACTCCAAATCCTTGAGACATAACTACACTTGCTGTTTTATGGCCCACGCCAGGAAGTTTTTCGAGTTCTTCAAAGCTTTTAGGCACTTTACCCCTATGCTTTTCTATAAGTTGTTTAGACATTAGATAAACATTTTTTGCTTTAATTCTGAAGAGACCAATACTTTTAATTAATTTTTCAATTTTTTTTCTACCTAATTTTACAAAATGTTCTGGTTTATTATATTTTGGATAAATATTTTTCGTAACATTATTAACATTTAAATCTGTGCATTGTGCTGATAGAAGAACTGACATTAGTAAAGTAAAATTGTTTATGTGATTTAATGGGATAGGAGTTGTTGGATAAATTTTATTTAAAATTTTAAGTATTTTTTTAGCCTTTTCCTTTTCATCCATTATTTAAAGTTTAATAAATCTCTCATTGAGTAAAGTCCAGGTTTCTTATTGATAAGCCACTTTGCAGCAGTTAAGGCACCATCTGAATACAGCGCTCTATCAAATGCTTCATGATTTAATTTTATGATTTCTTTCCCACTTGAGAATGTAACTTCATGTTCTCCAATAATTTCACCTTTTCTAATTGAATTAAAATTAATTTTTTTTCCATAAGGAAAAGTTTTTTTATTTAAAAACTTTTTACCTATTAAATTATAAATATTTTTTTTCTTACCATCTGCAATGCCTTTACCAAGCATTAGGGCTGTCCCTGATGGATAATCTTTTTTATGCTTATGATGCACTTCATATATTTTACTTAAATATTCATCATGCAATGATTTTGAGGCAATCTCTGTTAGATACATTAGTAAATTCACCCCCAAGCTCATGTTACCCGCTTTTAGTATGGGAATTTTTTTAGAGTAATTTTTTATTATATTTTCTTCTTTTTGATTAAATCCAGTTGTACCAATCACTACTTTTTTTTTTAATTTAGATGCAATTTTAAGGATATCAAAAGTACAATTAGGTACCGTAAAATCTATTATAACATCTGTATTTTTAAAAGCTTCATTTGTATTAAGATTAATTTTTATTCCTGCAATTTTTTTGTTAAAGGTTTTATTTTCAGTCAGCGCTACTAATTTAAAATTTTTATTCGATCTTGAAGATTTAATGAGTTGTTGACCCATTCGACCAAGACAACCAGATATTGCTAAATTAATTTTTTTCATTAAGGAAAATATTAACCTTTTTTAACTAATTAGTCTTTTAGTTTTTCCAAAAACTTTTTGCTTTTTGAAAGAATTTTTTGATACTTGGATTTGATTTTTCGTTTTCTATTTCTCTAAATTTTTCAAGCAACTCTTTTTGCTCTTTATTTAATGAGATAGGCACTTCAGTGTTTACTTGCACATAAAGATCACCATTGCCGCTTCCTCGCATATAAGGCATTCCTTTTCCTTTTAAACGAAATTGTTTACCATTTTGAGTTCCATCAGGTATTTTAATTTTTGCTTTACCTCCATCAATAGTTGGTATTTCAATTGTTGTCCCTAAGGCCGCATCAGCAATAGATATTGGAAACTCAAAGAATAAATTTTCATCAGATCTTTTAAATAAATCATGTGAGTGAACATTTATGAATAAATATAAATCACCATTTGCTCCACCTCTTGAACCAGCCTCACCTTTGCCTGCTAATCTTATTCTTGTTCCATCATCCACACCTTTTGGAATTGTAACGGATATTTTTTTTGAAGCTTGTTTATTGCCTTGACCATTACAATCATTACATGGATTTGTAATTTCTTCACCAGAACCTGCACATTGAGGACAAGTTTGTTGAACAGTAAAAAAACCTTGATTTGATCTTACTTTTCCATTTCCACCACAAACTGTGCATCTATCAGGTGAGTGCCCTGGTTTTGATCCATTACCCTTACATGTGTTGCATTTTTCAGTAGTTGAAAATTTAATATCCTGTTTTTTTCCTTCATAAGCTTCTTCAAGCGTTATTGATAAATCATACCTTAAATCTGAGCCTTTATTGTTGGTATTTCTTCTTCCTCTTGATCGTCCACCACCTCCAAAATCACCAAAAAAATCTTCAAAAATATCTGAAAAATCTGCCCCTCCAAAACCACCAAAGCCTCCACTTTGTCTACCACCACCGCCTTCAAAGGCAGCATGGCCAAAATTATCATAGTTTTGTTTTTTTTCTTTATCAGAAAGGATGCCATAGGCTTCACTAGCTTCTTTAAATTTATCTTCAGAAGCTTTGTCACCGGGGTTTTTATCTGGATGATATTTGACTGCGAGTTTTCTATAGGCTGATTTTAATTCTTCTGGGCTTGCATTTTTACTAACACCTAAGACGTCATAAAAATCTTTTTTAGCCATAAGTTACTCCAAGATGATTGTTGTTGTGAGACTTAGGCGCTTTTTTCTTTATCTTCGGTGCCTTCTTTGCCTTCTTCTTTTACTTCTTCAAAGTCAGCATCAACTACATTATCGTCTTTTTTTCCTTCATCATTTTTATCACCATCTTTAGATGAATTTTCTTTTTTTTCTTGAGACTTATAAATTGCCTCACCTAGTTTCATAGAAGCTTGCACTAAAGTTTCAGTTTTTTTCTTAATATCATCAGTGTCAGTTCCTTTAATTGATTCTTTTAAAGCAGAAGACGCATCTTCAATAGCTTTTTTATCAGCATCAGAAACTTTGGCACCATGTTCTTTAAGATTTTTTTCTGTAGAGTGGAGAAGGGTATCTGCTTGGTTTCTAACATCAACAGATTCTCTTTTCTTTTTATCTTCTTCTTTATTTGCTTCAGCATCCTTGACCATTTTCTCTATTTCTTCATCACTTAAGCCACCTGAAGCTTGAATCTGGATTTTTTGCTCTTTACCAGTGCCTTTATCTTTTGCAGAAACACTTACTATTCCGTTTGCATCAATATCAAATGTTACTTCAATTTGTGGAACACCTCTTGGTGCTGGGGCAATACCCACTAACTCAAAGTTTCCTAACATTTTATTATCAGTTGCCATTTCTCTTTCTCCTTGAAGAACTCTGATTGATACGGCAGGTTGATTATCTTCTGCTGTCGAGAATACTTGGCTTTTTTTAGTTG
>Ga0209533_1005259_pt1 | contig 11057 bp, 11 predicted proteins | sample COG_04_FD_184748 | JGI IMG/M metagenome (GOLD analysis project Ga0209533, IMG submission 184748) | Pelagic Microbial community sample from North Sea - COGITO 998_met_04 (SPAdes) (version 2) | ecosystem: Environmental > Aquatic > Marine > Neritic zone/Coastal water | place: Helgoland, sampling... | reverse complement strand
CGGATGTTTTCTGACCTAGTTTTTCAAATAGATCAGTCTGCCCTAATAAAAGGTGAGTCTGGAGTTGGGAAGTCTACGTTATTTTTTAAGCTCTTAAAGTTGTTACCGTTGCGTCAGGGAGAAACTCTATCGATTGCTTCTTCACGAAGTAAGTATTTGGAGCATAGTTTCTTGATCCCTCAAAATGGATTGCTGATTCTGAATAGTCTGGCTTCAACATTTGACTATTATAATATTACGTCCTACTGTCGGGAAGATCTAAATTACTTAGTTAGAGAATTTAATCTAAATATAACTAATATTTTGGAATATGATCTAGGCTATTACGGCTCGAAACTTAGCGGGGGGCAAAAGCAAAAACTTTCGATAATTGTGGCTCTTCTATCAGGTAAAGATATTTTGTTTATGGATGAGTCTTTTTCTGCAATCAATCAAGAGGCTGTTAGAAAAATTATAAAAGAGATTTATAGAAGAAAAAAAATATTTTTAGGAATCTTTCATAGTAACGAGTTCGATGATCTTGTAAAAAATATAGTGCAACTCAAACTTAAAGAGTGCGAAAATTAATAAGATGTTTCTTTCGTAGATAATAACCCTTTCGAAAAGGTATGATATAAATTATCTTCGATAACCTAATGCAAACTTATTCATTTGGTGATGTAAAAATTTTTTTGACTGACAGATTGAACAGATTAAGTCTAGGATTTTTAGTCTTAAGGCTTGATTGTAATTCAGTAAATTATGGGCACTTTTGCCACAGGTACGCGCTGTTTCGTTGGTTACAGAAAGTGATAGAAAGACAGCACTTGATGAGATTCCAAAAATTATTACGTGGTGTACTTAGTCAATAAACGAATCGAATTATCGCCATAACCCCATTAATAAGATCTTAACAACATATTAACGATAAATCATTTTAGGACATTGACATGCTGATAATCACAAAAATAAATACAAAATTTAAAGAAGTTGGGCTTATTAATCTAATTAAGCTTATTGTTAGGTATCCTTTCGTACGAGTAAATTTTTTTTCAAAGCGTTTAAGGTGGATGTTTATAACAAACCAAGAAGTCAGTAAAGTTTTTAAAACTATATACGAAAAAAATATTTGGGCTTCAAACGAGTCAGTTTCGGGAGATGGAAGTGAAAAAGCGTACACTGAAAATTTAAGAACTTGGTTGATTGATAGCATTCCGAAGTATCAAATTACAACCATTGTTGACTCACCTTGTGGAGATTTTAACTGGATGAGATATGTACTGCCTCATGTGTCTGTAAAATATATTGGTCTAGATATTGTTGAAGAGCTGATTCAAGTTAATATTGATAAGTATAGTTCCGAAGCAATTAATTTTAAAAAACTTAACATTATTTCAGAACCTATTCCAAGTTGTGACTTACTTATAGTAAGGGATTGTTTATTCCATTTTTCTTATAAAGACATCAATAATTTTCTTGAGAACATAAAAAACACTGACTACAAATACCTTTTGACTACATCACATATTGTAGATAGATCCTTCGAGAATACGGATATCAGGACCGGAGATTTTAGGATTATAAACCTATTTAAGTATCCTTTTAATTTTGTAGAAGATAATATTATCGAAACGGTGAAAGATTACCCTGAAAATCATAGCAACCCAAAGAATATGATCTTGATAAAAAAAGAGTTTGTTCCAAACCATATTTCTCTTTGAAGACTTGTCATGCTTTCCTTTTTCAGGATGATATGGCTTAACATACAGATAATTATGGGCATGTTTAAAAAACTATTACCAAAATTAACTTTTATTTAGCATAAAAGTTATGACTATATTAGTCATCGTCATCAAACATTATGCTAGAACATAATTAATTCAACCCAGAAAATCTAATTGAGTTATCTCTAATTCAAAGCAATCAAAGTTTAAGTAAATGAATATCGGTGTTGTTGTTAATAAAAAATATGGTGAGTATTCACATCATACAGATTCAGTAAATAAAATTACTCGGATTCTATTGGAGGAGTATGAGAGAAATAATGTAAATTTTCATATTGAAAAGCAAAAATTAATAGTTCATAAAAACCATTTATTTCAAAAATTTTTGAATTTATTAGAAACAATTAAATTTCAATTTAAGCCATTGAATTATGATGTGTTGCATGTGATTTCTGAATCTCAATTAACTTTAGGATCATTTAGTTCGAAGAAAATCATAGTGACATTACATGGTGCTGAGTATTTTTCTCACCCAGAGTTGAGGGCAAGTTCAAGAAAAAATATGTCTGAACGGCTATCAAGAACTCTAATAAGATGCTTTAAAAACAAGATTGATTTATTTACAACGGTAAGTTGTTGGGCGGCGAATATTTGGGGGCAAGGTTTTGGCATTAGCCCAGATAAAATAAAAATTATATACAATCCTATAAACAAAAAGTATTTTGAGGGAAATGGATCAGATAAGAAAAAAAGGCAGGTAGTTTTTTTAGGAAATACTAAAAAGCAAAAAAATCTTGATAGAGTATTAAAGGCTTCAGAAAAGTTTTACCAAAATTACGGCTATCGTTTAGTTCTTGTTGGCCCTAATAAGAACACATATGAGCAAAGTTTTATTACTAATTATGGCGTGTTAAGTGACGATGATTTACAAAAGGTTGTGGGGGAGTCAGAAATTATGATTTTTACCTCTCTCGTTGAATCTTTTGGTATGCCTGCAATAGAGGGATCTCTCATGGGTTGCAAGGTACTTACTAGCAAGAATACCGCTCTTCCAGAGGTAACTATGCAAGCTGAAACTTATGTTGATCCGTACTCTTCTGACTCAATTTATTTGGGACTACAAAAAATTATGGAAAGGAAATTCACTCAATTAGACTATTCCGCTTATCATCCTAAACAAATTGCTAGTGAGTATTTGATGTTATACCGGAGCCTCCTTTGATCTCTATAATTACTGTTACGTTTAATTGCGAAGAACTTATTCAAAAAACAATGGAATCAGTCAAGGCTGTTAAAAGGGAATTAATTGATCTGCAGCATATTATTATTGATGGTAAATCCACCGACAATACGATCGATCTTATTAAACAATATCAATTTGATTATTTGGTATCAGAAAAAGATGAAGGAATTTACGATGCAATAAATAAAGGTATTGAGCAAGTCGATGATACCAATTATATCGCTATTCTTCATGCGGGCGATACTCTTTGTGTCGATGGCTTTAAGCAGTTTTTGAATGTTGTTAAAGGTTCTGCTCCGGATTTGCTGGCATTTTCCTTGTCTGAGCAGGGTTGTTTAATAAAACGATCTGATTACAGGTTGTCTCTTTTGTCCCCAGCTGTAAAACATCCTGGGTTGGTTATAAGTAAAGGGCTTCATAATGAATTAGGTTTTTATGACATAGGTTATCAGATCAGCGCTGATTATGATTTTGTTTGCAAGGTATTGAATAGTAAAAAAAGCATCTATTATTGCAATGACGTGCTAATTGATCAGGCACCGTATGGATTCTCCGGTGACCAAAAAAGATTTATCGAGAAAAAACTTGAACATCTTTCAATTATTTCTAGCCATGTAAAATTTCCATTGAGAGTATTGGGGATCCTAAGGATCTTGCTGGATATTTTAAAAGGAGTATTGCACTTAAAAATGAGAAAAAGCAAAAATGTATAAACATTATCGAGCTCTACTTGAATTGTTTGATAAGGACTTGAAAAATAAGCATGATTTGTTTTTATTTGATTCCAACATTTCGTGTCGTCACATTTTTGTCAGTTGAAAAATTTGGTTGTTTTTTCGCTAGTTTGCTAATAGGAGGTTTGGTTTGTTTCTTCAAGATGAGATAACAGATTCGATTAAGGAAGTTTTTGAAGAGCTTGTCTTGTTAGATAACTTTACGATTTCAACGGATAATGGTCCCTATAAAGATAAAGAGCTACCCTTAAGATTCAATTGTCACTTGCTAATCATTGGGTCTTTTTTAGTTAAGCGTGGGCTTGTTGAAAGAGAAAGTATCTCTGATTTGGAGAAGTTTATTGCCAATATGATTGGAGATAACTCTAGATTTAACTATAAATTTCGTGAATCCTACGTTACCAAGCGAGATACTGTTAACGGTACTATGGGTCCTGCTTGGGTTGCTGAATCTCTTTTATATGCAGGAGATGCATTAGGACGACGGGATTTTACGGATGAAGCAAAAAGATTATTAAAATGCCATGTTTTCGACGAGACAAATAGATGTTGGCACAGGCTGACTCCATGCGGGATGCTATTACCCGTCGACTACACGTTTAATCACCAGTTATGGTTTGCTGAGCAGTGCCTCAAAACCGATGACGCTGATTTAATCAATAATGCCTCTAGCTTCCTGGAATATCACATACCAAAGCTAATGCTTTTGGGTAATGGCATAATTCACCATTACACACCTGTTATTAAGTTGCTAAAAAGGCCTACGATCGGTCATCTGATAGATCTTTACTACTCGTTCGGTCAATTTTTATTATCGGGCGCCTATCAGAAAGATAAGTCTGTGGCATATCACGGTTTTAATCTTAAATCTCTGGCAGGCTGTTTTAAACTGGCACCTAACCTAGAGTGTTGGTCCTCTAATAAATTTAAAAAATTAACCAAATTTCAATTTACTGCTGAAATCAATTGTAAGCTTTCAACAAGTGCCTATGGTTATCAATATAACCCGTCAGTTTACGAGTTCCTTTTCTGGTTTAAGATATGTAATTCGTGTCGTTTTGATGATTTGAAAAGCTTTCTTGAGAAAGAGCGAATTATACAAAATAATGTACAGCCCCTGGAAACCACTATCCAAAAATTGCGTATTTACGAGGCTATAAGTTATTTAGAGTCCGATGATTAATCTTAGTGTTGTTGTTCCAACATACCAAAGTTGGGGAGAAATATCTGTAAATTTTTCCCATTTGTGTTCTTTTCGAAATCGATTAGAGGTGCTGGTCATTGATAATAATGAAATTAGTTCTGTGCCTGATAACATTCCTGATTGGTTTAGGGTGATTCATGAGCCTAGGCCAGGAAGTTACGCTGCGCGAAATAAAGGTATAAGAAATTCGCTTTGCAATTTTATTTTTTTTACGGATTCTGACTGTTATTTACCTCGGTCTACTATTGAACTTCTTCTCAAATTATCTGAGGGTCCGCTTGAAGTATACTCCGGCCCTACAATAATAAAATCTCAAACTGAAAAGAATATTATTTATACTCACGACAAATTACTTTCGTTTGACTATAAGCGAATGAAACTCTCTAGGTCTGCTATAACTGCGAACTTATTAGTTCCTAGGCATTATTTTGATATTTTTGGTTACTTTAATGCAGGTACTTTTTCAGGCGGTGATGTCCAATGGACGGAGAACTATTCAAAACATCGACAAATAATTTATCGAGATGACCTAGAAGTGCATCACCCCCCCAGAAAAACACTCAAAGATCTGGAAACCAAGGTTCGCCGTGTGGTCGGAGGACGGTTCAAAACTTTATCACTTATAAAAACGATAATGTTAGTGCTTGCTCCTCCGATAATCAGATTAAAAAAAGTCATTTTCTCTGATATTTCGCTTAAATCTAGAATATGTTTAATTGCTTTGTTGTGCTATCTTAAGTTGGTCGAGCTTCATGAGTTGTTAGGGCTTATAATTGGTAAACCTAGAAAGAGAAAATAGATGATGTTCCGAGCATTGCTCTTGATTTCTCTCTGCGGTGGACTATTTCATTTTGGTGATATTACTCTAAGGCACATCGGTCTTATAGGTATTTACCTCTTTCTAGTGCCATTGCTATTTATTGAATTATTACAGAAAAAGAGATTAAAAATTATCCCTCTCTGTATAGCTTTCGGATTATTGCTTCTAACTTTAATTGGGATTGTTTTTTCTGAAAAAGTAATTGATCAGGATCTTAACCGCACTTACTCGTTACTTTATTTGACCGGATTCGCAACGTTCGTACTCTTTGCCATAACCAATATACTTTATAGGATGGAACTAAATAAAATCTTAGTGTCTGTTTCAATAGTTGTGATTTCCTTTGCTACTCTGAATTTATTCTTCATTATTTATACTCCACAGCCATTTTTGGCTATTTCGCTCCTCACTGGAGCGCCAATTGAAAACTTCTCTAAACTTTATGACAGGATATTAATGCCGTTTGGCCATCCTGCTCAGCTGGGTCTTGTTGCAGCATGTTCTGCTTTCGCTTTGATATCCTTCAAACAGACGTTTTTGATTAGATTAATGATATTTTTGTTATTTGGTGTGATATTTCTCACATATGCTAATTCAATTTATATTCCAGTTATTGTTATTTTTTCTTTAATGTACCTTAAAAGTGTATTAAAAAATCCAGACTTAGTTTGGTACTTTCCTATATCGATATATATGGCAATATTTGCGGTTTCGCTCATATTGCTTACAGAAATAAATGTTTTTGGGCGCGATATATCAAATATTTCCGAAAGTGCCTCCCGCCATTTTTTGCTTCGACTTCAGACTATCGAAGCAATTTCTCAATTTGGTTTTTATGATTGGCTTTTTGGTGTTGGTCTTGGCCAATCAAGATTTTATATAGAGGGAAGTTATTCATTTACTGTCTTGCTTACTCAGCTTTTGGAGGGAGGGATTCTCCTATTATTAATTCAGTTATTATACTTTGCGAGTCTTGCAGGATATTGCAAATCAAATTATTCATGGCGAGTCTGGTGGTTAGTTTTCATCTCTGCACTTTTCTATCAAGTTAACAACGATATTTCGTTCTACATTTACCCTTTAATATGTATCATTGCAATCGAGGCTAATAATGACCAAGATACTTGTAAATCTAGTTAATCAGAAGGGCGCAGGCCCGAAAAACATCGCACGGCAATTTCTCCTTGAGCCAATTGATCTTGTTGATGCAATATTCATTCTAAATAGTGCCCAAGTCGAGGGAAATTTATTCGGTAAGAAATTTATTGAATACAAAGAATATGATAATAAATTAATTAGATGCCTTTACTACATGTATTTTTACTACTTTTGGCTGCCTATCTATGGTCTTTGGTCAGGCATTGATCGATATCTGGTATTTGGAAATTATTTACATGGATTAATACATTGTCGAAAGCGAGTACTTATTCATCATCCATATTTGTTTGATTTCAGAGCTATCCTAAGATCAAGTCCAAAAATAATGATTATTGAGCTATGTAGGTTTTTTGTTTTTCGATTGCTTCTGATTTTTAGGTTTAGGACTGTTTTGGTTGTGCAAACCCGAAGTATGATGATGAAACTAAATCAGTCGCTGGTTAGCCGATTTGAAAGTAAAATTGTCCCAAACCCTATTTCGAGTGATTTAAAGCCACAATTTCGCGGGGAAGAAAACTTGTATACTAACCAAGCGAAGGATTCTTGTAAAAGCAGGATTTTGAGGCTCGGTTATATCTCTCGTTATTATCCTCACAAACGTTTTGATTTGATGCTAGAGTTCATTCGTGCTTTTCGAGGCTACAATGTGCCATTTTCCCTGACGGTCACTGTTGATGAGTTTCCTGAGGACATTGCTGCTAAAATCGTTGCTTATCCGGAAATAATAAACCTCGGCGAGGTTTCTCAGGCAAACCTACAGAATGTTTATAATGATTTGGATATTACTCTCTATTTTTCCGATAGAGAGACTTTCGGTAACACTATATTGGAATCTCTGATGTTTGCCATTCCAGTATTTGGTCTTGATCGTGACTATTTTACTGATTTTATTGTTAATCATAAATCAAAGCTGATTTCGAATTCGGTAAAACACATGGCTGAGACGATTAATAATATTACTGAGGATCACGATGCATTCGTCGCGTTAACTAGTGAAAGTAGGGCATATTGTTCACGCTTTAAAGATGTGAAGGAATGGGTAGCGGAGATGTGTGATTTTTAGATTGTCAACTTACAGCCTCATAGTACTCACTTATGTCTTGATATTTATTGGAGAAAAGATTTCTCCAGCAAGGCATCGTGGCAACGCGAAAATTGGATAGTTAGAATTCGATGAAAACGTATATTTCAATAGTTTCACATGGTCACTTTTCTATCATAGATAAGATTTCTATTCTTCCTTGGCTATCAAGAAGGGATGACGTAGAAATTGTTGTCCGTGACAATATCGGCGAAACAGCGCTTAAAGAACTGTGTGATCGCAATAGTATTGTTTATCTATCTAATAATGCGCATTTTGGATTTGCTAAGAACAATAATCTTAATTTTTATTGGCTACAAAAAAAATATCGTTTTACGAGTGACGACGTTTTTCTGGTTATGAATCCTGATGTGCTTATATCACAGCCAAACTTCGATAAGTTTATCGAGTTTATGAGTTCAAAAGTCTATGAGTTTACCTCAATTCTGCAATATGCAGATAGCGATCGGTCCATTGTAGAGCCGTCTGCACGGTTTTTCGCTGGTCCTTTTTCGTTGATCTTTGAACGTTTTATTTCAGGTCGAAAAAAACTCATTCCCAATCAAGGATTAGATGAGTCATTTGATTGGGTTTCTGGGGCCTTTATCGCAGTGAGGTGCCGAGTTTTTGAGGACGTTGGGGGGTTTTGCGAGAATTATTTTATGTATTACGAGGATGCAGACTTTTGTTTAAAATGCAGACGTGCGGGATATAAACTCATTATTAATACCGACATAAACGCAATTCACTTCGCGCGGTATGGTAACAGAAAGATTTTTTCACGCCTCTTCTTATTATCGGTATCGAGCTACGTTCGCTTTTTAGGTAGATATTATTTTTATAGGATAAAAGAGACAATAAATGTGTTAACTCGTGGTCTAGATTGACGTCATGTATAAATGCCAAATTGGATTTTAGAAAGATTAATTTATTAACTTGGTTAGTCTAATCATAAGCGCGCCATGTTTAAGTTACTGGAGATTGAAATAACTATATGAATAACGTCATTTTCGTTACTGGAGGTGCCGGCTTTATTGGAAGCGCGGTTATCCGTCATGCCCTTTTAAAAACTGACTTACAGATAGTGAATATTGATAAGGTTACGTATGCGGGGAATTTGGAATCTTTAGCATCAGCTGGAAGGTCATCTCGATACGTGCATGAAATGGTTGATATATGTTCTCCATCCCATCTAACAAAAATTTTTACAAAATACCAACCATGCTGCGTTATGCACCTAGCCGCAGAAAGTCATGTTGATCGCTCAATTGACGGCCCAGCTGATTTTATTGATACCAATATTGTTGGTACTTTTACCCTTCTAGAGTCTGCAAGACTTTATTTTGAAAGTTTAGCAGATGCAGATAGAAAACAATTTCGTGTTCATCATATTTCCACTGACGAGGTTTATGGCGATTTAGAGGGCACAGATGATTTGTTCACTGAGGAAACTCGATATGCTCCATCATCACCCTACTCCGCAAGCAAGGCTGCTTCTGATCACTTAGTTCGTGCTTGGGGCCGTACTTATGGTTTGCCTATAATTATTACCAATTGTTCAAATAATTATGGTCCTTACCATTTTCCTGAAAAGCTTATTCCTCACGTTATTTTGAATGCTATTCATGGCAAGCCTTTACCTATTTATGGTGATGGGTTGCAAATACGTGATTGGCTGTATGTGGAAGATCATGCTAAAGCACTTATTAAGGTTGTGACTGAGGGTGAAATTGGTGAAACCTATAATATTGGTGGGCATAATGAGAAAACTAATCTTGAGGTAGTCGAAACTATCTGTGATTTGATGGAAGAACTTGCTCCAGAAAAGCCAGCAGGTTTAGAAAATTATCGAGATTTAATAACCTTTGTTAAAGACCGCCCTGGTCATGATTTGCGTTATGCCATAGACGCTTCCAAAATTGAGCGTGAATTGGGTTGGGTGCCAGAGGAAACATTTGATACTGGTCTGCGCAAGACGGTTCAGTGGTATTTGGATAATCGCCAGTGGTGGGAGAGAGTGCTTTCGGGTGCCTACCGCCTTGAGCGTTTAGGAGAATAATATGACCATAAATTACAAGGGTATTGTATTAGCCGGCGGTTCTGGAACACGCCTTCACCCAATCACCAAAGGTGTCTCCAAGCAGTTATTGCCTGTCTATGATAAGCCAATGATCTATTATCCAATTTCTGTATTAATGCTTGCGGGTATTAAAGAAATTTTGGTTATTTCCACCCCTGGAGATATGTCAGGCTATCAACGTTTATTGGGTGATGGCTCTGATTTTGGTATTGAAATTGAATATGCTATTCAACCAAGCCCCGATGGCCTAGCTCAAGCCTTTTTAATAGGTAAAGATTTTATTGGCGATAGTAATGTAGCGCTAGTCCTTGGTGATAATATTTTTTACGGGCAAAATTTTACCACAAATTTAAAAGCTGCGATTTTAAAAGAAAATGGAGCAACTATTTTTGGTTACCACGTAAAAGACCCTGAGCGATTTGGGGTGGTTGATTTTGATAATAATGGCAAAGTTACTTCAATTGAGGAAAAGCCGAAAAAGCCTAAATCAAATTTCGCGGTAACAGGGTTATATTTTTACGATAATGATGTGATTGAAATTGCAAAATCTATAAAGCCTTCTGTCCGTGGTGAGCTAGAAATTACTGATATTAATAATGCCTATCAGAGTAGAGGGGATCTAACAGTTGAGCTCTTAAGTCGTGGTTTTGCTTGGCTTGATACGGGTACTCATGACTCCTTAATTGAAGCTGGCCAATTTGTGCAAACGGTTGAGCATCGCCAAGGTTTAAAGGTTGCTTGCTTGGAAGAAATTGCTTTTCATCAGGGGTGGATAACTAAAGAAAAGTTGTTGAAACAAGCTGAGGCATTGAAAAAGACTAGCTATGGTGAATATCTAGCTAAGGTAGCCGGTGGCTATAAATGAATGTAATAAAAACTAAATTAAAAGAATGTGTCATTATTGAGCCGAAAGTCTTTGGTGATGAGCGCGGGTTTTTTCTGGAAACATTTCAAGCAGATAGATATACAGATCTTGCAGGTATCACCTTGCCCTTTGTTCAGGATAACCACTCACGCTCATCAAAAGGGGTATT
>Ga0209533_1005258_pt1 | contig 11058 bp, 9 predicted proteins | sample COG_04_FD_184748 | JGI IMG/M metagenome (GOLD analysis project Ga0209533, IMG submission 184748) | Pelagic Microbial community sample from North Sea - COGITO 998_met_04 (SPAdes) (version 2) | ecosystem: Environmental > Aquatic > Marine > Neritic zone/Coastal water | place: Helgoland, sampling... | reverse complement strand
ATCTAATTGCAGCAATTTTAGTCTTTTTCATGCAAGCGGGCTTCGCACTCGTCGAAAGTGGTTTAACACGGGCAAAGAACGCATGTAATATCATGATGAAGAATATGCTGGATTTCAGTTTCGGTGTGATTGCCTTTGCGGTATTGGGTTATTCAATCATGTATGGTGATTCTATTGGAGGCTTTCTGGGATGGAGTAGCGGATATCTCTTCATGGGAGACGCATTAATGGTCGGAGAGGATCTCGCAGCCACGAATTTGGTTGCTGCCGAGTGGCTTTTCCAAGTGGTATTTGCCGCTACCGCGGCCACGATTGCGTCGGGTGCAATGGCCGAGCGCACCAAGTTTATAGCTTACATTGTATACTCAATTGCGATTACTTGCTTAGTCTATCCTATTGTTGGTCATTGGATATGGGCTGGCGGCTGGCTGGCTGAATTGGGTATGCGCGATTACGCAGGATCAACGGTCGTCCACTCTGTGGGCGCTTGGGCAGGCTTAGCGGGCGCCCTTGTTTTAGGAGCTCGCAAAGGAAAGTATGATAAAGAAGGTCATGCACTCCCGATCCCAGGCCACAATATGCCGATGGCAACGTTGGGATGTTTTATTCTCATTGTAGGTTGGTTCGGCTTTAACGCCGGCTCAACATTGGCAGCTGTTGATGACATGGCCTACATTGCCATGGTCACGTTGATCGCTGCATCTACTGGTTGCATTGGTGCCAGTATTACAACTTGGGCAAAGTTTGGTAAACCCGACCTTTCGATGACATTAAATGGTGCGCTTGCTGGTTTAGTGAGTATCACCGCCTGTTGCGGCAGTGTCTCGATTCTAGGTGCTATGGCGATTGGCCTCATTGGAGGTATCTTAGTTGTCTTTTCAGTCTTATTCTTCGAACAAAAAATTAAAGTGGATGATCCCGTTGGAGCAATCAGCGTTCACGGTATTTGTGGCGTTTGGGGCACACTTGCAGTTGGACTGTTTGGCAGCACTGCGATTGATGCAGGCCTCGCCTCAGATGGACTCATCTATGGGGGGACTGCGCAATTTGGAATTCAAGCAATTGGAGTCATTGCAGTGTTCGCATTCGTGTTTCCAAGCTCATTTTTGATTTTTAAAGTGATACAAAAAACCGTCGGCCTTCGTGTTAGCGAGGAGGAGGAACTTGAAGGTTTAGACATCTCAGAACATGGCAACGAGGCATATGCAGACTTTCAAGTCTACGCAGATCTGCCAGAAGAAGATTTAGCATAAAGCTACACTGCTGACTTCATTCAGGGAGGCCCTCATGGGGGCCTCCTTTTTTTTGATTCATCGTCATTTAGCGGGACAAGCATTGATGAATGCTGGCTAACTTGGATGTTGCATCCCCCCGCTATAGGTTAGGCATGTGTAAGCACCCTTCCGTCTTAGCAACCGACTTCGCTCCTAGAAATACGACGGTCATGAGCGAAGACACCTACCCTTTGCAGGCATATCCTTATACACATTTTGTATGAGTAAATTCACGCGAGTAAGTCTGATGATCGAGATATGTTTTGGTGTAGAACGCGGTTCTTTGCACAGCAAAGGCCGTGTTGATTCCTTCCGCACGCCATAACGCGCCCTCTTCGAGAGGCACGTCCTACAAACATCACTCATAAGCGACTCTAGAATCCTGAGCTTTCCTGAGAGTGCTCACGCCCTCCAACTTATGTATGAGGATATGCTTGATGAGGAGGAATGGCTCGCAACATGTCCTCCGTAGCCTTGGCGAAGGTGGAAGCGAGACGGGATGGTGTATTTAAGTTTAAATTGGTTCAGAGACTCTTGAGAGAGCCTCAATCTAAGCCCACTTCCCCACTAATCGACGATGCACCTTTTTTACCTAAAGCAAAGCACGGGGACGTGGCAGCGGCGAAGCAACTCGGTGGTCGTGCTGCCAATCAATAAATCTCGGATCCGACTGTGCCCGTAGGCCCCAGCAACCAATAAGTTAATGTCGGCGTCTTCAACATAACTAGCAATCTCGCTCTCAACGACTCCATTCAATAGCTGGTAAGTCGCAGTAATCTCGGCAGCATCGAGTATGGCTTCCGCCTCCGACAGGTGATCTGCAGCCTCATCTTCGTCGTGCCTCTCTGCTACAGTTAACAGGTGCAATTCCAAGTTGCGAAACTCTAGATGTGTCGCCAAATACTGCAGAGCTCGACGACTGCTCGCACCTCCATCGAAACACACCGCCACTTTCGTAATCGGCTTAAATGCGCGCGAGGTGACTAAGCAGGGGCGATCAGTAGCCCGAACCACGCGCTCCATCATGGACCCTATGTGCTCAGTTGCAAAATTTGCGTTCTCACCACGCTTGCCGAGTATAATAAGTTCGGTTTCTTCGTCCGTAAAATCATCAATCACATCGACCAGCAAGCCTGTCTCATGATGAAACTTAAGTCGCTCTACCAAACCCTCCGCTTCAAAGGTTTTGACCGCTTGCTCTTCTACAAACTTTGCTTTTTGATTTTCGATTTCTTGCATCTGCCCAACCATGCCGTCGTAAGGTTGAATTCCTAAGCTACCACTTAAGTCAGCGATGAAGGACCCTTGGTATTGCCTCAGGTCAGTCACATAGAGTGCATGAATCTCTAAACTAGTGTTTTTAGCTAGCCATGCGGCGTAGCGACATGCGTGCTCCGAGTATTGAGAACCATCTGTGCAGATGAGTAACTTATTCATAGCGTTTAGGGGTTGAGGTATCACTGATGCTAACAAATCAATTTCTAATCGTCAGCCTAGGCCTTAGCCGCCCGACTAGCAATAGAAAAACCGCGACTCCGTGGAATCGCGGTTTTGCAATAGTAGCTATTAGCTGAGCTATGAGACTAGGCCTTGAGGATGTATCCATCTGGAACAACCACTCCCTTACAAACGACCAGCACCCCATCACGAATCGCAATTTCCACGCCTTCGCCAAAATTATCGGGTAAACCCGTTGGGTCTAGGACGACGTTTTTTCCAATGCGGACATTTTTATCTAAAATCGCATGACGCACGATCGAGCCTTCACCGACTCCCATATCCGGACGTCCAGCAGATTCATTCTCATTCAGTTCTTCCACAGTCTCGTAACTATCAGCCCCCATCATTACCACGTCTTTTAGATCAGCACCATTTTGAACCACCGAACGAACACCTAGTGAACAGCGACTCAATTGGGCATTAGAGACAATACATCCATCAGCGACAACCGAGTGGTCGACGGTGCATGAGTTTAATTTCGAAGCGGGCAACAAACGAGCGCGTGTGTAAATTTTAGCCTCTTCATCGAAGAAATTAAACGGTGGCACATCGTCGGTCAGGCTTAAATTCGTATCGAAAAAAGCCTTCACTGTTCCAATGTCTTCCCAATACTCATCAAAGACATAACTGCACATTTTCACCTTACCCAGAAGTCCTGGAATGATTTCCTTACCAAAGTCTGTGGTATCCGTTTTTAACGCTTCTACCAATGTATTTGAGTTGAAAACGTAAATACCCATGGATGCGAGACAGTAAGCCTTATCACCTGGGTCTTTCATCTTATCAGTCACTACCTTGCCAACAGAAAGGCCTTGAATCACTGCAGGGTCGGTTGGTTTTTCAACAAACTCAGTAATGTTCAACTCATCATCAATACGCATGAGCCCAAGGCCTTCTGCCTCGTCCAAGCCAAGCGGTTTCGCTGTAATGGTCACATCGGCACCCGAAGCATCGTGCTCACGCACCACATCTTCGATATCCATTCTAAAAAGCTGATCACCTGAAAGAATCACATAGAGGTCTTGATCGCTAGTGCCTCCAAAGTGGTTCATATTCTGGCGAACCGCATCGGCTGTGCCTTGATACCAACCGTCACTGGAATCGGTTTGCTCAGCAGAAAGAATATCCACGCAACCACCTCCAAAGGTGTCGAATTTATACGACTCTTGAATATGACGGTGAAGTGACGCGGTATTGAACTGCGTCAGAACGAAAATCTGATTCATCCCAGAGTTGATACAATTACTGATCGGAATATCGACCAAACGATATTTACCGGCAAGCGGCACAGCTGGCTTACAACGCTCTTTGGTTAAGGGGCTAAGACGAGAGCCGCGACCGCCTCCCATAATGATGCAGATAATTTTTCTTTTTTTCATGTAATGGTTATAATGGATTGGGGAGATTCAATTGTCTTGATTATTAGAGGGTCTTTGCGATGAAATGAAGCTTTATGTGTGGAATAGTTGGATATATCGGCCGCGAACGAGCGGGAAGCATCATGCTAGATGGCCTGAAACGCCTAGAATATCGAGGCTATGACTCCTCGGGCATGGTAGTTAATGCAGGCAAAGGGCTTGAGCTCATTAAGCGCACTGGACGTGTAAAAGAGCTCGAAGATGCTCTAGATGAATTGCAACTGGGAGGAAACTTGGGGATTAGCCATACACGTTGGGCGACTCATGGTGATGTTACCGAGGCAAACGCACACCCTCACCAATCCACAGACGGTAAAATCTACTTAGTCCACAATGGTGTGATTGAGAACTATATCGGCATGAAGAACTTTCTTATTGAGAAAGGTTACAGTTTCAAATCCGAGACCGACTCTGAAGCGCTTTGCAACTTGATCGCTTATCACTATGGCAAAGAGGAAGAAACTACAGCCAAGAATCGCTTTTTAGAGGCAGTTCGTAAAAGCCTTCGACATGTCGAAGGCACTTATGGTATCGCGGTGATTTGTGATGACTATCCTGACGAACTCATTGGCGCACGCAAAGGTTCTCCGCTGATTATAGGTATCGGTAAAGGCGAAAATATCCTCGCATCAGATGTAAATGCGATCACCCACTGCACCCAAAATGTTGTTTATTTGAACGACAACGAAGTCGTGCACCTGACGAACAACGACTTTTCCATTTCCACAGTCAGCAGCAAATCGGTCGAAGCGGTGATCCATCAAGTCGATTGGGACACTTCAGAGGCTGAACTTGGCGATTATGACCACTACATGCTCAAGGAAATTCATGAGCAACCGAATGCTCTTAAAAATGGCATGCGCGGTCGATTTTCAGACGATAAGAGCACCGCAGTGTTTGGTGGCCTCAACCTCAATCCACAAGAGCTTAGGCAAATTGACCGCATTCTCTTTATTGCATGCGGAACGGCTTGGCATGCCTGCTTGATTGCCGAATACCTTATCGAGCGCTTTGCGCGTATACCAGTCGAAGTTGAATACGCTTCTGAGTTTAGATATCGAAATGCCCCATTGGATAAGAACACTCTAGTGATTGCAATCAGCCAATCAGGTGAGACCATCGACACGCTTGGAGCCCTTCGTGAAGCCAAGCGCAAAGGATACCGAACACTTTCCATTAACAACAGCGTAGGCTCGACCATCGCTCGAGAATGCGATGGCGGTATTTACCAGCATGCTGGACCTGAGATCGGCGTTGCTTCAACCAAGGCATTCACATCCCAGCTCCTAATCTGTGGTATGCTGGCACTCTACTTGGGCCGCTTGCGTGACCTCAGCTACGGTGACGGAGTCGATATTGTAAAAGCCTTTAAAGAGTTGCCAGAACTGGTTCAAGAAGCGCTGAAACAGACGGCACAAATCGAAGCCATTGCTAAGAAATATGCAAAATACGAAGACTGTCTCTTCCTAGGCCGTCAATTAATGTTTCCAATCGCTCTTGAAGGCGCGCTCAAGCTGAAGGAGATTTCGTATATTCACGCAGAAGGGTATCCTGCTGCCGAAATGAAGCACGGCCCGATCGCGCTAATTAGTGAAGATTGCCCAAGCGTCTTTTTAGCGACTTCAGGTGAGATTTTCCATAAGAGCCTAGCCAATGTTCAAGAGGTTAAAGCCCGCAAGGGAAAAGTAATTTGCATTGCGACTGCCGACTGTGAAATTCCAGATGGTCTAGTCGACGATATCATCCTAGTTCCTGAATGCCACGAAATCGTGAAACCGATCTTGATGAGCATCCCTGTTCAACTTCTCAGTTACTACGTTGCACTTGAACGCGAGTGTGACGTCGACAAACCTCGCAACTTGGCGAAGTCGGTAACTGTCGAATAAGAATACTTCGTTCTCACAATGGACACGCATCCTGGCAGTCCAGCTCCCTTCAATCTAGTTGACTGGGGGCGCACGCGCTATGCGGATGCATTTGAACGCCAGAAGACACTTGTGGATGCAGTGCGCAAAGGTAAATCTACGGATACTTTAGTATTCACCGAGCACGAGCCCGTGTATACTATGGGGCTACGTAAAGGTGCAGAGCAACATTTGATCTGGCCTGAAGCACTTTGCACTCAAGAAGGCATTGAAATATACAAAAGCAATCGTGGTGGCGACATTACCTACCACGGCCCCGGACAGATCGTTGGCTACCCTATCCTCTCCTTACAGAAACGCCGCGATCTTCATGCTTACTTAAGAGACCTAGAAGTCGTGGTAATAAATGCCCTAGCCACTTTTGGGCTAATTGCAGACCGCCGCGAGGGCAAGACTGGCATCTGGTTGGGTGAACGTAAAATCTGTGCAATCGGCGTTGCGGTGCGCACTTGGGTTACCTATCACGGATTCGCGCTCAATGTGAGCCCCAACATGAACCACTTTTCGGGTATCGTTCCTTGTGGTATTACCGACGGAACGGTCACCTCTATGGAGCTTGAGCTTGACGAAAAGGTCGACATGAATCTGGTAAAGACTGCTTTAGCAGTTGAATTTCAAAAGGTTTTTCAAAACACTGCCGCAATAAATGGATAATCGCAAACCAGATTGGCTCCGGGCTAAACTCCCCACGAGTAAGGAATATAAAGAAGTTCGTGAGATCGTAGATACCAACGGACTGCACACGGTGTGTAAAAGCGCCCAGTGCCCCAACATGGGTGAGTGCTGGTCTAGGGGCACCGCAACCGTGATGATTCTCGGCAACATTTGCACGCGCTCTTGCCGATTTTGTGCAATCCAAACAGGTCGTCCCACAGAACTCGACCTAGGAGAGCCCGCACGTGTCGCTGAATCCATTGCCAAAATGAATCTACGGCATGCGGTGATCACTTCCGTGGCACGTGACGACTTAAAAGATGGCGGCGCTTCCGTATGGGCGGCTACCATTCGCGCGGTTCATCACAGGCAACCAGAGTGCGCGGTCGAAGTGCTGACAGCGGACTTCAGGGGGCAACAAGAATACCTAGATGTAGTCCTCGACGCCTGCCCAGACATTTTCAATCACAACATGGAGACCGTAAAACGTCTGCAGCGCCCCATCCGCAAGACAGCTCGTTACGACCGTTCCCTATGGGTGCTTGAGCACGCAAAATCACGCGGATTCATTACTAAGTCAGGCATCATGCTAGGCATTGGTGAAAAAGAAGAAGAAATTAAAGAAGTCTTACTCGACATGAAGAAGGTCGGGGTCGACATCCTCACTATCGGCCAATACTTACAGCCTTCCAAAAAGCACGTCGACATCGACCGATGGGTCACTCCAGATGAATTCAAACGCTGGAAAGAATATGCATTAGAAATTGGCTTTGGTGCCTGTGAATCAGGTCCTATGATTCGTTCCTCCTATCACGCCGATGAGCAATCAGATATGTTTGATGTCCGCGCGCGACGTCGGGCCATGCTTGCAGAACAGGAAGCTGCAAAAAGTGCAGCAACGGTTTCAGTTTAAAATGACGCGTAGGAACGTCACTGAATACGCCCTGCTCAATTTTTTTAAATCCAATTTTCGCCTTGTGACTTGAGAGCATTGGCAAGTTCACGAGCAAAGAAGGGACCACGATAGACCCAACCTGTGTAGACTTGAACCATAGATGCACCCGCATCAATCTTCTCGCCCGCTGCCTCAACTGAATCGATCCCCCCAACCCCGATAATGGGCAATTTTCCTTCGGTGGAACGGTAGATGTAGTTGATCACGTCGTTCGAGCGCTTACGAATGTAGTCCCCACCGCTCAATCCTCCAGTCTCAGTGGTATTGTAGCCTGCAGGACGCGCTACCGTTGTATTCGTAGCAATGATACCGTCGTAGCTTAATTCGGTTAAAACCCCCACAATCTGATCGATTTCCTTGTAGCTAAGATCCGGTGCGATCTTTAAAAGCAATGGATGCGGCTCATGCCCTAGCTTTTTAGCATAACTTAAGTTTTCTTCACGTATAGTCTTCAATAACTCTCGTAAATAGGTCTCAGACTGCAAATCACGTAAGCCTTGAGTATTGGGGCTACTGATGTTAATTGTGAAATAGTCCGCTTGGTCTGCCAAGATACGAAACGAGGCCACGTAGTCATCCACTGCATTTTCTAGAGGGGTCATCTTTGCCTTACCGATGTTCACCCCTACAGGCATGCCGCGCTTGCCCTTAGGGTAACTCTTCGAAAGCGAATTCAACATAGATTCTGCGCCTTTATTGTTAAACCCCATTCGATTTACCAATGCGCCATTTTCTGGCAAACGAAACAAGCGTGGACGTGGATTTCCTGGCTGCCCCTCAGGGGTCACCGTGCCCACTTCAGCATGACCAAAACCGAGTGCTTCAATCGCTTTCGGAAATTCTCCATCTTTGTCCATACCAGCTGCGAGACCCACACGATTGGGGAATTCCAAGCCGAACAGCTTCACCGGCTTATCCTCCTTTACTTGATTAAAGCGGCGCATCAGTGACGCTAGCATCGGTATCGAACCTAGCGTCATTAACGCGTTTCGACCGCGATCATGCGCTTGCTCTGGTTCCATTCGAAACAATGCCGGACGGACGATATTCTCGTAAATAAATCCCATAAATGTTGTCTTTAAGTCGCTAAAATCAACAAATGGCAAAACCTAATACACGCCGACTCTAAAACAATGATAAATGCTTATCAGAAAATTTTCTGACAAAGCACTTTACAAGTCCGTTTTAGGCGCATTTACCCAATGTATCGAAATGCAATACTTTGCAAAAAAAGCAGACTTCTAATATGCCGAAACCTACGACAAAATTAACATGGTGTAAAGCTCGCCTCGGCGAGGATATGAATTGGTGGATCAAAGAGATCAGCGACCCTGTCCATTGGGACGTCGATGGCCTCGGCATCATCGACCCACGCCAATTCCAACACATAATGGAATTGGTAGAACCATTAACGGACTACGGCTTACAAACAGATATTGTTGAAGAAGCATTCTACTCATTCGGGATCGATGAAATTGAAGAAGACAAGACCATTGTCCTCAAACGAATTAAAGACAGCATTCTCGATAGTGATGAGCAAATTTTTGCTCTGCCAGATGTGCTCGACGAGGAGAAAGGCCCCTACGCCGACTTCCTAGATCACATCACAAAGCTTCGCATTAAGCTGCTCAATGATCTAATTGATTTCTCCAAAAATTTGACGATCGAAGAACTTGAAGAAGAAATCCGTGAAGCGCAGAACGAAGATTATATAGAAGGTCGCTCCTCACACTTTTTCACAGAAATCACCGCAATTCTTGAGTATGTTCCCGAAGGCTTTGAGCTTGATGAAGACGAGGAAAGCAGCGGGCCGAAATCTGAAGACGAAGAACTCGAAAAAGATCTCGCAGATGTAGATGCAGACGTGGATACCGACGAGAAGATCGAAGCCGACGAAACCATGAAGTGGGACGAGGAGGAAGAGGAAGAAGATCAGAACTACGAAGAAACCACCGCTCCACCCGACGAGACAGTTGAAGAAGACGATAAAAAGTAATTCAGCTCACATTTAAATCACAAAGCCCTGACAGAACTGTTGGGGCTTTTTTTCTTCTCTACACGTAATAGAAGCACGATTATCACATCATCAAAATGCCTAGCACGCCATGACAGATTCAGACAAGCCACTACTCTCTCCCGCTCAAAAGCGCATTGTCGCTGCTGGCGGAACTGCTCTAGCAGCGGTCTTCCTCATCGCTACCTGCTTTTATCTTTTCATATTACTTAGACACTTCGTTAGTAGCTTCAAAGATGTCCTACTGCCGCTTGCAATCGCAGCGATTCTAGCAACCCTACTTCGGCCCATCATAACCTTCTGCGAAACCAAGACACGGCTAAATCGAGTGGGCGGTATCATCCTTTTATACCTACTGGTATTGCTTGTTTTAGCCGCTACTGCCTTATTCTGCGTCCCAGGAATACTTGCCCAGACCGGTGAGTTTCTTCAAGCTCTACCAGAACTCAGCGCGAAGCTACTCGAATATTTGCAAGGCGTCGCACCTGGCATCTGGGAGTGGTTGCACGAAAAGCTGGGGCAGTCACCCGATAGCTATGTCCAAGATTTAATGTCAGAGAATTCGGATGTAATTAAGCAAACACTTACGGGCTTACAATCCTCTGCAGGTTCCATGATGTCGTTTATGGGTGGGGTCTTTGGTAAAATAGCCGCCTACTCCATCATTCCAGTTTATCTATTTTTCATCTTAAATGGTGATCGCGACATCTGGAAGGACCTACAAAAGCAGCTTAACTTCCTGCCAACCGAACGCCGCGATGATCTTATTTTTCTGGGTCGCCAATTCAGCGACATCTTAGTCGCGTTCTTCCGTGGGCAAATCATCATTGGTGTGCTGCTCGGACTTGTTTTATCCATCGGCTTTGGACTCGTCGGCCTAAAGCTTGGCATTGCCATCGGCTTCCTATTAGGCCTCCTAAACATTATTCCTTATCTCGGCACAATGCTAGGGATCGTAATCGTATTACCCCTCGCCTATTTTCAAGACGGTGGCGGAACCAACTTGATTATTTATTGCGCCATCGTGTTCGCCATCGGCCAATTACTGACAGACTACGTCTTCACCCCCCGAATTATGGGTGATAAGACAGGCATGGGACCGATGCTGATCATCTTTTCTGTGTTTTTTTGGGGCACCGCGTTGGGCGGCCTTCTAGGCATGATCCTCGCAATACCCCTCACCGCATTTTTTCTAGTCTTCTGGAGACTGGCACGGGATAAATATCTACCCGCACTCACCGCAAAGAAAGAAGTGGATGCAACTGCTTCAGCCAAAAACGCCTAATTTTATATCAATCACTATGTCAGAATCCAGAAG